>VOFH01003927.1_pt1 | contig 21719 bp, 27 predicted proteins | sample 5384091 | NCBI WGS metagenome assembly VOFH01 (sample SAMN12384727, study PRJNA508395) | human gut metagenome | isolation source: healthy gut G | host: Homo sapiens
AGAAATTTTTTTGTTCATAATTGAAAAACTTTAAATTTATAAATTTAAAAAAGTATGGCGAATAGTATACGTACTTAGATGAGCATGACTTCCCATCCATTTCTTCAACAAAGACAATTTATAGTTGAAAGCCCTCAATGCCGATTGATATTCATGATAGGCCGTTTCTGTGCCTTCAGGACTGGATAGGAAAGAGAATAGGTAAGGAGAATTTTATCTGTATTAGCTACCATTCGAATCAATCTCATAGCCTCAGGTGTCAACGCCACTGTCAATGATCGACCGGTTTTCCGACGACGGTATTTCAGAATATTATCCTGGATATCCGTTTTACGCAAATACACCAGATCAACAAATGGGATTCCCCCAGCAAAAACATAAGCGCAAATAGTATCTTTGTTTTTGTATCGTCTAAAGGTAAAGTACCATTAATAGGTACTTTCTCTGTTTCATAAAGTAAATTTCCAATATCAGAAGCATCTAAAGATCTTCTCTGATCAGCACATACACTTGTATGTACGTGCCTGAAAAGCCTTGGTATGTACAAGGCGTCCTGGACAATTGGCACCAATAATACCGCATTCCAGACCTGCGTGAATAACCTTCACGGCAGGTTCCACACCAAACTGCTGCTTATAGGACAGCTTCATGGCATGCAGTATAGGAGAATCCACATTAGGCTGCCATCCAGAATAGCCACCACTCAATTCCACCTTCATACCTGCCATAGCGAAACAAGCTGTCAGGCTGTCTGCCAGGAAATCCTTCATCGTATCGCAAGAACTACGCGCCAAAATACGAACTTCGGCCTTACCGTCTGCAATGATTACGATAGCCAAATTGGAGGAAGTTTCTACAGTATCGGGAACAGTAGGAATCATACGCATCACACCATTCTGGCAAGCCATCAACACGTTAATCATATTATCCTGGATTTCTGAAGGAACAACGGCAGTGGGTAGAGTTACCTCTTCTATACTCAGGGTAATACCACTTTCAATCGGAGCATATTCGTCATTCAGTTGTGCCTCGTATTCCTTCATATAATCTTCCAAACCGTCCATATCCTCAGGATTGAACACCAATACCGCATGTGCTTCGCGAGGGATAGCATTACGCATATTACCACCTTCAAAACTTGCCAGCTGGGAGTCAAACTCAATCAGCAAATCATGTACGATGCGTGCCAGCAATTTATTGGCATTACCGCGCCCTTCATTGATTTCCAAACCGGAGTGACCGCCACGCAAACCTTTCAGCGTAATCTTACGAGCAACGAAATTGGCCATAGGCGTCTCCTCCTTATATTCCAAAGTAGCAGTAATATCAAGACCACCGGCACAGCCGATATAGAGTTCGCCTTCGTCCTCAGAATCAAGGTTCAGCAGAATTTCCCCTTGCATAGTTCCGGGTTTCAAACCGAATGCACCATACATTCCCGTTTCTTCATCCTTGGTTATCAGAGCTTCCAATGGGCCATGCTTCAAGTTATTATCTTCGAGCACCGCCATAATGGCAGCTACTCCCAAACCATTATCTGCTCCCAGCGTGGTTCCTTTGGCTTTCACCCAATCACCGTCAACATAGGTTTCAATGGGATCTGTTGTAAAATCGTGAATAGTATCGTTGTTCTTCTGAGGCACCATGTCCATATGCGCCTGAAGGATGATGCCTTTGCGGTTTTCCATACCCGGAGTGGCAGGCTTACGAATAATAACATTGCCGACCTCGTCGACAAATGATTCCAACCCCAAGCCTTTTCCAAAATCAATAAGGAATTTGGTAATCTTCTCCATATGTCCTGACGGACGGGGAATCTGGGTCAGTGAATATCAAAAACAGAATCCAGTTCCGGTTCTCGGCAAGGTCGAATACCTTTGCCAAGTTCTTTCCGTTTCGCCGATATACTTGGATACAATCATGGACAAGTCTATCCGGTACAACACATCCATCTCATTCTTCTTGCCCAAAAGAGTCGCAGCCAATGTTTTCCTGTACCCGGAGGCCCATAAAAACAGCGAACGGTATCCAGCTTTCAGAATACGGACAGTCCCCAATCCTCCATGACAGTCTTACCGGAGGAAATCCATACATTGATTTCTTCCAATTCGATAGCTACCTGATAGTCCAGTACCATATCTTCCCATTCCAGCTGCGTGGTAATGCGTTTGGCGGGAAAAGCCGATGTTATAATCAGGTTTATATTCCTTGTCCAGCAAGACACGGCTTAAGAATTCTTCCGATACACGCAATTGCCCACTGAGAAAGGGTTCACCTTCTCCGGCGCCTTCCAGACGGAGGATATTCTTTGTGTAGAACCAGTGATCCTTCTGGAAGAACCGGATCACCCCTTTCCGTTTTTCCGTATCTTCTCCGGCAAGAATAAAAAGAGGCAGTCTCACCAGTTGGCAGAAACCCTCGATGTGACAAGCCTTTCCAACCACCGAATTCCGTATATTGCCGGTCGAAGTTCTTGTTTTGTAAAAAAGATGTCCAGTATCTGCGGACAGACATGCGGCATCAACGCCAACATGACCACCATCCGTTCGTCAAATGTCAAGTCGGGGAACGCCAGTCACCTTTTCCAACCATCCGTTTACAGGTGGTTTTACTTCTTCCAGCGAGGAGTATTCACACTCCTGTTGGAAATAAAGCTGGATAGAAATAGTCAAAAACTTGATTGAACCATCCGATAAATTCATTCATAGACTATTCTTTTTACAAGCTATGCGCTCTGGCACCCATTACGTCCGCCTCATGTTCTAAATCTATATTGTCGTTGACCGGCATACCACCCACTTCCGTAGTAGGTTCAACACGTCCTGCCAGCTGTTGGGCTACATGCCATGCCTCATGGGGCAGATGCCTCTCTTGGCCGGGTGCCACATGGATGTCCGTTCCTTGCGTATAAGCTAGTGCCTGGACAGTGGCAGGCTGTGAAGAATTATAATGTACTTTTTACATCATCCATTGAAAACCCCGAAAGACTTTCGACCCCAGCTTTCAGATTATCAGGCAAACCGGTATTATTCGGGTTCTGTTGGCATACAGTATCCGATTTCATTTGCACGCCCTCTGCATCATCTTCCACACGCTGAACAGTAGGTTCAAATTTACCCTGCAAGGTATCTTCTTCCTCGTCAGACTGTAACTGGGCAGTTTTCATCTGAAATCCTTCTTCATCCTCTAAGCCAACACGTTGCAAAACTGTGTTCACCATACGGTTATCAACAAATTGTAATGCACCGCCGCCATCCTGCTTTTGCTGTATGGTACGTGCTACTTTTTCCTGATGTACTTTCTCTGCTTCCATACGATTTCTTTATTTAATATTTAATATCAGAATTCCTGCTTATCGTGCCATTTTACTTGTATGTATTTCTTCAGCCACGGTAAACGTATTTGCCGGAATCCCCAGGGAACGGAATCGAGTAGAATGTCATGCGTCTTGTCGTCCACGGTAAGTAGCCATTTTCGTCCTGTTCCTCCAAGCGACCTGTACGGGTAACAAAGCTTTGCAGAAATCCTTTCAGCGACGTTCCGTTCATCTTGGACCAATGCGCTTTTACTGCCGACAGTAAGCTATCAGCGATTTGTTTTTCCTCGGCAGTCAGTTCCAGCCGTTTTGGCAACGGGATATGCATCGGCAACCCAACAAGCAGACGATTGAACACCAATTCTGTTTCCCGGTATTCCTTTTCTTCTTGACAAGTGAGGTATTGTAACAAGAACATGGCACGAATTCTTGATTTCGTATCTTTGATATCCTTCCTTGCCTCGTTCAGATAATCGAGCATACTCAGCAATCGGAGAAACCACGCAGACAGCAGACAGAGACCTGCATTATTAACAAGAATATTTTAGAATCAGACACCGGTTCGCCGGTTAACCAATTCTTGTCCTCTTCCGGCATTAATTTTCACTTATCATATTCACTATGTCTTTAAGTTCATTTTCTGTTTTTCTTGCAGGATAGGAAGTGATTTCACAAATGAGCGAATATTCTCTTCCCTGCTATTGTACGCCCATTCTTCCGAAGGATTTTCAATGATATAGGTTACCAGAGCAGTCTCTAAATGTTCCTTTTGAACCGGATAACTTATCAATATGTAATCCATAACTTGCTGCAACAGTTCTGCTTGCGAAAGAGACAGACTTGCAACCAGCCGCAGCCATTCTCCGGTATTCATCCATTCCAACCATTTATCTGTATGCAATGTATTCCGTACCACAGACTGACGAATGTAGGCCAACAGTTCTTTCGGTCGGAAGAAGATATGGTTGTAGAGCATTCTTTTTCGTACACTTTCCGGCAAAGTATCATCTGCAATCCACTCTATCGGTAATCGGGCTACGTTTTTACCGAACAGGCGGGAAATGAAATAATCTTCCATTTGTTCCGGCGTTTGTTTTTTCCAATTTGTTTCCTTACCCATAACAGCAATATTCTGGTTATATCTGAAGCAAATACCCGATCATTAGCGAATCGGCTGAGCCAGCTTGTCAACTGCCTGAAATCATCAGGATATTCAAATCCTGCAACGGCGGCAGACAAAAACAGACTCAATTGTTCCAGTATGGTTATATCCGATACATCGACAATCCGTTTTATCAAAACCAGATCAGCATCCTTCTCCAGCCATGCCAAAAATTTCTCCGGATACTTTTCCAGAACGGAAACAACATGATGACTGAATATGGTATTGCTTATATTCTTTTGTAACAATACATCAGCAAACTCGGCCTCCCGTACATCTTGCCATGCCTCCATTTCCAAGTCAACAGCCCGATTGACCGATAAATTCGTCCATTCCGCATCGCTTTGGAAATCAGTCTTCCCGGTATAGACAAAATACAAATGAGCCAGGAACTTTTTACCACCTCTTTTTTCCGTTAAGGATCTTCCACCTAATGTATCTCTATCTTGCATAAAGAACAGCAATGCTTCTGAAAGAGCCGTTGAAAAAAGCCTGTCATTTCCGGTAAGGAATGGAATCCCATCAGCTTTGCATTGCAGCCATTCAATCGTTTCCGACAATACCGCTGCTTGACGGAAGTCCGCTTGTGCCACGCTTTGCAGAAGAAGAGGCGCTGACAAATAGGTTGCAACAAATATTACAGCCCTTTCTTCGGGTTGCCTACGTAGTAGCCCCACCCATTCATGTACTTTTTCGACAACCATTCTCTGTAACAACTCACCCTTATCATCTGTAAAGATGGTAGCGTCTTCCAGCCAATCGGTAAAGCCATTTCCAGCGTTCCAGCGGTTTTCCAACAGTATGGGAAGGATGTCGGAGTCTTTTTGGTTTGCCGTACCCATTCCTCAAACCTTACTTTTTGCAGGATTCCCGTTACCTGCCTCGATAGTCATCAGCAGGTCAGTACTGCTTCCATATCATCATATTCCTCATTCCTGGTTTCTGTCTCCCTAATGCTTCCTTGAAATACCAGTTTAATGACAATCGGTATATTTTCCTTGCCAAACAATGTCATAAGAAGTAAATAAAGAATTTCTCTCGCAGTGCCCTCTATCTTCATTGACGATTGGGAAGCTTTTGCCAGCCATAAAATCATCTGTACCTTCAGTCCGAATGTCCTATCCTTCAAATATGCTGAGAGGGCCTGTTCGTTTAGTTACCAGCCAATCAAACAGGGATAACAATTCCTGCAATATGAGATATACCGTTCATCCGCACAACCGACCGCCTGATAATTTCTTCTAAAACCGGCTGACTTATTAAAGTAAGTGTATACTCAATACTTCATGCTCGTGTAACAGCCATATGGCATTCTCTTCATTTTCTATGGATTGTTCCAAGAACAATGCCGTCATTCTACGTTTACAAGTTCCGGTATACTCTTGTCTGCTAATATCTGTCGAAGTTTCAGAATGTCGACACGTATTTTACCATTTCCTGCATCTTGCTTCCAAACATCTTCCGACAAGTACAATTTTTCAGATAATATTTTTGATAGAAGACTCATTACTACCAACTTGAAAACTCCTGATAGAACTGATGGTAGAAGTTGTTTCGATACGTTCCGACTCCGAAAAGACCGCAATGTTCCTTTTTTCTATCCAAAGCAACACTGCTTTGCAAAAATAAAGTTAAACTTGAGTTTCAGAAATCCCTTTTAGACATTCTGTTTTCGATATATGGTTCAGTAGATAGGTTCTTACCTGGTCAACCACTCCATCGCCATGAAAGAAACGGAAGAAAGCAGACGGTTGAGAAGATCAGTATCAACCATATTAGCTATAACACTAAGTAGAGCGTTGTCTTGGCAGCCTCCGATTGTAACCAATCCGTCAGTATTTCCGGCTTTTCCTTTATCAGTAGCCAAATAAGCTTGTTTGTCCGCCATATTTTCTGCGTATCATTTGGTAGATATCTCTTGCCACCATTTCCATATATCTGTAGGATGATGCCGTTTCTTGCTTCCACCCAGAACTAGATTCTTCTTTTCGACTTTCTCCTCCCGCCATCGCAGACGAAGTAGAGGAAAGTTGTAAAAAGATTAATAGCAATTCCCGGTTTAATATCCGTCATACACAGGCAAGTTGAACCGTCTGCATAGTGCGGTTGGAGGCATAGATAGCATTTAATACTATCCCTATAATAATCATCAGTCCGAAAAAACTTCTGCTATAGGGTTGACTGTCAGTTCCATTGGAGAGGTAGAAAGAGTAGTTTCAAGCTTATTTGATAGAATGTGTGTATGTGCAGGTAGATGGCGGATAAAATCCTCTTTACCCCAAAGATAGCAACCGTTAAAGGGTAATAATTGATAAGCCATTCATACAAATAATGCCAGTATGGGGGCAGATCGACTTCGGCATGTTCTTCCGTTTCTGTTTCCATTATCCGACGGACAGACAGCGTATCGAGTAGTTCCGCCATATTTTGCAGCCTGTTGTCATCATTATCCTCGTGAATAAACGCACGGTATACCGGGTTTCATCTCCAGAAGTATTGCAAGGAAACAACGTTTCTCGTACAAGCCAAACGATGACATGGAAAGTAAGTCGGTATAGAGTCGGATAAGAGTATTGTCATCATTTGTGCCATAGCAACGACACAAAGCGTGAGCTTTTCTCATACAGAGAGACACCCTCTGCATGAAGCGCCTGTTGCAAAACAGCCCAATCCAATTCTTCCGTCAAAAGCACTATTGTCCCATTCCACCTTCTGATAACCATGTTCCAGATAGAACAGTAGATTTTCCAGGCGTGAAGCATCCGTCTTTTCCGTTCGCTCTCCGTCAGTATGCCCCATGAAGGCAACACTTTCAGCAGTTCCGCTTTGAGGCGCCGGGGAAACTCACGGTAGAAGTTTTCCTCGGGGATACTCCCCAAATCCAATTCCAACAGTTCTATTTCATGCAACACCTTGTCTTTATCCAAAGGAGAAAGGCATTCATCCACCGTTTTTTCAAAATAGTTACGGCAAAAGCCATCCCAGTCCGCATACAAGTCGTGTACGAACCGTTCGTCCGCAGCAGCGAACTCAAACGATATATGTTCAATTCGTATCATCTAATATCTGTATTTCCACGGCTTTGCCCAGCAACTCGTATATGACTTCCAGCAATTGGGCGCTGTAATCCGCCAAGTCATTGTTGGTCAAAGCCCCTCATTAATAATTTGTAACAATGTTCAAAACCTTGCATACTTACCTCATCCATCCAGTATATCCGGCCTGCCAGGTGGGCGGAATAATAGAGCGCAATAATTCCCTGCACATCTCCCTGAAGCGCGGCGAGTGGAAACGAAGCGTCCCATAGGAAGCTAACAATCAGTAGCCGGAAAGGTTCCGTTTTTCTCACCAATACCGGTTCCAATACGTAAAACCGTTTCACACCCCGGTTCAATTCCAGTAAATATCTCCGCAGGATGTTCGCCAGCGTATTCAACCTCTTTTTGTTATCGGTACGTCCAAGATTGGTCCATCCGCCTTTCTCCTTATTGTGGACCACCAACAGATACTCACCCTTTTTAGCTTCTACAATCCGGTAGTTACCAAGAGAAATGCCGTGGCGGAATAAGTCGCCGCTTATCCTGTTCCGGTTGAATATCGGCAGTTCCGCTCTTAACTGACTATATTCTTTACGCTTTCCTTCCTCATCCGTTGCCAGTTGCTCATAGTTACGGCCGTCACGTGCTCCGGTTCCATACGTTCATCAATAAGCAGAGCATCCAGTCGGTCCGCCAGGGACGGTCGGGCTTTCTTCCTATCAATTGTAGATTATGCCCGGGAAGAACATTGCCCACGGTATGTTCCTCGTTCCCGTTAATGCCCAACAACCTGCAAAACCACCCTTCACTATGGGGAGCGTTATGCTCTCCTCCGACATCGTAATATCCCGCGCCTTGCTCTATTTTTATCAGATAGGCAACATGACGCAAGAATGACATTCGCCGCCCAATCGTCTCACCTCCATTTCACCATAACAGTTTGACTCTTCCAACCATTCGGCTGGCCTCTACTCCGTACAGGTGATCAAGAAAATCCAGATAACGACTTTTCAGTGCATAGATATTCCGAAAGGAAGAATGACGCCCCATGTCTTTCTCTTCAATGGAAAGCACGTTCGGAAGTTCTTTCACTTCCTCCAATCCTTGTTGTATTGTCCGATCATACAGTTTCAAGTATGCCTCAAAGGAAGCATGAGTTTCCTGTCCGAGTGAGAGACGGTAACATGCGGGGAACTCTCCGGCTATGGGGGAATAGGTGAAAAATGTTGCGGTACGTTCCACCATATTTCCCCAACCAATTCCTTTTTTACGTCGCTTTCATTCGTGCTGATACGCTTCTGAGCATAATAAAAGGTTTTCAGATATCTTGTGAACTTTTCCATATCGACTCCCATAACAGAGCGCCCCTGACGGATACGTACTTTCAGTTCTTTTCTCCATACATGGAATTTTCAAGCTGAACCCTTCGGAGAAATCGGTCTGTGGCTTTCCATCCTTCATCAGGTAGCAAGTGCTGAACGACCGGATGCCTTCCACCTGACAAAGTTTCTTATATAACCATATTCGGTGTTCTTTTTGCATAGGAATTACCACACGCACAATGCCTTCCGCCCCCCCCTCCAACCACTCTTCGGGTGACAAGCCGGAGGTTTCCAGCTCTTCCGGCGCACAGATATACACTCCGCCGGAAAGATAATGCAAGATGGTTCCGTAGAGCCTAGCCAACACAATAGACGCATCTTTTTACCCGGCTCTATCTCAAATTCTGCATGAAATTCCAGTTCTGCAGACCTCACGATGATTACCTTGTCGAGGTATTCGCACAAGTTACGGTGGCTGTTGTAAATCTTCGCAACCTGCTTTACCACCGTTTTTCCGTTATCCTCTTCTTCAAAGGGAGGAAGAGCAATCTTGACAGTGTAGCCGCCGGTTGCCGCATTACATTCCACCCATACATTTTCCAGTTCCGGAATGCGGGCGAAGAACAGTCTTCGATAATCCTCCAGTGTAACAGGGGCAGTGGTATACACCTTTTCGGGTGGAAAGAGTCCGAAACGTTCAGGTTCGAAGATTCCATCTTCCCCGGTCAGGTAATCCATCGTACCGAAACCGAGCTTGTAGTCCATTTCTGTCAACGCATAGTTGGCGATATCCGCCAGGGTCACCCCAGGATCATGAGCGTTGAAATCCGTCCATACCTTTCCTGAGAGGCGGTGCACTTCTTCAAGTGTCTGCCTTTGCAGGTATGAGTACAGATTTTCGTTTTTCCGCCAACTGTCTGATATAGTGCTCATTATTGCCTTTTCTCATCAGCTTATCCTTTATACATTTCCACCACTCGGCAATGTATCTCACCGGATGGGAGTTGCTTTTTGGTACGTATTTGCAGGTATATATTCTTTTCCCGCATCTGCCAACGGAAGCGGACACTGCCCGCCCATCCCCACCAGTGCTTCTGGGGTGATTCAATTCGCTGTTGCATAAAGTTAACAAAGCGCGGTAGCACGTGTCAATTGGCAAAGCCCCGTACCCTGTTCACGAAAAGAGGCATATACAGAGTATACACGGCAACCGAAACCTTCGCGCGACACATCGATTGGCAAATCATGCCACTGTTTGTCGGCAGGGACAGTCAGATAGCCTTCACCGCTGGGTGTGATTCCCCCTCCGCCTGCCGTCTGGTAAGCCATTGCGGTAATTTCGTCTTCCACCTTCAGACTACCATACAATACTATCGATTTGTCTTGCAACGCTTCCATCACCGCTTCTCCCTTCGCATTCCTTACAGTCAGCTTCTTTTCGGGTGTGATAGCGAGAGTCCATGCGGGTATATCCACTCTGTGAGAGGTTCTTCCGTGTAAAGCCCGATATCCAAGTGACCGGCTTGTCCAGGGAAAAACGCCCATCCACTGGGGTTCTCATCACCTGCCCTTCCTCCACAATGTTCGACACGGAATCTATCAGTTCAGCAAACTGTTGTTCTGTGGGTACATCACCTTTCTGAAAATAGCTTTTTCAGCACACTTCGGTTCCGCCTGTTATTATTCTTTTCCATAAACCACTATCCTATTATGAAGTTACTCCCCGATTTCGGCTTTCTCTATGCCGTCGTGGGGAGAAAGAAGTTCTATTTTATTACCGGAAGCAATACACTCCAAGGGTGCTTGCCTTCGAAAGTGAAGTCCACGGTATCGACATCTATACGCGACAAACTCTTACCGTTCACTTCCAACGTGACCAGCCGCATCAGATCCTCATGATTCACCATTCGGGCATGAAGTTCCTTGTAGGAGTAACGTTGCCCTAAGCATTGGAATTTCTTCTTTCCGATACCACGGTGCGATATAGTTCTGTGCCAAAACAACAAGTTGCCGGACTGCCTTGCCTTTATCCGGCACGCTGTCCCACAGGATTGCTTTGCAGTGAACATTCACACGTTCGTAAACGGGATTAATTACACGCAAAAAGCAAACGGAGATGCATATTGCCGGACAAGCTGCTGTATTTCCGCCAGTTTCCATGCCGGAGAGAGGAAATAACGGCTGTCTTCCGCACGGCTGAATACCACTAGGCATATTTTCGATGCTCCTATTCTGCGGGATGGGAATGCACTGTATCTTATCCACTTCGGGAAAAAATTCCAGTACAAGATGCTCGTAGTCCTTTATCATGAGGGCACGGTGACGGTTACTGATGCGTGAAGTTTGTCGCACAGCCACCTAGTTGCTGTTTCGGCAGGCTTGCCTCCGAAGCCACTCAATGGCTGGGTGACACTTTCAATCCGTTCATCCGGTTCCTTTATACCTTGTATTGTTCCGGCAGGCAACGGGTACCATCTCCATTTTGGAAATGAGACGAATACAATTTGTCCGGATACCTCGTACAGCAAGGCAGGAAGACAAATCGCCTGTCACGGCGGCACGTATCCATGCCCCTACCTTGTTTATCCATATGGCTACTGCTTATTTTCTCCGGCAGCTTGATTTCTATAAATCCGCTTTGCGTCAGTCCTAACGTTTCTTCGGCAAAAGACGGATTCTATGGTAATGGGGATGCCATTCGTTTTCCAATATTCCCATGCAAAGAAGTTACCTGCCTACCCGGTTGCGGGTCATAGAATGGGATCTTTCCTGAGGCAATACCATATCGAAGTACAACCGCAGGTTCTGCTCTCCTAGTGCATGAAGTAAACCGAAATACAACAGATTTTCAGCGGGACAGAAGGCAGAAACGGTTGCTTCTCTCCTTTAGTAATGGGGGGAATGGTTCTGCCGGGATAGTGCCGTAATACGACTTTAATCGAATGAACGAACGTTCCATATCACTTAAAGTCGTCTCTTCCGTAGCGATATAAGAAAGTTCTACATCCGCCATCACAGGGATAACCGGTTCGGAAGGTAAGTCTTTACGTTTTTTCCTTACAACCACTGTTGTGTACCATCGTTTCAGAAAACAAGGTGCGGTAGGCTTTTGTGCCAAAGCCGATGGAAGGGGACTCAAGGTGATACGGAAGAAACCGTCTTTGTCACGACTGTATTCGTAAGGAACGGCAGTTTCATCGTTGGAAATGGATTGTGGCTGCACCGTAAAGCTAAATACTATCTCGACAGAATTCAGATCTCCGTTTTCATTAAAGCTAAATAGCTTTTGCTCATCACCGCATTTTTTCCACCTGCCACCTTTCTGATATTGGTGGAAACTTTGAAATGCGTTCGCATCTGTTCCGTATTCCTTATACATCTTGTTGAATCCTTCTTCAGTTTCGGGCAATTTCTTCCATATGCCTTTCAAACGGACTTTTCCTGCAAGTTTTTCAGACTCATTTCTTCGTTACCGAAGAGAAAAACGGACGCCACACTCTGCCTGTATACCGAAGGGATGGAAGGGCTGCGTAGTGTCTACTTCACCCTGATCATTATAGAAGCTGAAGTTGCGAATACCGTTCACTTCCGTCTTTATTTCCACGCTATCGAAAATGAGTTGTTGTGCCCAACTTGTAAGGACAGTTCGCATTATCTGTCAAGATACGGATGACAGGATATTCTGTTGTTGTGCCATGTACTTCTTCCATACAGGATGCAGAGAACTACATTGTATGGCAAGCTGAAGCTGAAACATAACTGGCCGGATTCGATATAGCACTCGCTAGTTTGCTCCATCCAGCCTTCCGCTCCGCTCAGTTGTAGACAAAACCTTTTTGTATTGTTGGGTATAGAACTATCGGGCTGTAAGATGGAAATAGATACTGATATTCGTTCGCCTCGTTCAACACAAACATAGGGGACTCCACTTGCCAGCCTATGCGTAATTCTTCACCATGTGCGAACAAGGTTTGAGCATCGATTGTATCTTGGAGTTGTATAGTTTGTTTATAGAGTTCCAAAGCTCCTCCACAAGAAGGATTGGAAAAACCGTACAGTGCATCCGCTTCCACACACTGCATGGGGCTGATATATTCTTTTTTTTCAGTCCGATAAATAAGTTCTTCTCCTGTGGTATTTTGCCCGGCAGGGAATGGCTCATCCTTAGGCAAGGTAAAACCTCCGATACCTTCTGTGGGTGTGATAATGACATAGACGTTGTCTTGTACCGCATCCTGTGGTACGGCATGCAGGATGTCCCTTACATTGATAGAGTTCAGGCAACGTAGCAAGAGGCGGGGTTGAAAGCCTCAGCAATGCTGCCATAGTTTTTCAGATAGACAATGAGCAGGGACAGTGCCGGATTCATATCGCCACTGTCGCTTTATTTGATTCAGATAGTAATCGACATTCTCTGAATAGCGGTCACGGTGCGAAGCATCTGGTAATAGTTATTGTTTCCATCTAGTTCATCGGCAGACAATGACTGTTCCAGACGATCCTCAACCAGCGGGCGGTTTCCAGCGGCAGGGTTGCTGCTATTTCCTGCTTGCCAAGTGTTATGCAGATAGCTGTCCAACCGAGCTATCCACCGATTGATGTCCTGTCGTAGTTTTTTGGGTATAGGCAGCCCGTATTGCTGTACCTTGTGTACATTGGCAAAGCTGTTACCATAGTTCGACAGCTTCTTGTGGGCAATATCGGTGAATACGGTCAGCACGTGATTCTCCAACATGGGGTGCAATGCGTCTTCCTCTCCGTCACCATAGCGGTGAGAAGCTCCTACCTTGATCAAACTGTGTAATAGTCTATTCCAGTCATTTTCCAATGCAGGAATCTCGTCCAGCCGTGTACATTCTATTTCAAAGTACGTACGGAACATACCGCTATGTCTGCAGTTTATTATCATTTTTCATTGTACTGTTTTATACATAAATATTTTCAACATTTTGGCTACAAATTCTATGGAGAAAACAAATATCCAAACTATTGCATAATAGTACTATTATATATATTCAACAGTTAAATCCCCAGGACTCCACATAATAGATTGATAGAATTTATATTAAATAAATTTCCACTTTCTTTTAAAAAAAAACACTGCACTCGTAGCATTAGGAGTAGAATAATAGTGTAGAATTCCTCATCATTTGAGCCAACAGTAACGTGTGGATATCCATCAACAAAATTTTCGCCCTGATTTGACCACATAAGAGTTGCATTCGTTTGGTCATTTATAATAGTTGTATGATGTAACCTACTAATTCTCACATCATTTTGATGTAAATAAAAGTTTAATGCTATTATCTGATATTTTATAATTTTATTATATGTTACCACTCCGTCTTGAGGAAGATCCCATTCCTTAAATGCTATTTTTGTTTCATGTTCAAAATTAGGTTTGTGAATAACTGCCACATATGGTATCTGTTCTGAATCATCTATCAATAAGGTTTTATTTCTAGATGTTTTAAGCGTGTAGTTAGTACCATTGCGCAAAATCAAATGATAATACACACCAGTTTTGACTATATTTTCAGTCTCAAAATTCGCAGTAATCCCATCATTTTGTTGCAAATCAGGAGAATTTAACGCTGTTCTCCTTTTTTCTGCATTACCATGACGAATCATACAAACCGATGTATATTCTTTAATTTTATCGTTAACTCCATTTTAATCTATCATCCTTCATCAATCCCATCATTTTTTTTTCAAAAGAGTCAATGTATGTTTTTAAAAGTTTCAACATTTCTATCATCAATAGATGCTCTTTTGAATTGTGTACCGCTATTCATTGAACTAAATATAGAAATATTTTTGCATTATTTTTCTTCTTGTACCCAATCTTTTTTCGATTATCTCTCACTCGAAATTGCGGAGTTCTTTTGCCGGGAGATTGCTGAAGTACTCGGCTAACAGGTTCTTTATGTTGTCTAACTGTATTCATATTGTAAGAGTAAAATATTTCATATTCTAAATCTATTAGTAAATATTATAAATGATCATAGAATCCATACATAATGCATCATATACCTGTCCCTTCATTCAAATAGAACGGATAAACCATATTACCCGATTATTCGTCCTAACAATGGTATATATCAATTTTATCAACAGTACTCCTTCCTCCTTTTTTTCAAAAGAAACTTCCTCCAGCGTGATACGCGGTTCAAAAAGCATAACCGCCCTTTGTGATGTCATTCCGCATCTGCGTTACCATTTCCGTATCCATCACCTCAAAAGCATACTTACGGAGTGGACAACCATAGTCATAGCGGTTCACCTGTTCGCTGGGCGACGTACTCAACAGAACATACAAGCTTTGCTGGATATCCTCCTCATAAGACACCATCTTTACACCGTTTTCTGTCAGCGTAGGCGGAAAGTTCCAACCTTTTCCCAGAAAGCCATCATTGTCCAATATATTATTCTTTTCGCTCATACTCTTCATCCTCCTATCATCACTGTTGGACATCCGGCGACTATCGTGCCACCATGTGCGGTGCTGTCACCATACGAGCCGCAGGTTTGCCACCTATCATTACAGTGGATGAACCTTTTACTATTGTATCCGGTGGTCCCACGCAGACGCACATGTCACCTACGACGGCTGCCGGTATTTTCCCTATCAAAACATTCTGCACACTTGGTCCGACTATCGGCCGCCCATGCGGTATCGGCGAGGGAAACGCCAGGGGTTTGCATGGGGCAGGTGTGCATATCAGTTATTCTTGCTGCTGAGGCATAATTTTCAAATTAAAAGTTATAAATTAAAAATCCATTTCCTAATTGTCCATTAGTTTATCATGACCATTGCACCTTTAACAGTAGTTTGGCCCGAAGCTAAAAGTTCCGCCTTGGCGTTGCCTTTAACAGTTGCACTCACTTTAGCCTCCATTTTCACGTTCAGTCCTTCCAGGCTGACATCCTGCTTGGCGGTGGCGTTGATTTTTGAAGTGGCCTCTATTGTGATGGCGCCTTTCGCTTTCAGTGTGATATCTTTTTGGCCGACGAGAGGGAAATACCGCTACTGTTCATCACAATTTCGTTCTTATTCTGGTCGGTCAACTTGATATGCTTGTCATCATCGCTGATTTCCACCGTGTTTTTTCCGGGAGTAGAAATCGTTATCACCTTCTTTTCCTCATTGAATTCTATTCGCATCTTCTCACGGGTAACGATGGCTTTCGTATTATTCTTTGCCCGTATTCATAAGGCGGATTGTGCTTTTCACCATACACCCCACCCAATATGATGGGATGCCCGGCGTCTTCATTCATAAAGCCCACCACCACTTCATCATCCGGTTCGGGCAGGAAGAAGTTACCTGACGCATTTGTGGCGTACATAGTGGAGAGCCTTGCCCAAAGCAACTTATTCTTTCCATCCATCCATGGCAATTCTATCTGAATACGGTATTCTTTCAGCGGATCGCCGTCCAGTTTCCTTACCACTGCCGCATGAAGTCCCTGCAAACCGGGCAGAAAACCGGAAGCGGAAGGCGATACCACATCCGTTTCATCAGTAATGTTCAGGGATGAAACGCCTGCACCCGCTTCGGTCATCCATTCGTTGTTCTCGATAGTATGCGTCACTGAGCCGACAAACAGATTGCCGTTGAATCGTTTGCCCAAGCCTTTCAGTTCGATGATGCAGCCGGGCACTACCTTGGCGGAACCGTAAAGCTGCATGATCCTTGATAACGTGCCAATCCAGCTTTCAATGCCATGCCATCCGCCCATTGCTTCAACGCTTTCTCGTCTGTAGGAGCATCAGTTTGCAACAAAAAGCTATCGCCTGTGGCAATGTTCTTTGGCTGCAAGTCCCCTTGCTTATTGAGCGAGGGGGAACTAGCGGACACTTTCACAGCTTTCTGTGTAGCGGGATCCCAAGACATCGCTTCATATTGCGTAAACTGGTCATCAGCGGACAGTTCAAGGTCAAAAGCAGTCAAGTCGACACCATAAGTTACAGTCAGTACAGGCGACGCACTCACATCGGGTTTCTTCACCTTAATCTTACTACCGTCAGTAAAGATGAACAGGCCGTTGGCATCGGCACGCGAAAGGGCAAAGTCCCAATCGGAACAATAATACTGTACCAGCGTGGGGTGCTGATAGGGTGTGAGTCTACTTCCACACTACCGTAAGCCAACAATACTTCCTTAATGATGTCACAGTCCTTCTTCTTCTCAAAAATACGATTCTTACGTCCTTGCGTCGCGGAATAGGCATAATCACGACACTCCACCAACATATAGGAACGAAAATCCCTATCGGTGATGATGCGTAACCCAATAATCACCATCGAATAGCGTATCTTCCTTGTCAATATCGCCTGCATCCAGACGGATAGTATTGCCCGGCTTGAAAAGGTCAGCATCACTCGTCAAAAGTCTGCTTGTCCATATTTCCGGCATTAAACTTCAATGTTGCTTTGCCAATGCGGTTCAGTTCCTGATGCACCATAGCGGAAACCAAAGCGTACTCATCTTTCAGTTTGCTCCGTTACAATAAACGGAACAAGCTAGTACGCGGTCTTTGTGTACAGAAGGCGATTCAGCCATAATTTTAATTATTTTTTAACATCGGCAACAGGATCTTGGTACCGCTGGGTACGTTCCTGTAACCGTTCAGGTTATTAAATCGGGCAACTTCGCCCACAAAGGAGCGGGTCACCATAAACTTCATTACATAGGGCTGCCAGTGTTTGCCCTTCCTTCAGCGTGACCATCCGAGACACATCGGGCGAACGTTTCGGGCATCTTTTATTTTCTTCTTTCTGACTGCAATAGCCCGTCAGTGTCACTTTCAATTCAGCGCGGAGGTATACCATCCAAGTCGAACAAAGTATATTCCGTTTCGAGCGTCTTGAGTTGCCCGAAAAAAAAAGAATGTCACCGTACTGCACCTTGACGAACGATGGACGATGCCCTTCACTATTATAGCAATAAAGGCGTTGTTCCAGATCGTTCACCACATCGTGGACGGGTTTCTTCTCACAATCATCATCAAGGCATTGGTCATATCGAGCAGGCACTCAAAGTAAAGGGTCTCCGGACGGTAACGTGCATATACGTTCGACCCGTTCAAGCTCCCCTAACTGCTTGTCCTCCGCATATTGGATCCCTTTCGTGAACTTCACCTTATCGGGATTGATGGGAAGTTCCAGCGCAGATTTATATTCGCTACTGAAATTCTCGTCCGTATAGGCTGTGATGGTCATCTGTCCCATTTCACTTTTTCTTTATGCATTACTAACGCTCATTTTTCTTTCTCTGCCACTGCCGGGAACCTGAGTCGGATGCTATCTTCTGCATCAACCTGTCTTACGCGATTTTCAATCTTTCGGATAAGCTCTTCCGAAACTTCCACCTCCGTGACGATTCGTTTTTCTACAACCGTCCTGATATGCATTTCTTTTATAACAACAGGCATAATTTCTACAGTTTACGTTCTAACCGATTACAATTCAGAGTGACAGTTTCATTGCAAGTCCACTTTTGCGGCATCCAATCCACTGAGTGAACATCCTATCGGATAACAGTGCGAACACAGCCAAGCTGCAACCGGAACATTGGCCTGACTTTGTAGTGTAATGACCATATCCAGGGCAATAATCTGATCTTTGGCATTTTTCATGTTCAAACTGTTACAACAGTCATTCACCCAGATTTCAAACGGTGCAGCCAAAGGCACAAGCGGTGATTTCAAAGTTATTTTGCCATATTTGATTGCTTTAGGCAATTCTTGGGCAGTATTCTCCGATCCCGTCTGTGTCTGTTTTTCATAGTTCCACCCTTAAACCGCTGACTTCCGTAAACGAGGCGTAAAACAGTGAGACAAGTCTCTCCCATAAAAACACCCGAAAGTAAAACTCATAGGGTGGCAGAAATTTCCATGCAAGGTTCTCAATCATAATCTATAAAATCATTCACTAATCTGTATTCCTTCGTGTGCCAAAATCAATGTTTCCATAGCTACTGAGTTACCATCGGCCTTGAAGCCTTCCACCGTAATCTTCTTCGGCCAGGCATTTGTCAACGACCAGGTTTTTACGGCTGAATGTGACTCATCCAGCAAACTGATAGTTACGTTTTCGCGTTGGATGATATTCATGTTCACATTACCAATCCATTTCCATAGTTGGGAATCGAAACGAATATACCTTTTTCAAAGTGATGTCACTCACTTTCTTCAGCCGGGCATCTTCAATTTGTGAAATCATTGCTGTCACCGGCGCGGTAGGTGATTTTCCTCGAATTAGGTTTCAAGCCCCCGACACTTCACTGAAAGATATTTCACCCACACTTCCCAATGTCACTTTGAAATGAAAACTCCGGTAACGGCCACATCTTAGTGTCCCTGACTCTGTGCTGATCCATTATCTGCCATAATATTCTAATTTTTAATTGTTAATTTTTAATTATTCTCAGCTCTTCTGCGCCTGCTGTTGGAAAGTGATTTCGATAAACTCTGCCGGACGAGTAACAGCTACCAATACCGTGATGCATAGTTCCTTCCAGTATATCATCATTTGTCATGGTATCCACCCAGACCGACATGCACTTCGTAAGCTTTCTTCAGGTGTTGAACCCGCAAGTCCACCACGTTTCCACACTGCGCAGGAAATTCTCAATCATGCACTTCATGTTGATCCATGTATTTGGCATCGTTCGGTTCGAATACATAGGCACGAGCGGCATTCTTAACCGATTTTCCAGAAAAATCATCGTGCGGCGAACGTTGATATAACGCCAATCTTGCGAATTGCCATCCAATGTACGGGCACCCCATACCTGATACCTTCCGTTGGGAAAGTGCGGATGGCATTGATAGCCTTTTCCGCTCATTGGCATATTCAATACTTCCTGGTCTTTGTCTGTACAGGGACAGCGGGCTTGTTCACGTAGCTAACGGATGATACATTGGCGGGAGCTTTCACACACCGCGTGTATTATTCTATCATCGTATAGACACCAGGCCATTACAGCCGAGGGAGGCAACAGGTTCAAATAGTCTTTCACTTTTCTTCGCCAGCAATTTTGTATTGCGGCCAATTCTGCAACAGGGCATTATGAAGATCCGTCTTAACTTGTTGAATATCGCCCGCTTTCAATACCTTACCGGTAGCATCCTTCTCTGTGCTTATCATAGTAAAAGCACTTTTGATATACTCATCCACCCTTCGAATCGCCACTAAAAGGTCATTGAAGTGGTATCTACATTATAGGTCCAGACCAGCACCCTTCCATCAATGTCAGTGTCCGATAATACCGAAGTTTCGAGCCAGGGATAATAAGCTGCCGCATGATTGCAGGTTTGTAGTACCTATGCCTGCTCCAAACGAGTCTGAAATTTCTCTGTCTTAGCACCCCGCTCCCATTGGCACATCCAGCAAAGCAAAATATTTTGCTTATCGGCCAGTTCCTTTAACAAATCAGTATAAACATTCATACAGTTGGCTGAGTTTACCGCTTCGGCACTACCACCATTGTGATGTCCTGTTCTTTTGATATTGGCAAAACACAGTGTCCTTATTAGCCGAATACGACTCATAAAAATCAGCGTTATATCCCCAATGAAACTACATAGCACGTTCCGCCGCCATTGGCGAAAAACAGTACCATGTGATAAAACAAGTATAAATATGTTCCGGCGCTTTGCATTTCAAAGCCATTTTCTTTTCATTATCAGGAAAACAAAACAAATTTTATCCTCGTCATCATCCTTAATCTCTTCAGAAGAAGCATGAACTGAGGTGTGGGCGCACCTCCGAAATACGTGTTGTACTCCGTCATTGACGAAATCCGCACCGGCTTGTTCAGCAGGGACGAGGTTTCATCCTGGGCTGTCGGTAAGGCCGATAAAGACCGGAATAGCGGTTTCAACTTCCACTATGGAATTACCGAGGCATTCTTCTCTTTGATGTAAACACCGGGGGTCTTATATTCTCCCATGATTCTTATAATTTTAAGTTCAACAATCGGTTATCAACTCTTTTGTGCCTGCTGCTGGAATGTAATCTCAATGAATTCGGCAGGATGGGTAACAGCCAGAGAACATGTAATACGCATGATACCGTCAATATATCTTCAGCCGTCATATGGTATCGCCCAAAGCCTATATGCACCTCGAAGGCATCTTCAGGAGTCGCGCCCGCCAGTCCGCCACGTTTCCACACACTACGCAAGGAAATTCTCAATCATGCACTTCATGTTAATCGTACCGGCAGCATTCGGCTCAAATACATAAGCGCGGGCAGCATTCTTTATCATTCTTCCAGGAATAGCAGGGTGCGGCGTACATTCACATACCTCAATCAAGGAATTTCCATCAGTGTACGTGCTCCCCACACCTTTATACCCTCGCCACCCGAACAGGCGTATCCACATTGACGGCCTTTCCATGAGCAGGGGCATTCAAATCAGCCTGCTGATCGTCGTCGATGTCTTCTCCAGACTGTCCACATAGCTCAACGTTACGTTGGCAGGGGCTTTCCATACACGCGACTATTATCTACCATAGTATGAGAGATTCATAACCATGGCTGCGGACGGGGAAGCTGGTTCAATTTTCAGCACGCAGCACATAGCCTTATAAACAGATGAACCGTTCAACGCCTGATGGAAGAAGCTTTTTATTTTCAATATTGTCAGTGGAAGGAACCAAACAACCTCTATTCTTTTACTTATCACCTCTGTTTCCCCTCTTTAGTGATATAAATACTTCGTCATTACGCAATTGCTTTTCCTTCCTTATTTTCAATATTCCTGCCACAACATCAGCAAATTCAAAGTATGATTATTCACTTTCTTTGCATCTTTCAAGCTCAAACGCGCATCTGTCCTTTCCTGGAAAAAGCAGCAATGCGTAACTTTG
>VOFH01002788.1_pt1 | contig 21715 bp, 35 predicted proteins | sample 5384091 | NCBI WGS metagenome assembly VOFH01 (sample SAMN12384727, study PRJNA508395) | human gut metagenome | isolation source: healthy gut G | host: Homo sapiens
ATCTCCTCCATCACAGAATCAATGAGTTCCGGCGCAAAGCCGCCAATGCGGATCAGATTGTTCCTTACCTTTTTCTGCTTATAGCAAAGCTGCTGCCCATAGTCCATCGCCTGGATCTGGCAGCCACCACAGCGCGCATATAGCGGACACTCCGGCTGCACACGGTACGGCGACGGTTCTAAAATCTCCTGCACCCTGGCATAGCCGTAGTTCTTCTTGAGCTTCGTGATGCCGGCACGGATCGTATCCCCGATCACAGCATCTTTCACGAAAAGGTCATCCCCTCGTATTTTCCGATGCCCTCTCCGTCAACGCCCATATCTTCGATCTTTAACTCAATACTGTCGTTTTCTTCATATCCTGTGATATACCTATGACTCTCTTCCTGATCTGCGGATATTGCTCCAGCAGGCGGTTATATCCCTGCCACTCCAGATTGTTCTCCGGAACACTTGCAAAAAATCTCCCGTATTGTCTCCATCTTGGCGTCAATATTGTCCGCAAACTGAGTGCCAGCGCCTCGGCAAGTGCCGGTTTCTTCGGTGAACCGTATTCCAGTTCTCCGTGATGTGCCAAAATGCAGTGTTTCAACTCATTGGTGGTTCCTTCGGGAATCCCGGAATCGTGGATCCGCTCTCCGACCATCTCGGCGCCGATCATGATATGCCCAAAAGCTGTCCCTCATCCGTGTAATCGTTCTCCGGGAACGTCGAGAGTTCCTCCAGCTTTCCGATATCATGGAAAATTGCCGCAGACACGATCAGATCGCGGTTTAAGATCGGATAAGTTTCCGCAAAATAATCACAGTTCTTTGTCACAGAGAGCGTATGCTCCAGCAGTCCGCCCACAAATCCGTGATGCACGCTCTTTGCTGCGGAATGGAACTTGAACCGTTTTTCAAAATCCTTATCTTCGACAAAAAAAGCTCTCCAGAAGCTTTTTAAATACGGATGCTTCACGGAAGCAATCAGTCCCAGAAGCTCTGTATACATCTCGTCGATGTCCTTTTTGGATACCGGCAGATAATCCTTCGGATCGTATTCCCCTTCCTGCACCTTGCGCACACGCTTTACGTTGAGCCTGGAGATTTCCCTGAAAACTTGTGATGTCTCCCATGACTGCAATATAGTCTAACGAATCAAACTCATCGATTCCAACCGAGCCCGGCTCCCAGATCTTGGCGTCCAGCGTACCGGTCTTATCCTGCAGGATCAGATTATCATAAGGCTTTCCCGCCTTTGTCAGCGCTGACTGCTTTACCTTGCATAAATAGATTTCGTTGATTCTCTCGCCCTCACGCAGGCTCTCAATATACTTCATTTCTGACCTCATTTCCATAATATGGCGGTGCCGCAAGGCACCGCCTTCTGTTACTATCCTCTACTTTAACACTCCGACCTGTACCGTGCAGGTGATCTCCTCATACTTTTCAGCGCCCTGCCGCTGTACAACGATCTCCACCTCGTCGCCCGGTTCCAATGCCAGAAGCTTGCTCTCATAACTGTCCACCGTGTAGACAGCCTCTCCGCCCATCTCTGTAATGACATCACCGCTCTGCAGCCCCGCCGCCAGTGCCGGTGAATCCATCTTGACATCCTTGATATATGCGCCCTTTGGAATATCGTATTCCTTGGCGGTTGCCGCTGATACCGTCGTCAACTCCAGACCAATATACGGAATATCCTGATTGTTGGACAGTTTTTCGATCAGCTGCTTTAACTCGGAGATCGAAATCGCTGTCAGTGTCGTCTGATCCTCCTCATTTCCATAATCCTGCATGACCAGACCAATCACTTCGCCGTTCACGTTGATGATGACGCCGCTGCCGCTGCTGCTGCCAACAATATCCGTCGTAAAGACGGTATAATTATTGTCAATCGTGGAAATCACATTATTGGTAGATGTGATGTTGCCCGTGAGGATCGAGTAGTTCGTTCCAAGCGGACTTCCCACCGCAATAACCATGGTTCCCTGCATCGTCGTCAATGAATTCCCAAGCTTCGCCACCGAGATCGCATTCATGGTATCCGTATCCACCTGCTCCTTCGGTACCGAGAGCACTGCAATCCCCGTATTGCCGTCGTAGTGCTTCATGGACGCTTCCACCGTCACATCATTGATGAAAGTAACATAGACCTCCTGTGCATCTGAGATGACCTTGCGCTCAGTTAAAATCAGAAGTTCCTGACCGCTGTCTGCAATGATAATGCCGGATGCCTGTCCTCTGCTCTCGTAAGAATTGTTGAACCAGTCCGTGTCGCTCTTGACCCCCGTCACGGTCACGACAAAGCGGTTTGCTTCTCTTCCCACCGCATACAGCTTGTTCTGCACGTTCTGTACATCCGCAATCTCAAGCTCCTGGGGCTGCTGTAGCGGCGGTTCCTCGGAAGGTGCCTGTGGTTCCTCGGATGCCTCCGTCTCCTCGGATGTCTCTGTCTCCTCAGTCAGGCTCCGTCACCGCAACCGAATCCTGCGGAATGGTGACCACCGGTTCCTCCTCGGGGTAAAACAGTGATTCAAACTTAGGCTGAAAATACGCAAAAACCAGACTTGCTATGATTCCAAAAACGACTGCCATCAGGGCGATAAAACCTGCCTGCATCAGCAATCGCTTCTTATTGACCGGCTTTTTCTTTGATTTTTCGTTAATAAAAGAAAACTGATCGTTATCCTTTTGCTGCATGATTTCCTCTTTTCTGCATGTATTTACACACGAATTTCTGAAAACCGTACCAGTAATCATTATAAAATGAATCACATACGCTTGCAATAGGATTCTACAATTCTTTTCAGGTTCCGCTTTCCAAGACTCCCGGAATCATATATAATAAGAAGGACATAACCATGTGACAATCAAATCAAAGGAACTGCTATGAACGAAAAGTATTACACACCTTAGAATATAACAAGATTCTCGATCAACTGACCGAATATGCGTTCAGCGCCGACGCCAGGTCGCGCTGTCAGAAAGGCTGCGCCCGATCACCGACCGCGCGCAGATCGAAACAGCCTGCAGCAACAGACATCGGATGCCTTAAGCCGGCTGTTCAAATACGGCTCCCTGTCCTTTTCGGGAGTTACGGACATCCGTGATTCACTAAAGCGCTTAGAGATCGGCGGCGCCTTAAGCGCCATTGAACTGCTGCGTGTCTGCTCCTCTTAGAAGCCGCGAAGCGCGAAGGCTTTGCCAGATCACAGGAAGACAATGATCAGCCGGACGATTCCCTGACCGGTCTTTTTTGCCGGCATCGAACCTCTCACACCGCTGTATGACGAGATCCGGCGCTGTATTCTCTCCGAGGACGAGATTGCCGACGACGCCAGCAGCACGCTGCACTCGATCCGGCGCTCCATGCGCGGAATGAACGATAAGATCCGCGCACAGATGAACTCCATGATCAACAACACCACGACCAGAAGCTATCTGCAGGACACCGTCATTACCATGCGCGACGGGCGCTACTGCCTGCCGGTCAAAGCGGAGGCAAAGTCTCTCGTTCCCGGCATGATCCATGACCAGTCCTCCACCGGCTCCACACTTTTCATCGAGCCGATGGCTGTCGTCAATCTGAACAACGAATCTGCGCTCCGTGAGCAGGAGGAGATCGAGGTTATCCTTGCCGGCTTAAGCAATCTGACCGCCTCCTACGCCACACAGCTGCTCGCCGACTATGAACTTCTGACCGAGCTGGACTTTATCTTTGCCAGAGCGGCTTTCGCTCAGACATACAACGGGGTGCCCCGCTGTTTCGATGACGGGCGGTGATTCACATCCGACAAGGGACGCCACCCACTACTCGATCCGAAAAAGGTTGTTTCCGATCGACGTACGGCTCGGCGAGGATTTCCGCCTGCTGATCGTGACCGGTCCAAACACCGGCGGTAAGACGGTATCCTTAAAACCGTCGGACTGCTGACGCTGATGGGACAGTCCGGCCTGCATATTCCGGCGTCCGAGCGCTCGGAACTGGTATTTTTCGACGAAGTGTTCGCCGACATCGGGGACGAGCAGAGTATCGAGCAGTCGCTCAGTACGTTCTCCTCCCACATGGTCAACATCATCCGTATCTTAGAGCAGGTCAATGACCGTTCTCTGGTACTTTCGATGAGCTCTGTGCCGGAACCGATCCGACCGAAGGTGCTGCGCTTGCGATCTCCGTTCTCTCGAACTCCACCTTTTACGGAGCACGCATTATGGCTACGACGCATTACAGCGGTTCTCAAGGTCTATGCCCTCTCCACACCAGGCGTGGAAAATGCCTGCTGTGAGTTCGACGTGGCGACGTTAAGTCCGACCTACCGCCTCTTAATCGGTATTCCGGGCAAGAGCAACGCGTTTGCCATCTCTGAAAAGCCTCGGTCTTCCGTCGGATCTCATTACCGACGCCAAGGGCGCATCAGCAAGAGTGAGGGCGATTTTGAAGACCTGATCGCAGATCTTGAGAAGAGCCGCAGCACGATCGAGCGGAGCAGTTAGAGATCAACCAGTACAAAGCCGAGATCGAGTCCTTAAAGGAAAAGCTGAGCAGAAGCAGGAGCGTCTGGATTCCAGCCGCGACAAGATTCTGCGCGAGGCAAACGAGCAGGCATACAATATCTTAAAAGAAGCCAAGGACGTCGCCGATGAGACGATCCGCAATTTAACAAATACGGCAAGGCGGGGCGCACCGGTCAGCGAGATGGAAAAGAACGTACCAAGCTGCGCGGCAAGATGGACAAAGCCGCACAGAAGATGTCCGAGCAGAAAAAGCTTCCGTACCGAACCACAACGTTCCGAAGAAAGCTGCGCATCGGCGACAGCGTCAAAGTCATCAGCATGAACTTAAAAGGCACCGTTCATTCCTTCCGAATGCCAGGGGCGACCTGTATGTGCAGCAGATGGGAATTCTGCGCTCTCTGGTCAACATCAACGACCTGATCCTTCTGGAAGAGGATGCCGCACCGGGCACCAAGAAGTTCCCAGAAGACCAGTGCCGGCAAGATCAAGATGAGCAAATCCGCCTCCGTCTCACAGAGATCAATCTGATCGGTAAGACGACCGACGAGGCCATTCCGCTTCTCGACAAATATCTGGACGACGCTTATCTGGCACATCTGCCGTCCGTGCGCATCGTTCACGGAAAAGGCACGGGCGCACTCCGCAACGCGGTGCAGGCTCATTTAAAGCGCTTAAAATATGTCAAATCATTCCACCTCGGCGAGTTCGGCGAGGGCGATGCCGGTGTCACGATTGCCGAGTTTAAGGACTGATATTTAAAATAAAAATGAGGAGATGATGATATGGCAGCAAAACAGAAAATTCTCATCGTAGATGATGACAATAATATCGCAGAACTGATTTCCCTGTATCTCACAAAGGAATGTTTCGATACCCGGATCGTCAATGACGGCGAGGAAGCCATGATCGCTTTTGATCAGTACAATCCGAATCTGATCCTGCTCGATCTGATGCTTCCCGGCATGGACGGCTATCAGGTCTGCCGTGAGATCCGTGCGAAGGCAAATGTTCCGATCATTATGCTGTCAGCCAAAGGCGAGATTTTTGACAAAGTACTCGGTCTGGAGCTCGGCGCGGACGATTACATGATGAAGCCGTTCGACTCCAAGGAGCTTGTCGCGCGCGTCAAGGCAGTGCTGCGCCGCTATCAGCCGGCAAAGCCGGAGGAACCTGCCGCAGAGTTAAAATGCGTCAAGTACACGGATCTGGTGGTCAATCTCTCGAACTACTCCGTCATCTACATGGGGCAGGCCGTCGATATGCCGCCAAAAGAACTGGACTTTTATATTTTCTTGCGGCCGCCGAATCAGGTTTTTACAAGAGAGCAGCTTATTAGACCACATCTGGGGTTATGAATACATCGGCGACACGCGTACTGTGGATGTTCACGTGAAGCGTCTCCGCGAGAAGATCAAGGATCATGCCAACTGGAGCCTCGCAACGGTCTGGGGCATCGGCTACAAATTCGAGGTTCGTGACCTATGAAACGTACCCTTTACCCCAAACTGCTCGCCGGCTATCTGATGTACGGTCTGATCGGTTTTCTCATCATCACAACCTTTACCTACCACATTACGTTCGCCTTTGTGGAAAAAAAAGGAGGCTGCCAGCCTCTACCGGGAATCCGCCCTGATCTCCTCCAACTATGCCGGGAATTATTTTTCCAAGACCATGACGCTGGACGAGATACAGACACAGCTTTCCACCTTAAGCACCTATCTCTCCAGTGAAATCTGGATTGTGGACGCACGGCAGCATCATTCTGAACACAGCGGCGCCGGGCTGTGATCCCACCGGTTCCCGGCTTCAACATTACCGACTTCGGAAGCCGCTATTATCAGACCGGCACGTTTTATAACCAGTTTACGTCAGAGATGTTAAGTGTTTTCTCGCCGATCACCGTCAACTACAAAGTGCGCGGCTATGTGGTCATCCACAAGCCGACCAGCAGTCTCGTGTCCTACGCGAACGGACTTGTCGCCATCGCTTATGAGACGCTTGGGCTTTTGTTTCTGGCAGCCTTTGTGGTGCTGATTCTGTTTACCTATGTGGTATACATACCGATCCGCAAGATTACGAAAGCGGCGGACGAATATGCCGCCGGCAACTTTGAAAAAAAAGATTGATGTTCACCCAATGATGAGATCGGCTATCTCGCCGCCTCGCTCAACTACATGGCGAACGAACTGAATACCCTGGAGGACGACCAGAAAATTCGTCTCCAACGTCTCGCATGATTTCCGTTCGCCCCTCACTTCCATCAAAGGTTATGTGGAAGCGATGCTCGACGGCACCATTCCCGTAGAGATGCAGGACAAATATTTAAACATCATCCTCTTTGAGACCGAGCGGCTGAACAAGCTGACCAAGAGCCTTCTTGAGTTAAACAAATTCGGCTCAACGGCACGATGCTGGACATCACGGATTTCGACATCAATCATACGATCCGCATGACAGTCCAGACGTTCGAGGGGCGCTGCATGGAAAAGCGCATTACTTTCAACCTGATCTTAACCGGCGAGAAGCTTTTTGTCTCCGCCGATATGAGTAAGATCGAGCAGGTGCTCTACAACCTGATCGACAACGCAATCAAATTCAGCCACACGGACTCCGCAATCACAATCGAGACCACAGAGAAGAACGACAAGATCTTCGTCTCCGTCAAGGACACCGGCATCGGCATCCCGAGCGACAGCATCAAAAAGATCTGGGAGCGCTTCTACAAGACGGATCTCTCCCGCGGCAAGGACAAAAAAGGAACCGGGCTTGGTCTCTCCATCGTAAAGGAGATTGTCCAGGCACACGGCGAAAACATCAACTGTATCAGCACGGAAGGCGTGGGAACGGAATTTATCTTTACCCTGCCGTTAGCAAAGAAGCTGTCCCATCAGGCGGGCAGTTGACTTTGGGGCGATAAGTTATATTACAGGAAGCACTTGATACAGATTTCGGGTGGAATGCCTGTGGAACATTCGTTGAAAAAAAATGCGTGCAATTCTTCCGGCCGGATGGCTGCATCTGATTCCGTGTCTCTTCCACGTTTGAACACTCCCGGAGTGTGTCCGGCAAGCCACAGACAATGAGCGGACTTTCTAGTGTCCCTAATGGCACCGCTTCACAGACAATATAAAACCGCGCGAACCGAAACTCGTTGGCATCTGCTATTGAAAATAGGGCAGATGCCAATTCAGCCGAAACATCGGCTTCGCGCGGTTTGCGGCTTTTCTTTCGATGGCTCCGTGTTCTATCATTGGTGCCATCTGTTCTCTCCAAAGGGACACACTCACGCGAAGAATCTGCGAGCCTGTCTGATCTCATCTGCTACAACTGCAAATCCCCTTTCCGGCTTCACCGGCACGCGCCGCCTCAATCGATGCATTCAGTGCAAGCAGATTCGTCTGGCTGGAAATATTTAAAATATCCGCCGTCACCAGCGACCTTCTCCACACTCTTGGAATTCTCGAGCGCCTGGTTCATCTCCGTCGTAATCTCGCCGATCATCTCGTTGGTGTTGTTCATGTTCTCTGTCGCCGTGTGCTCAAGCTCCGTCGCACGCTTCTTCATATCCTGCGCATATTGTGACATAACCTTGGTCTGATCTGCCATCTTCTGTACTTTGCCTTCCGCAGCGGTCGTATTCTCGCTGACGCTGTTCGTCGTTGCGGATACCTCCTCCATCGTTGCAGAAAGCTCTTCCATGATCGCGGAAATATCATTGGCATTGTCACTGGACGCTGCAACGCTGCTTGCTACATTTCCGACAACTCCGTCAAGGACATTGGAATTGCTGATGATGTTGGACATGATATTCTGCAGCGTTTCGATGAAATGGTTGATACCGATCGATGACTGTCCGATCTCATCCATCGACTTTACCGTAACGCGCTTTGTGAGGTCACCGTGTCCACCTTTGATCTCATCAATAATCTCTGTCAGTTCACTCGTCTGCTTTCTGAGCGGCTTTACAACCGTCTTGATAATCACAACAACCACCATGACAAATGCCACAAAAGAAATTGCCAGCAGGATCAGCGATAGTATCATATTCTGGTTGTACAGATCTTTCTGTTCCTGAATATTCTGCTTCACCAATTCATCATTGCGAGATATGAGCGTATCCATATTGACCGCAATCGTATCTGACCACTCCGTCATCACAGAATTTGCCTTTGCCACCGCTGCTGCAGAATCACCGGCCATCGCCGTCTGCATCAGTTCCACGGTTGTCCCCTGCGCCTCTGTGAGCAGATCAAATGTCTCATTCATAAGCTGGATATCATCTGCCGTAAAATAGTGATCCATCGCCAGAAGGCTCCTTTTCATAGCTGTCCACGTTCGACTGGTATTCCGTCAATTTGGGATGCCACATACTCATACAGATCCTTGCTCGGCTCTGCGCAGAGCGCAAGCGTAAGCTTCTGCGTGTTGGCAAAAGCAAGATTGATCTCATCCATACAGATTGTCGCACGTACACCCTCTCCGGAGATCTGATTGCTTTCCTTCTGAACGGCGGTCATGGAATAAAGACTCACGCCTGCAATCATAATCGATGCACCCAAGAACCGCAACCGGTATAATGAGTTTGGCAATAACCGATGATTTTTCTTCATCCTTTCGTATCCTCCATTAAAATTGTCTATAGCCCCATTTTATCATGATATGCGGACATATTCTATTCATTTTTTAACGAAATCTATACATTAAAAAAATCCTCGTATATCTTGACATTCAAGTTAGTTCGTACTACACATAACAGTTGTTATGGAAGAAGACCGAAAAAATTAACCGAAAAGAAATTACTTTCCTGCGGGAAACGGGAATTTCTGGAAAAGGGATATGCGAAGGCGAACCTCCGCTCGATCTGCGAAGCTTCCGGCGTGACAACCGGCGCCTTTACTTTTCTTTTGCGAACAAGGAAGCGCTGCTTCGCGCCATCTTAGATCCCTTCATCGCAGATTCCAGAGACTCCTTTCCGGGCTTGCCCGGATGGAGGAGGAACATCCCGAGACTGCAGACGACAATGAGATCCAGATCATCGGTATCTCTCCGCACACCGTGAGGAATGTATTATCCTGATGGAGAAATCCGCCGGCAGCTGCTATGAACATTTTCATGAGGAAGCAGCCGCGATGATGCAGGAATCTTTCCGCCGTTATTACAGAAAGTATCTCGGCGCCGAACCGGATCGGAACTGATCCGGATTCTTGCGTCCATGCGCCTGCACGGGTATCTGGAATTAGTTCATGGAGACTACACAATGAAAAGAAAGACTGTTTTTAGCCAGAGCGATCGGCATCCACGCCGACGCCGGCACCCTGAGTTTAATACAATATTTAAAGGAAGAGAATGATGCTCACCGTTAATCCGGTGGGCATTTTCTTTATAAAACATAACAAAAAAATATTTGTTATCGAGGAGGAAAACACAATGAATCAAAAACCAAACTACGGAAACTGGATACCTGAAAACTCTTGTATCTGACCTTCGGCGGCGCCTCTCTTTCTGGTGCTTGCACTGCTGTCAGGTCTTGCTTTCTCAAACACGCCCCTCGCGGTCATCTGCGCCATTCTCTGCGCCGTTCTGCTCGCCTTCGGCATCTATATGTATGCGTGCCACGAATGCTTTGCCTTTGGAAAAGGCGATATGATGGCAAAGGTTCACGCACATCTGGTCGCCCATCTCAACTGGGACGGACACGGCACGCTTCTCGACATCGGCTGCGGCGCTGCCCCGCTCACCGTCCGCTGTGCCAAGGCATTCCCGGACGCAGCGCTCATCGGCATGGATTACTGGGGCGCGCAGTGGAACTACGCCAAAGAGCAGTGCGAAAAAATGCGGCAATCGAGGGCGTCGCTTCCCGCATCCATTTTGAGAAAGGCGATGCGGCACACCTGAACTATGCCGACGAGACGTTTGACGCCGCCGTCAGCAACTTCGTCTTCCATGAAGTCCCTCCGCCAGAGACAAGCGTGATGTCGTGCGGGAGGCACTGCGCGTCGTAAAACGGCGGGCTTTTTTCTTTCCAGGATCTCTTCGCCCAGAAAAGCCTCTACGGCGACATGGATGCCTTTGTGGAAGAGCTGAAAAGGAAGGCATTTCCGAGATCCACTACATCGGAAATCTGGAAAAAACACTGGATTTTGTCCCCGCCTACGTGCGCACACCCTGGATGATCAGCGGCATGGGCATTCTCTACGGGAAAAATAACAGTTCCCTACAGCTGCGCCAGCACTTCGCCGATGTCGCCGTCAATGCAGATCGAGCGTCCGTCAAGTTCCGTGATTCCTTTTTCCATTGTCATCCCGGCAAGATACGCCTCCTGCCGTGTAAAGTACGCACTTTTTTGCCCCGGTTACCGGAAAGTAACTTAATGAAATGAATCTCGCTTGCGAGATTCTCCGCGCGCTCGCGGTTCGCAAAGCGATATTTTCCTTACCGTGTAAGCTGCGCATCCTCGCGGTGCGTTTTTTGTTTCATAGGAAGGTTCTACTTTCACACATAAATGTATCACGATATTTCCTATGAAACAAAAAAGAATCCTGCTTTGCAGGATTCTCCGCCTGCGGCGGGTTGCTCTAGCGACATAATTCCACTCCGACGCAGTGCGATCCTGCCCGGAGGGCTTTTTCATTCATAGGATGTAATTTCCTATGAATAAAAAAAAAGACATGCGGGTTAATACCCGCATGTCTTCAATGTCAGTCACCGTTTCCGGAGCGCACCAGCACCACTGCCAGTCCTGATAAATTTCGTTTGGATTGAGGCTTCCGTCTCCGCCGTGCTTGTCCGTCTGAAAATCTGACAGAAGAACAATTGCCTGATCTGCCTGATACTGATCTGCCCATTCCGGCTCCGCTTCCCGCACGCTCTCCTCATCGTACCGGAAAGCTGTCATCACACATCGGAAAATGATCGTCGAAATACTCCTGCGCGGTATCCATCGCCGCACTGATCTCCTCCTGCGAATAATAGTCGGACGCTCCGATCTCTCTCTTGACTCCGCTCCTCGCTCCGTTGCCAAAACATACAGCGATCACTCCCACAACCACTGCGGCGAGCAGTACAGCGCAGAATCTGAAAGATCCTCTCATACTGTTTTGTCCCCATGTTCTTTCCCCTTATTCCTGTGTTCTCTGATAGAATGTGTACACATTCCTATCTTTCTATCATACTCTGCCTGGCTCCATTCGTCAATCATCCGCCACAGAATCTTTCACATAAATACAGAAAAAAGCGGCCGGTGCCTTCTCCTAGTCAATCAGATCATTCTGAAAACGCGACAGGTGCTCATACGGAAGAATCAGCCGGCCACGGTACAGCCCGCACCCGTCATTGATGAGGCTGTTGTCGATTGCCGCAAACATATTGACATCTAGCTTTGCAAGCTCGAGTTCGTGCAGTCTCCGGCAGCGCTCGTAGGCTTCATCAAAGTAGACACATTCCCCTCAGGGATGGCATCCCTTCTCGCCCGGTCGCTCTCCTGCTTTTCTCATACCCCAGATGATTGGCGGTCCGATCTCTGCAATATCGTCCATCCGCTTCGTCCGAAGCTGCATCTCCATGTAGCACTTCGCGCTGTTATCAAAGAACGTAATATGCAGGGAGCGGTAGCCGTCCGGGTCCACATGCGCGATATAATCGCGGTAATGCGGGCGCACCGCATCCGAAAGCAGTGGGGAGTCGCTCTCCTTCACACCTCCGGCGGACTCCGCCGTAAACCCGCGCTCCTCCAGAAATCCCTAAGCACATTGGCGGTCTCATACAGATATCGGATCTCCTCCCGCTCTCCGTCGTCTGGATTCTTAAGATGGCACTTCGGCATGGAGATGACAATCCGGTACGCGATCAGATCCCGGAAGCAGTTCAAGCGTTCCTGCAATTCCGGCACCGGCGGATACGTTCCGTTCTTCGTATAGTAGTCATAGATGTACTCCACCACATAACCGTTGAACTTCGCCTCCGCACGGATCAAAGACTTGATCCGCCCTTTGAATGTAAAGGACAGATAAGGATATTCCGCGCCATATATTTATAGAATTCCCGGATCTTCTGCGACTGCGCCGTCAGGAAATCATTGTGCTCAAGCAATTCCATAATCTGCGACAGAAATTCACAGTGCCTGACATCCACTTCATTCCCGGTCTGCGCTGCGGACTGCCGCAGGTCTTCAGTGTATTTTTTCAAAATTTTTAAGACGGTGTCTCCGGAGTAGAGATAATCGTTTAATGTAATCATAGGCGTACCTTCTTTGGGCTTCTACCTATATTTTCAGATATATTTTTACCTCGTCAACACCTTTTACAGTATCGGTGCGCTCCTGCAATGGGCATACCAGCTTCCTCCTAGTCAGCGTGTGCGGTCCCATAACATAAGCACCCATCTCAGGCACAAACCGCGTCTTACACCCGGGCACTCATGCTCCCTGCATCACGATCAAGAATGCATGCAATCGCAATGCCGATCACAATGACAACTATGCCGACTGCAATCAGTGCAATCCGCATCCAGTCCTCCATCGGAAATGCTCCCGCTACCACAAACATTGGCGTAGCTGCAATAATCACAAAGCGCCGATACCATTCCGGATAAAATAATTTTCTTCTTGCTTTCCTGTGCTTCTTTCACTAAATTCACCATATTCTCCTCCGCTTTCTCCCGATACTCTGTCTCGAAATCCGTTCTCCTGTCAGCAATTCGTTTACAGATAGATCCAGTTCGTTGCATAACGGCAGCAGCAGTGAAATCTCCGGCAACCGCCGATCCAGATCCCCGGCAGCTACAGTTTCCCACTTTAAATGATGATCGAGTAGGAGGAATTTCTCTTAAATAAGAAATTTCGACCTCCACCACCGCGTACCGTTCGGTACGGCGGTTCAATCAACTTAACAAGTTGTACACCTTTCGGTGTAGTAATCCAACATTGAGACTAATCCAAATGAGGTTAGTCTCTTTATGTATGGCGTCTTGTATCCATCCATTATGACACATGTGTGCATAGCGATTGCCTGTATTTGCCACTTTATTGCCGCCATCTTGGAACACCGAGCTTAACTAAATTCTTCTTCTTTGTTTTGTGGTGTTTTTCAATGTTTCCAAATACACACATGCGTAGTTTATCCATCCTCTGATCTATATCTAATGTTTCCAACAGTGAGTTCTCTACAGAGAGTTTTTCATACTACTTATCTTAAAGCTTTTAGTTTATCCATCCTCTGATAAGCTGATTAAGTTTCCCCGACCATTTACAGTCATCCGCTGTTGCTAACGCCCCTAGTTCATTCAGCACTAATAGTGGCAAGTGAGTTCCCTCATTCTTAAACTTAGAGCTACTGCTTACAGCTTCCTTCAGATTCCACCATCTCACGATGAATAACATCTCCATCTTTGATTGTTCTTCAATAATCTGTGAGACATCAGTTTGTCATGATTCCTCGTTCCTTTTTCAGCAAGTCAATGTGGAAAATACTGTTTTCATTCTGTCCGTATCCGTGTGGTTTTTGAGGATTTTGTTATCATGGTGTTATCACGACATATTTATTTCTAATTCTAACACCCTTTTTAAATATTTCCTTTCCTGAATATACGTTTCATATTCTATACGTTTCATATTCTGGCAATAACATAATTACATACTTCCTCAATATAATCACATTTATTTTTCAAATCTAAAATAGTAAAATTTCTTCCCACTTCTTTAGGAGTTTTATTTCCATGTGCAATATAATTTCTATTATCCACCATTTCTTGTATGTAACCACCAATTTCATTTCTCGGCAGCACATTATCTTTTTACCCCAAATGAATTAGCTATGCTTTTTAATTGTTTGTATCTTATATTTTTTCCATCCGTCGGCATCATATCATGTGAGATAATAACATTAGGATTGTTTGTCATCTTATCCGATACCTTCCATCTTTTTCCCATTTATGTTCATTCCCACACTATACATTCCATCATATTCCTCAGAAAAAATCAAAGAATATAATTCATATATGCACTCATCAATTTTACTTCTGCATTATTTAATTCATCTATTGTTGTTGATACTACCTGACGTATTGTTTCTTCGTAAATCCCATATATATATACAAAATACAATCCTTTTTGTAATATTACAGTACTGATTTCTTTCATCAATATTGGCTAACCACAACTTTAATTCGCAAATTTTACGAGTCAACTCATCTTTAATTTCATCAAACAACACTTTATCCCTCAAATTTATCTTTGCAATATTCAATTCTTTTGATAACACGCTCTTTTTATTCGTAGCTCCCTGTTGTGTACTTTATAAGTTCACTGTCTTTTATCCATTCTTCTATACCCTCTGTATTAATTGTTCCATTTTTTAAATATGCCAAAGCTGCTCCTACCGCAACAGCTTCATAAAAAGATTCAATGGTGTATTTTTTCTTCCCTTGCTAATTCCCTTAGGCAATGCTGCGTTTAATGTCTTAAATACTTCACAAAATATTTTTTTCACTTTTACTGTAGTTAAATTTTTCATCTGCTTTCTCCATATAATCATTCAAAAAATCTCTTACACTATGGACAAAACTTTTTAAATCATACAAATATGCAAAAAAATCTTAACACCAGTTCCTCTCTAGTTCCATCATTTTCTTGTCTTTCTGTCAAATGAACGCATTCTATAAAATCTTGGTTCTTCGCTAATTCTTTTATAAAATTATTAAATCCTCCTCTGTAAACACAGCTTCTAATTTCCTGATCGGTAAGTGTAACCCCACCTCTATTCAATCTTTCAAATAAATCAAACCTAACTTGTTTATCACTTTTATCACTCAGCGTTGTAACTTTTATATTAGACAATCTAAATTTTGTTTGAATCTCTATAGGTAATTTTGTGAATTTTTTTTCCATTAAATTCTGTCAATTTTTTTAATTGCTCTAATGTTAATTCACTCAGATTAGGTGTTCCTATTTTTCTCTCTCCTCATCTGTTCCAGCGAAGCACAAAATAGTACTTACACGCTGCACTCCATCTATCAATTCCCATGTTCCATCTGCATTAGTAGCCATAAATAAACTAGGAATAGGGATCCCTAAGAATATCGATTCAATCAAGCTAGACTGCCTCTCTTTATCCCATCGGAATTGTCTTTGATATTCTGGGGCAATATTTATTAATTTGTCATTTACCATACCAATCAATTCTTTTTATTGAAAGATCATAAGTATTAAAATCAACTTTCATTTTTTGCTCCATCAGCTGTTTCTGCAAATCCATTTTAACTATTTCCTCTTCTTAATATACTATGTTTATAAGGTTTCTATTATTCATAAATCTATCAATTAATTCATACTAGATTATTATACATTTGTTTTTACACTAATTATCTTTTTCATCAAACTCTGTAAGAACCTCTCTCCATCTTGTCAGAACTTCTTTTCCTACAATCAGTTCATCTATAAGCCCCATATTAAGTGTATCAATAAATCTACACAAATATGATTTTCCCTGTCCCCAGAAAGTATAATGGCTGTCAATAAACATCACATGATATACTTGCTGTCCGGTTCTATCGTATATTTCGTTAAATTCATATCCATCAAGTTCGAAAAAACCATACACAGCATCTGCAACTCTACTTCCAAATGACTTTGAATAATAATGCTCTTTTATTTCCCACACTAGCTTAGGATTATAAATCGAAGGATATGCTCCATCAAACCTTCTGGAAGATGCTCCAATAATCTTTCTATTATTCAACAAATACACAAGCCCTCTTGGATCTGGATTAAATTCCTCATTTCCACCAAGCATTTCTTCTGCTATCATGGTAATAATTGCGGTAAAATAATTTACTTTTTGATCTCTTTACGCTGTTTGTTCATAATTAGCTTACATTTATATTTTCCGCTATTTCTCATTTCTTCAAATATCTGTTTAGCCTCATCAACATCCATCAAATTTTTTTCTCAATTGTATTATTTAACAAGTCCGCTCTCATATTACAATATAAGACAGCTTTATTAATTCTATCCGGAGAAACTTCAATATTCTCTTTTCACATAGTTTTTCTATTTGCTCTACTGTATAAGTTAAAACGATTCCTTTTCTAGAATAGCCCAATTTTTCGCTGATAAATCGAATAAAAACCAAAATGATTTATCTTCTCTTCTAAATTCTTAAACGCTCTCATATTTCTCCACCTCAACAAATAATTCCGACTTTTTCACTTGCAATGCATGCGCAATTTTATCTATATTTTCCAAAGAAACATTACGCTTACCAAGTTCTATGTCACTTATATATGTTCTATGTAGTCCACATAAATCAGCCAACTCTTCTTGTGATATTTTCTTATCTTGTCGTATTGTTCTTACAGCCTTTCCATAAGCGACACGTATTTCTTCCTGCATTGCTTGACACCTCCAATTAGTTAAATTATAATAGCACTGTAGACTTTGAGTCTACAGACTATAAGTTACATGTGAGGTTTGAGCAATGTCCAAAAGTACCAGCATTATTAAAGTGGATCGGAAATAAGCAACGCTTTGCCGAAACCATTATTTCATATATGCCCGAACAATTTAATAACTACTATGAACCATTTTTAGGTAGCGGTGCTGTAATGGCACAATTACTGTACCAAAGCAGTACGACCAACACTCCTACATTTGCCCATTCATATGCCAGCGATATCTTACCATTTTTAATTGATATTTTTAATATCGTCAAATATGATCCGCAGCAAATAAAAAATTATTATTCAAAGGAAATTGAAGATTATTATAAAATCCTAGTAATAAGTACAATGAAATTAGAGATAGATTTAATAGCAATCACAATGCTCTTGATTTCTGTCTTCTATCACGTACATGCTACTCCGGAATAATCCGTTTTCGAAAAGCAGATGGGTATATGTCCACTCCAAAGGTCCACATAGCCCTATCAAGCCAGAAACTCTTTTCAAAAAGAGTAGATTTATGGCACGATCTTATAAAGAACTCGACTTTTTCAACTATGTCATTCGAAGAATGTATGAATAAAGCACAGCCCGGTGACGTAATTTATTGTGATCCACCATATACTCATAGCCAAAGCATTATTTATGGTGCTCAAACTTTCAATATAGAAACATTATTCAATAAAATAGCTGAATGCAAAGCCAGAGGTGTTTATGTAATGTTATCAATCAATGGCACTCGGGAATCCAATAAAAAAGATATTTCTGTCACACCACCTATGGGGTTATTTTGAAAGAGAAATTTTTGTCAACTGTGGTACCCTCTATGATTGATCGATTACAAACGCTGGTCAAACCATGCAAAATGAAGTCGTTCATGATAAACTTCTTCTTACTTGGTAAAATTATTTCATAAAGCGAGATACTTGTCCCGTTCCTGTATCTCCTTTATGATGCTTTTATTTTTCCAAGACAAATATATATTCATGTGCCAACATCAAAAATGTTTTTTGTATATTATTCCAATAGTCTGAAGATCGACAATTATGCTGTTCTTTTATAATAATTTCTTTTAAGCCTAAAACCAGCATCTACAAATTTCTGCATAGACTGCATCCCATCGGCAATACATACCCCTTCTTGTCGTATATCTCCGATCATAAATGCACATATTCCCTGCTTCTTCAACACTCTATATGCATCTCTTGCGACTTGTTTCTAATGCCTTCAAAAATTCCTCATATTTTAAATGTGAAATATCTCCTGAATTTTATTGCTATATCATATAATATCTGCGTATGGCGGATGTGTACAGATAAGGTTTATGCTCTCATCTTTATAAATGATAATTCAGTTGCATTTCCTTGTTTTGTGAAAATTTTTGAACTTTCTTGACAAGTAAAATTAAGATTTGTGTTAGATAGTTTGATGGCTTCTGAATTTATATCAACACCAATAGCATTTCTCCCTAATAACTTTGCTTTCTATCAATGTTGTACCGCTGCCCAAGAATTGATCTAGTATCCAATCATTTTTCTTTGAATAACGTAAAATAAGATTTCTGGAAATGTATGGGGACCAATTTCCTCGATATTTTCCCTGAATGTGTAGCCCAACTTCCTCTTTCTGAAAGGACCATATTGTCGTGTCTTCTAATTTGAATTTTTCTGGTGCTTCTCTTATAAGAATCTCCCTTTCTTTTTTGCTCATTATAATTCTGCCATATTTATTTGTCTATAAAAAATCTCCATTCAAATATTAAATATCACTAAACATTTGAACAGAGATTTCTTATTTATTACAAATATATAAGTTCTTTCAACACAATTTCTTCTGCACAGGCTTTAATAGTGTTCATTGCTCCAACCCATTTCATCTGATCCTGCATTTTCACTTCTTCTGTCACACCCTGTTTTTCTGCCATCTGCTTCATCATAATTCCTACCTGCTCTCTGGCATCTTGATCAACTCGATTTAAATGTGCTATCAATTCCCCGTCATCAATAAATACTGGTATCGTGCCGGTCTATGCTCTTTCAAGAACTGTTTCCGTAGCATTCCATATTTACCATAGGTCAGTTCTTCCTCATTCACTGCCAGATCCGGCAGGTAATAATCTCCATGCAGTGTGTAGCTTAATCCATTACTTTCATCATAAATGTGCTTTTTTCATTGTCTTATCTCTCCATTCCTCTATTTTTTGTTTTATTTTTCTTACGCTGTTGATTCTCCATTTCACTCTTTCCGGGCACCCCAAGCCAGTCTTTCATGAATACTTCCTTGAGGCATTTGCTCCATGGCACATAATTTTTATTTATGCCAGACATGGCGATATTTAGAAAACTTTCGCCGGATACGACGGTTTTGTTACATTTTTGTCAAAAAGTAACACAAAACACTTTCGACAGCCGTACCGTCCATCAAAAAGTACCCTTGCGCCCTGCGGCGGTATCATGCCTGCACATATTCAGATTTCCACCGGTGTCCCCACCAGATACCATTCCTTTGCCATAGTCTCAGCCCCATGCCGGTCTATAAAGACGAAGAACAGGAACCTGGTATGTCAGATGTTATTATGAAGATTTTACCGGAAAGAAAAACAGATAAAGAAACGAGGCTTTAAGCTTCATCGTGAAGCCAAAGAATGGGAAGCTGATTTCTTAGAAAGCAGAAAGGCAGCACAGACATGACCTTCCGCTCTATGTATGAGATTTATATAGAGGATATGGGACACCGATGCCGCCAGAGCACCATCGACGGAAAGAAGCATGTATTTGAGAAGCTCATTCTCCCTTATTTTGAGAATAAGCCTATCAATAAGATTACTCCCAAGGACATCAGAGCCTGGCGGAACGAAATGATTGCAAAAGAATATTCCAACTCCTACTTAGGCAGGATGCAGAATATGATTACCGCACTTTTCAATTATGCAGTGGACTACTTCAACTTAGCTGAGAATCCCTGTCACAAGGCGGGCAGAATGGGTAAGCGTGAGGTTGTGGTAAACTTCTGGACAAAGGAAGAATTCGACCGGATACTGGCTGCAATGGAAAATGATCCTACCGCACATGTTTCGTTTTCACTACTGTACTACTCCGGTATCCGTTTTGGAGAATTCCTCGCTTTGACACCGAAAGACTTTGATTTCAAGAAGAACACCCTCGACATAACCAAAAATCTTCAGCGGATAAATAAGCAAGGATGTGGTCACACCACCCGAAACGAGTTGTCAAGGACTTTTTATCAAAAAATAAGCAACAGTATTATCTGTTGCACTATGCTTGTTGTGTATGTCATTTGGCTGTATAATTAATAACATAAATTTTACTGACGAGATCGGAGGTCATTGCAAGTGGATGATACTGTTTTATTTTTTAAGCGCATATAATTCGACACAGTATAAAGCGACAAACTGGTTTTTACGAAAACTTCGTAATGTTATCCCGCACAAAAAGAAGCAGATGCAATCCTTACTGGAAAAGCATCATCTTTCTTTCGTGGCAACAGACGAGGCTATTACTTCTGTTGATGGGAAAATGGAGGTAACGGCCCAATATGATTATGTACATCAAGCGACTACATTTTCCTTCAAATCAAAAGATTCAGCTGAAAAAGAAAATAATGCAAGTGACTCTTTGAAAGATTCCGGTTTCTATATCAATCTTAGGCACGCACAATCTATCTTAGTTGATGAACGATATTTCAAAATCGAATTTACTTTTCTGGCTAGAGCCATTTTAGTTTGGATAAATGGTCAGATGTATCAAATTGATGCCGGTGCCTTTATGATGAACAGTGTTTTTTGTTCATTGTTTTGAAGTCATAAACTACAAAACAGGAAAACCACTTGCCAAAGATGATGTCGGGGCAAAAGCAGAAAACTACAACCTACTGTCTGTGGAGAAATATCAATTCTTTGATGAAGAGAAACCTGTCGAGGCAGGAATGAAAATTTCTGAAATAATATATGAAAATATTTCTGAGTTTATCTGGGAATTGACAAATAAAGTGTTATCGTTCCCAAGAATATTTCTTTGTGCATGACACATTGGTCTTTTCGAATAATATTGAAAATATTTCAGATTACTTTTGCAAACTCATTGATACGAAAGCGCCTGCTGAACCAATTAAGGACATTAGTACAGTGGAAATATACCAATATTATCCACAAGCTGGTTGTAGTGTAGTTTCTGACTTTGATTGTGATAACTTTCAACCAATTTTATATTCGGCCATTATATTGGAATCGCTAAAACTCTATATTCATATTTTTCAAAACTCTAACCTTGAAAATGAAACAGATCTTCGGCGGTCGGTACGAAATGATATTTACTTGCAGAATCTTTTTTTTGCTCTCCTAATCTTCCAATTGAAACTCATAATTTATTGAACTACATTAAGGAAAGCGAGCCTTACAAAAAACATGCAGAAGCTCTTCACCTAAAAATATCCTATTTGACTGCACAAAATGAACTAAAGAAAAGCAGAAACTCTGCGATTTTGAATGTTCTGCTATACATTATTTCTTTACTCAGTGCTATCGGAACTCTTGATGTCATAGAAGCACATTTTGGTGTACCATTCAAATACAGCTTTATTATTGTGGTCACGCTGTTTATTCTCGGACTGTTTTGGGGAATAATAGAGTATCGAAACCATAGAAAGCTCTAAAATTCGTAACAACGTGCCAGAAGCATTTTATTGCTTCTAGCACGTTTGCATGTGAATTATTGGCGTCCACTTAGTAAATCGTCGCAGATATACGCATATTCCGGCAGCTGGTCG
>VOFH01003218.1_pt1 | contig 21702 bp, 25 predicted proteins | sample 5384091 | NCBI WGS metagenome assembly VOFH01 (sample SAMN12384727, study PRJNA508395) | human gut metagenome | isolation source: healthy gut G | host: Homo sapiens
TCCTGGCACCTGAAAGAGCTGCTGGCCCTACCCGACCCGAAAGTCCGGCGGGTGACGTTCAATGAAATCACAAAAAAATGTGGTGACCAGCGCCATCGAGCACCCTCGGTCCATCAATTATGATTTGGTAGATGCGCAGCAGGCGAGACGGATTTTGGACCGGATTGTAGGTTACCAGTTGAGTCCCTTGCTGTGGAAGAAGGTCCGCCAGGGGCCTGTCTGCCGGCCGGGTTCAATCTGTGGCGACCCGCCTGGTGGTGGACCGGGAAAATGAAATTCGCGCCTTTGTGCCTCGGGAGTATTGGTCTCTGGACGTGACCCTGGACCGGGTGGGGAAACCGGGCTCGTTTGTAGCCAGATATCACGGCGAAGAAAAGAAACGAGAGCTGGCAAATGAAGCGGAAGTTGATGAAATTATTTCGGATATTACAGGGAAGCTGTTTACTGTAACAGGCGTCAAGAAAGCAGAGAAAAAGCGTACGGCCGCCCCGCCCTTTACCACCTCCACGCTGCAGCAGGAGGCCTCCCGAAAGCTGAATATGACCCCCAAACGCACCATGGCGATTGCGCAGCAGCTGTATGAAGGCGTGGATGTAGCAGGGGAGGGAACGCTGGGACTGATTACCTACATGCGGACCGACTCTCTGCGCCTGTCGGACGAGGCGGTCGAAGCAGCCCGGGATTTCATCTGCCGCCGGTATGGGGAGTCCTATTATTACGGAAAACCCCACCAATTTAAGACCAAAGCGGGAGCACAGGATGCCCACGAGGCCATTCGTCCCACCCATGTGGAATTGGATCCGGAGCGGATCCAGGCCTCTCTAAGCCGGGACCAATACCGGCTGTACAAGCTGATCTGGAGCCGTTTTTTGGCCACGCAAATGGCCAATGCCATTTATGACACCGTGTCGATTGACACGGAGTGCGGCGGGCATCTGTTTAAATCTTCTCATCAAAGCCTGAAGTTTGCCGGCTTTATTGCCGTGTACGAAGAGGGGAAGGATGAGGAGGTGGAGGCTGCCGGTTCTCCCCTGCCGGACCTGCAGGAGGGGGATCAGGCGTCCATCCGGAGTATGGATAAGCAGCAGCATTTCACCCAACCGCCGGCCCGGTACACCGAGGCGATGCTGGTCAAGGCCATGGAGGAGAAAGGCGTGGGACGTCCTTCCACGTATGCTTCCATCATCTCTACCATTCAGGACCGGGACTATGTGATCAAAAAGGACAAGCGTTTGGCGCCCACGCCCTTGGGCGAGGTTGTCAACGGCCTGATGATGGAACGGTTTAATGATATCATAGACGTTGAATTTACGGCCAATATGGAAAACCGGCTGGACGATGTGGAGGAAGGAAAGCGGCATTGGCAGGATATCCTGCGGGACTTCTACAAGGGCTTCCATCAGGAGATGGAGGATGCGGAAGAAGCGCTGAAGGATACCCGGCTGAAGGTTCCGGATGAAGAAACAGACGAGGTCTGTGAGCTTTGCGGCCGGAAAATGGTGATCAAAATGGGACGCTTCGGCCGCTTTATGGCGTGTCCAGGGTATCCGGAGTGTAAAAACACCAAGCCGATTGTGGAACGGATGCCCGGCCGCTGCCCCAAGTGCGGCAGCGGGATGCTGAAACGGAAATCGAAAAAGGGCTTTGCCTATTATGCCTGCGAGCGGGGAGCGGCCTGTGGATTTATGACTTGGGATGTGCCGACGGAGTTTGACTGTCCGTCCTGCGGCCAGACCATGTTTAAAAAATCCGGGCGAGGGCGCATGAAACCTTTCTGCATTAATGAAGCTTGTTCTAATTTCCTCCCGGAGGACCAGCGAGGTTACCGGCGAAAAACAGCAGAGCCGGCCCAAGGTCAGGAGGCGGAGCAGTCGGATTCGGCTCCGGTTTCAGAAGTTCCGGCTGAGAATTCGGAACCCAAAAAGAAAACGGCCGGAAAGAAGAAGAAATCTGCTGCAGCGGCAAAGACGGCCAAAGAGAATGGGGAGGCACAGACATGACGGAGGTAAAGGTCATTGGCGCCGGTCTGGCAGGCTGCGAGGCGGCCTGGCAGTTGGCCGGGCGCGGCATACCCGTCCGGCTGGTGGAGATGAAGCCGGTGAACATGACCCCCGCGCACCACAGCCCCAATTTTGCCGAGCTGGTGTGTTCCAATTCCCTGCGGGGCGACCGGCTGGAAAATGCGGTGGGCCTGCTGAAAGAGGAGCTCCGGCGATTGGGCAGTTTGATTTTAAGCTGTGCCGACGAAACGCGGGTAGAGGCCGGCGGCTGCCTGGCTGTGGACCGGGAGGGCTTTTCGGAGCTGGTTACAGAACGCATTCGGAGTCATCCCGGCATCACGGTAGAGTCGGCTGAAGTGACGCAGGTGCCTGCCGGTCCGGTCATCGTTGCCACGGGCCCACTGACGTCGGATGCGCTGTCTGCAGACATCGGCCGGTATTTTGGGCGGAAGGAGCCGCTCCACTTCTTTGATGCGGCGGCCCCGCTGGTGACCTTTGAGTCGGTGGATATGACGCGCGCCTGGTTTGCCTCCCGCTATGACCGGGGGAGCGCAGACTATATTAATTGTGCCATGGACCGGGAGGAATATGACCGGTTTTACAAAGCCTTGGTCGACGCCCAGGAGGCGGAGGTTCACGGCTTTGAGGACCGAAACGTATTTGAAGGCTGTATGCCGGTGGAAGTGATGGCCCGGCGGGGCTATGATACCTTGCGTTACGGTCCTTTAAAACCGGTGGGTCTGAAAGATCCCAAGACCGGCAAGGAGCCGTATGCCGTGGTGCAGCTGCGCCGGGATAACGCCGCCGGGTCGGTGTACAATTTGGTCGGCTTCCAAACGCATCTGCGTTTTCCTGAGCAGAAGCGGGTGTTTTCTATGATTCCCGCCTTGGAGCATGCGGAGTATGTCCGGTATGGGGTGATGCACCGCAATACCTTTTTGGACTCGCCCAGGCTGCTGGACCGGTTTTATGCAGACCGCCGGGACCCCCTGGTGGCCTTTGCCGGTCAGATGACCGGAGTGGAGGGTTATGTGGAATCCACAGCTTCCGGTTGCCTGGCTGCGATTGCAATGGCGGCCAAGCTGCAGGGGAAGCAGCCGCCGGAGTTTCCCAGAGAAACGGCCATCGGCGCGATGGCATTATACATCAGCGACGAGACGGTTGCAGATTTTCAGCCGATGAATGTGAATTTCGGCATTTTGGCGCCGCTGGACCGGCGGATGAAGGGCAAAGCGCAAAAGAACCTGGCCATTTCCCAACGGGCGTTGGCGGTTCTGGAGCAAATCATACAAAGCGGAATCTAAGCAAAGAGAGGTGTCTCTCCATGAAAATCATTCTCGACGCGATGGGCGGAGATTTGGCTCCGGAGGCCGCAGTTCTGGGCGCTTTGGAAGCGCATCGGGACTTCGGAGCCGAAGTGACGCTGGTAGGCCGGGGCGAAGAAATCCTGAGCGTCATGCGAAAGCATCAGATTCAGGACCTTCCGAAGGGGCTGGAAATCTCCCATGCAGATGACGTGGTAGATATGCATGATGATCCTGCTGCCGTGGTCCACAAGCGGAAGAATTCTTCCATGATTGTGGGGCTGAAGATGCTGTCTGACGGACAGGCGGATGCGTTCGTCTCAGCAGGAAGTACAGGCGCTTTGCTCACCGGCGCGACGCTTCTGGTCAAGCGGGTCAAGGGCGTCCGCCGGGCGGCCTTTGGTCCTGTGATGCCGAACCGAGCCGGGGGTCATACGCTCATTATTGACAGCGGCGCCAATGTGGAGTGTACGCCGGAATTCTTGCTCCAGTTTGGCGTGATCGGCGCGTTGTATGTCCAAAAATCGATGGGTATTGCCCAGCCACGGGTGGGCCTTCTGAATAACGGCGCAGAGGAAACCAAGGGACCTGCTTTGCAAAAAGAGGCCCATGCTCTGCTGTCCCAGGCGGGGCAATCCGGCATCTTGAACTTTGTGGGAAATGTGGAGGCCAGGGATGTGCCCCTGGGCCAGGTGGATGTGATTGTTTGCGATGGCTATGCAGGCAATGTCTTACTGAAGTCCATTGAAGGAACGGCCATGTTCATGGGCTCGATGATGAAAAAGATGTTTCGGAAAAACTTGATTACCAAACTGGGCGCTTTGTGCTGCCGGTCCGGCATTCGGGAGATGATGTCCCTGCTAGATTACCGGGAGGTGGGTGGAACGGCTCTGCTGGGCATCCGCAAGCCGGTCATAAAGGCCCACGGTTCTTCCGATAGCCGGGCTTTTCGCAGCGCCATCCGCCAAGCGATGCAGGCGGTCCGGCAGGACATGACGCCGGAACTGGAACAGACGCTGCAGTTTTGGAACGCGAAAAAGGAGACGGTGGAGTCATGATTCGGGACTTGGAGAAGGCTTTGGGTTATCAATTTCATAACATCACGCTTTTTGCAAAACGCCCTGACCCACAGCTCCTACGCCAACGAACGCTGGCGAAACGGCTTGGCCAGCAATGAGAGGCTGGAGTTTTTGGGAGATTCTATTTTGGGAATGATTACGGCGGAACATTTGTACCGCGTTTTTCCCCACCGGCCGGAAGGGGAGCTCACGAAGATTCGGGCGGATCTGGTCTGTGAAACGACGCTTGCCAAGGTGGCGGGCCGGCTCCAGCTGGGTCGATACCTTTTGCTGGGCCATGGAGAGGAGCAGGGGGGGGGCCGCGCCAGAGAGAGTATTTTGGCCGATGCAGTGGAATCGGTTCTGGCAGCTGTCTATTTGGACGGCGGCTTTGCAGCAGCCTCGGATTTGGTTCACCGGCTGATCCTCTCCGATATTCCGGCGGAGCATCCCAGGAATGTGGATTATAAAACCGTGTTTCAGGAACGGGTTCAGCAGCAAAAAATCAGGTGATTCAGTACGAATTGACCGGAGAGTCAGGCCCGGATCATGCCAAGGAGTTTCAGGTAGAGGTGCGCCTCAATGGGACTGTGGTGGGACAGGGAAGCGGCAGCAGCAAAAAGGGCCGAGCAGGAGGCTGCACGGTCCGCTATGGAAGCGTTGTTTCCGGGAAAATGGTAGGCTTATTTTGATATGATCTTTTGTACCGCCTCTGTGTTGCATGAGGATGGAAAAACCTGTCTGTACCGCGTGTTGCGGCATGGACAGGTTTTTCTATTTGCTTGACGAATGGAACAAGCGGTTAATTGGAGCGTGCGCGAAACTGTTTGTAGGGGACCAGATAAGCGACGCAGGTCTTTCCCTGGGTGTCTGCCTTCGATACGGGGATGGCCAGAAACCAATTGGCCATGTCCATGGTGGCAATTTCAGGAACGGTGACGGTGATTTTTGCCGCCAGGATCCCTTCCTCGGCTGCCAAATCCACCGTGTGCCGGGCCGAGCCGGTGGTGGTCACCCGGGGGACTATCAGAAGATCGTGCTCCTGGAAAAAGGCGCTGTCATAAATTTCACAGGCATCTTGTAAGGTTTGAGAACCGGCTTCTGTCAGGAAATCATCCAGGGAAGACCGATCGGTCAGATGGACCAGAGGAAGAGCGTCGTCTATCACCGTAGAACCGGGGTGACGGGCCATCAGCGCTTCCATAGCGGACTGAGAGATATCCAGCGCGCGGACCACCTGCAGCTCGGCAGGACTTGCCGGTTCTGTTTCCTCCGGCTCTGTTTCCGTCGGCATCGGGTTTCGCAAATCGCCGGGATCTACCGTGGTTTCTACCGGCTTCCAGGTCACATTTGGCTCCGTGGACGGTTCGGTTTCCGGATTTTGCGGAACGGTTGTGTCGGGCTGATTCTGGGTGCGGGACGCCTGGCATCCCGGAAGGGCCAGCATCAGTGCCGCGGTCAGACTCAGCGCGGTGAGTGTGAAGAATGTTGTGGTAAAATTCTGCTTTTTCATCAAAATCCCTCCCATTTCTGGTGTTGCCGGATGCGGCAGAACCAACCTTTGTTAATCCAGACGGATTTTTCCGGCTGCGTTGCGCCGGACGGTCCAAAACCTCCCTACCGGCATAATCTGAAGGGAGGAGGTATGTGGTATGTTTGAAATTGCCAGCATTTTTTCCGTCCCACCGGAGGCAGCGGCCGTCATTTCCGGCGCGCCGGGCTATGAGAGCTTGACCGGGTATGTCCTGCTGTACGGGGCGCCCGGAGGCACGGTTGTGGTTGCACAGCTGGAAGGCTTGCCGTCCGGCGGTTTTTTTGCTTTGCATTTGCACCAAGGAGAAAGCTGCCGTACGATCCAGGAGGCCTTTGACGGCGCCGGACCCCATTGGGGCCTGCCGGGCCAGCTGCACCCCAATCATTTGGGGATTTGCCGGTTCTTTGGCCACAGAAAGCGGCTTTGCCTGGAGCGCAGTGTTTACCGGACGCTTTTTGCCAAGTCAAGCCAGGGGGCGTACCGTCATTGTCCATCATATGCCGGATGACTACCGTTCACAACCGGCAGGAGACGCCGGAGAGAGAATTGGCTGCGGCGTGATCTGGTAAACCGGGCGCAAAGGACGATTACTTCTTGTTCCGCCGCTGCCGGTAAAGCTCCCAAATTCGCTCCAGACGGAGATGCATTTCCGTTTGCCGCAGATGCGGGAAGGCTTTCAGTAGGTGGGTGTAGACCCGTCCGGGCCGTTCCAACAGGGCGTGGTACTTTTCCAGAATTTCGTCCCGCTGAGCCATGAATTCCGTTTCCGGCTTCCCAGGGAGTTCCAAAACTCCTCTCGCTTTTTCAGGCCGCAGCTTTTCCTGCCCTTTGTCCCAGAGCTCCAGGGTATGTTCCGACAAATTGCTGCCGATGCTGTCGGAAAGACGGCGCAGGCCGCGCTCCAGCTCGTCGATGGCTTGCAGGCGCTTGGGAATCTTCGCCGCCTCCAGGGGCGGTGAGAATGAAATCTGTCAGGATGGTAGCTGTAAACAGGGCCAACAGGATCCAACCCGGAATCGTGGGAACCCAGGCCAACAGGCGAAGGACCATGGGATGGAAAACCGCGACGATGAAAAGGCAAGCCAAGCCCCACACGAGAGAAAACAGCAGGCACACATATCCGTTGAGATTCAGCGGCATACCGGAGTAATCCCACAGGCGGACGTGCAACAGCTTGTCGGCCACCCAGCCTACGAAATACTCGATGATCGTCGGAACCAGCGTCGCGACCAAATAAGCTTGCAGCCAATGCGCTTGGATGGGTGCAATCAGCAAAACGGCCGCCGTGACGCCAAATCCGTATATGGGGCAAACCGGCCCCAGAAGAAAAACCGCGGTTTACAAATTTCCCGGTTTTGCAAGCGGCGAAAACGACCTCGCAGCACCAGCCGGCGAAGCTGTAAAAGAAAAAAGTCCACAAAATTTGATAGAATGTCATGTCCGTTTTGCCCCTCCGTTTTTTGTATCATAACATGATCTCTCCCGCCTGTCAAATGCAGCGGGCCGGAACGCCGTCATGCCTGTTTGCCGTAAAGTGGAACGTATACCGGGCAGGTCCCGCAGGACCTGCCCGGTTGTTTGGATTGGTGTCGTGTGTATTAGATGAGCAATTGACTGTACCGCTGAAGGACAGTGGCAATTTGGGCACGGGTTGCAGTGCCTCGAGGCGCCAGTCTGCCGTCGATGCCCTGGATCAGTCCGGTGCTTACCGCCCACAGCATGGAAGGTCCGGCGAATGGACTGACTTGACCGGCATCGGGGTAGCGCTTCAGATCGCCGTCACCTTCTGTGTCTACGCCTTGCAGGGCTGCATAGCGCGCCAAGAAGGTCACCAGCTGTTCCCGTGTGACAGGGGACTCCGGACAGAAAGCCGTATCGGTGACGCCCATCACGATACCCTGTTCATATGCCCAGGCTACTGCGGCAGTGTAGTACCGTCCCTGGGAGACGTCGGTGAAGGAGTCTTTCCGGCGGCTGCGGGGAGCCTGCCAGACGGTAGAGGATGGTTACAATTTGTCCTCTCGTCAGAGAATTGTCGGGCCGGAACTGTGTTGCGGTCGTTCCCACCATGAGGCCTTGGGAGACTGCAAAGTCGATGCCGGCGTGATACCAGCGGCTCGGATCCACATCTACAAAATTTCGGGAGGGCAGTGCGTCCGGTCTACAGGAATTACCATGCCGGTTTCCAGAACCAGTCCACACCGGGTGCAGACCTGATCTCCCGAATAGCCTTCCTGGGTGCAGCTGGCTTCTTTTGCGTTTTGCAGCTCCGGCGCGTGGCCCAGAGGAGCGGTGGGGGAGCAGAGGAAGCTGTGGCCGCAGGTGGCGCAGGTCTGTTGTGTGAAGCCGTAGTTGGTACAGGTAGCGGGAATTTCCTCCTCCCGGTAGTCGTGTCCCTTGGCTTTCACAAAGCTGTCCTGATAGCTGTGCCCGCAGACTGTGCAGGTGTGGTTGGTATAGCCCATATGGGTACAATCCGGCTCAACCACAGCATCGGAGTAGGTGTGCGCGGTTTTGGCGATGGGCTCTGATAGGTTTTGCCGCAGTCAGTGCAGGTGAAAGTCATGATTCCCGCTTCTGTGCAGGTAGCTTCTTGGGTCACGGCGGCTTCGTATGTGTGGTCATGGGGCTGCACGTACGCATCCCGGTAGCTGTGTCCGCAGGTGGAGCAGGTAAATGTGGTATATCCCATGGATTCACAGGTGGGCGGCGTGATCTCAGAGACATAGCTGTGACCGGTAGCGGGGACCAGGTGGTCCACATAGCTGTGTTCGCATTGCGTGCAGGTATACGTGGTATATCCCACGGTCTCACAGGAAGGAGCGGTTACAGATTCTGTGTAGCTGTGTCCGCTTGCCGGGATGACATCGGCTTCCTGCCGGCCGCAGGAGGTACAGGTTCGGGTTTGCATCCCCCGGCTGGGTGCAGGTGGCTTCCTGTTCCGTAGTCCATTGCGTCCAGGTGTGATCCAGAGCGGGGGTGTATTGATCCCGGTAGCTGTAGCCGCAAAGGGTGCACCGGTGTTCCGTCTAGCCGTCCCGGCCGCAGGAAGGAGCGATTACCGTGTCGTGGAAATCGTGACCCAAGGGTTCGGTCCGGTCATCGGTGTACGTATCGCCGCAGACCGTACAGGTGTAGGTGGTGTAACCGCCTTCTGTACAGGTGGGAGGGTCACGGCCTTTGTGTACTGGTGTGCCGGCAGCATCTACCAAGTCGCGGTCTTCGGTGACGCTGCACCGGCTGCACTGGTACCGGGTGTACCCGCGCTCTGTGCAGGTGGGGGGTACGGTTTCCAGCTTCCTGCTGAAATCGTGGCCCAAAGCAGGTGTTTCCGCGCCTTCTTCTAAGAGCATGCCGCAGTCGGCGCAATAGGTATCTCCGGTGTAGCCCGGCTCTGTACAGGTGGCCTCTTTCTCGTTGCGCACCTCGGTATGGGAATGGACGCAAGCGGCTTCTTCCTCCAGACGGATGTTGTCCACGGCTACGGTCTCCGCAGAAGAGCCCCAGTCTTTCCCATAGTGGAAGGCAAATTGTACGTTGGAAGAGCAGAATTCTTCGGGAATGGACAGGCGGCAGGTGCCGGACTGGTAATAACCGCTGTCTGCTTTGGTCAAATCCGTGGCAGCGTCCCAGATGACCGTCAGGTGGCGCCGCCGTCGGTGGAAGCTTCCACCGTGAACTGCATGGCGCCTGCAAACAGCTCATACCGGCCGAAGGCATAGTCGAACTGCAAAACCGGCGCTGTTCCGGAGAGCTGGACGGCGGGGAGATTAGATATTCGTCTTGCTTGGCCCCGGTTCCCGCGGGCTCAGGAATGGCTTCGGCTCCAGTCACCGCTTTCGTATGCATCGCAGTCAATCCCGCGCGGTCTGGGTGTCGTTCAGCTGGCGGAAGCTACCACGGTACCAGGAATAGCTGGAATTGGAGCCTTGTACCTGCCAACCCCGGGAGGGGAACGTGCTGTCTTCAAAGTCCTGGGCGAAGAGAACGCCGCTTTCGGCCGGGCGGAAGGAGGCGGAAATGGTATGAGGTTCCGTGACCTGGGAGAAGGTGTACTGGTCCACGGGACCTACGCTCTGTCCGTCTACCAGGACATCGGCAATCTCGTAGCCGGCGTCGGGCGTGATGACAAAGGTTTGGCTGCCATATTCTGCTACGGAGACGCGGCCGCTGGGATCGATGGAGCCGCCCTGGGAAGCGGACGCATCGATGATGTACCCCTCTGCAGGATTCCCGCCCACGGCGGAGAGCTTCAGGTTGTCTACCGCAGCGATGCCGCTTCCGCTGCCCGCCGGGCGGGTATACCGGAAAGCGAACCGGACGCCGGACTGACAGAAGGTTTCGGGAATCTCCACGTTGGCCAGGCCGGTGATCACGTAATCGGACATGGAAGAGGGCAGGGTGTCCAAAGCGTCCCACAGCTTCGTCCAGCTGCTGCCGTCAAGGACGCTTCCAAAGTAAAGGTAAATTCTCCGCCTTTCATGCCATAGTAGGGATAGGCATATTCAAAGTCCAGCTGAGTCTGGGTGGTACCGGACAAATCAATGGCCGGTGTCACAAGCCGTTCGTCCTGGGCAGCTTCACTGACATAGTCCGCCGATACGTAGGCGTTTTGTGAGCCGTTCAGATAGACATAGGCGTACTGTTTCCAGGTAAAGCTGGGGTTCGTCGTTTCCACGGTCCAACCGGCAGGTGGAAATTCCGACCCTTCAAAATCCTGCGCGAACAGAATTTGCGGCTTTTCGGCAATGGATTCAAAGGTGGCCAGTAGATAATAGGACTGATCGATGTGGGAAATCGTATATTCTTCTGTGGCGTCCACCGTCCGTCCATTCACCTGAAGCTTCACCAGCTGATATCCTTCCGCCGGAGTCAGAGTAAACGTCTGGCTGCCGCCGGCCGGCACCAGGTGTCGCCCTCCGGCGAAATGGAACCGCCCTCTGTTGCGCTTGCACGCAGGGTATAGCCGGACTCTGTTGTGGAGCCGGGAGCGGTCAGCCGGATGTTGTCCACAGCTACGGTATCTGCATAGGCGCCTACAGATTTGTGGTAATGGAACGCCAGCTGTACGTTCCGGCCCTGATACTGCTCGGGGATTTCCAGCGTGCAGGAGCCGGATTGATAGGCGCCTGTACCGGCGTCGGTCAGGTCTTCTGCGCCGTCCCAGATCGGCGTCCAGGTGGCGCCGCCGTCTGTGGAGGCTTCCAACGTAAAGGCCATGCGCCCTGCGAACAAAGCCGAGCGGCCGAAGGCATAGTCAAAGGTGAGCGTTGCCGTGGCGTCCGGAAGCGCCACCACAGGAGAAATCAGATATTCGTCCTGCCGGACGCCGCCGGTCCAGGTATCTTCGTCATACAGGTCGCAGTCTACCCGGGCGGCATAGGAGCCGTTGAGGTTGGTGTACTTGGACACGTACCAGGTGTAATATTTGCTGCCGGTATCGGTCGTTTGGACGGTCCAACCCTGGGAGGGAAGCGTACCTTCTTCGAAATCCTGGTCCAATAGGACTTGCTGGCCTGCAGAGGAAGCAGGCGCGAAAAGGCCTCCAAGGTGTGGTCCACACCGACCCGCTCAAAGGTGTAATAGGAAATCGGTCCCAGGTCTACGCCGTCTACCGTGACGGAATCGATTACGTAATTCTCGTCCGGCGTAATGGAGATGGTTTTGCTGTTTCCCTTTTTGACCAGAACCTCTCCGGCAGGAGAGACGGAACCGTTGGCTCCGGCGGAGGCGTGCACGACGGCGTAATCCTCCAGCAGATCCGCGTAGACCACAATGTTGTCTATGCTGATCATGGCGCCGTCTTTTCCTTGATAGACAAAGGCAAACTGAAGATTCCGGCTACCCTGGAATTCCTCCGGGATGGTGACCTTGGCTTGGGTATTGGTCCAGTCGGCAAACACACCGGCCTGCCACAGATTCCAAATCTCCTGCCAGCTCTCTCCTCCGTCCTGAGAGGCCATGACCAACAGATTGCAGTGCTTATAATAAGTGGTGAAGGCATACACGGTGTTGAAATCAAACACCATATGGACCTCGGTTTGCCGCCCGCTGATATCGATGGCGGGCGTGATGAGCCATTCATCCTGCTCAAAATTTTCATCGTAGCTGCAGGTGGCCATGTAGTCTTCATCCCGGTACCACGTCTCCAGGGACTGCCCGCGGGACTGGGTGCTCCAGCCCTCGGGAAGCCAGGCCTGATTGAAATCCTCTTCCCACAAAATATCCGTCGGTACCACGTCGGCGTAATCGTCGCTGTTGCCGTTGGCCTGCAGCGTGTAGGCCTTGGAGTTTCCGGCGTAGTCGTGAATCACCAAGCCGATGCGTTCGCCCATCCCGGTGATGTCTACGTCTTTCAATACAGTCGTCGCGCCGGCGGTGGGTTCCGCTACGCCGATCACCTGGAATTCCTTGCTGTATTGAGAATCGGTGAGAACCACGGCAGAGACGTATTGATTATCGGTCAGAGTCAGCGTAGCGTAATACCGTCCTTCCGATTCCCGGACGGTCATCTCCGTGACCTCCGGCTCCTGGGTGTCGATGGTAATGGGGAATTCCCAGCTGGAGCGCCGGTTGTTGGATTCGTGGGCGTCAAATACCAGATCCGCTTCAATCTTCACGGTGGCTTTGGCATTGTTGGGCAGAGCAGATCCCCGCTCGTCGGTGCCGTACCAGGGATCGATGGCGTCGTACTCGTCGACACCGGCGGGAACAATCTGGAAGTAGCCGCTGTTGTAGACTGATTTCGGCTCATATTCTACATTTTTTGAATAGTATACGGTGCCGTCGCTTCCCGTGATGGTATACCGGAAGTTTCGCGCGCTGCGCAGCAGCCGGTATACACATAGGTCAGGCTGTCCATGAAGTCGTCGTCATTGGGCGATATGGCATTTCGGTCTGCCAAATATCCCATCCCCAGGGCGTAGTTGTTGTCGCCCAGATAGGTGTTGGTATATCCCTCCAGAGAAGAGCACACGGCGGAGTTGGGGTAGGTTTGCGCTTGGGTGGTTTCCCCATCCAGCTCTTCATAGTAGAATCCGGCGTCGATGCTGGGCGCCTCGGTCCAGTCGCCGTAGAAGGCCAGGAAAGGCGCGTGTAGGGCAATACCGTCACAGGAGGTACCGTCCGGATTTACCGGCTCCAGGACAGCCCACCCCTCTACGTAGGCGCCGTGTTCAAAGGCCGACAACGTCTGCTGAGGATCGGTGAGGGTGACCGTGATGGTGACCTCAGCCTGTCCGCCTGCCGGGACGGTGACCAGGTCGTTTGGCCAATTGGTGGTGTAGGTGTGGGGCAGCGCGACCGAGGTCTCCGTGGTTGTCTGTACGGTTTGGCCGTCGGCTGTGAAATAAGGCGCGGTCCCGTCGGTTAGGACGATGGGGGGGAGGCCTGGTAGGTGAGCGCCTCGCTGCCGGTGTTGTGAATGGTGACCGTCAATTCGTACACGCCGGTACGGGTGGGGTCATCCAGCAGCTCCAGCTTGGGCCGCTCCATTCCGCTTACGGAAAGGTAGGCCGGAGTTTTTGGCGGCGGCGTTGATGTCCATGAGACCGGCGCCCTGTTTTCTGGGAGATACCGGGGTGTCTCCATCGTAGACGATGGAAGAGGTGCACATCAGCAGGGTATCTACCATATCCTTTTGCTCTCCGGCAGAGAGCTCCGGAAAGCGGTCCATTACGGCGCCCTTGACGATGGCCATTCCTCCTGCCACATGGGGCGAGGCCATGGAGGTGCCGCTCATCAGCTCGTACCGGTTGCCCGGCACAGCAGAATAAATAGTTGCCGCCGGGGGCGGACAGCTCCGGCTTCAGTGTCAGCTCGAAGTTGCGCCCCAAGAGGAAAAGTCGGACATGCCGGCCACAGGAGAGGTGACGACGGCATCTTCTGTGGCGATGGTCAGAACTTTTTCCTCCTGTTGCGCCAAATACGCCCCGTCGGCCTGGGAGATGAAGGCGACCGGTATGGTCCAGGCGGTGATGGACATATAAACCATACCCGGCTGGTTGTTATAGACAATCATACCGATGGCGCCGGCCTCCTGGGCAGCCCGGGCCTTTGCCTCGTAATAGGAGCCGCCCCGCTGTACGACGGCGATTTTTCCCCGGACATCCAAGCCCAGATAGTCTTCCTCCGCGCCGGTACCGGGGACCATGACGTAAGACAGAGGCCCGTCGGCCAGGCTGCGGAAGGGATAGTCCCGGGTGACGGCGCCGGTTTCTGCGTCATAGCCGTCATAATAGCAAATATTCCGCCCGGCTACGGTGATGTAGGGGAGAGAATGCCGCAGTTTTCCACGCTGGCAATGGCCAAGGACTCGGCATAGGTGGCCGGCTCGCTGGCATTGCCGTAGTCCGGGTTGGAGGTCAGCGCGCGGCCGCCGTAACTGTTGTTGTAGGAGGCGCTGTAGTCGTTGCCCACAGCCACGGCCATGGAAATGCCGGATTCCCCACCCGGTTGAACACCTGCACCAGATTCATCGTCCACGCGTCCTGGGACTCGTATTCAATGAAGCCGCAGGGGGGCCCAGGCTCATGTTCACGGCGTCTACGTCCAAAGCGATGCAGTCTTCCAGGGCTGCCAGCACGTCGTCGTAGGAGGCGCCGCCGGAGGTATTGAAAACCTTCATATTGAAAATCTGGGCCTCAGGCGCTACGCCCATAATGTCATCCTTTACCCCGTCGTTTCCGCCGGCAGTGGCGGCTACGTGGGTTCCGTGCTCGCCGTCGGAGGCCGGGGGCGTACCGTCGGTGTCTTTGTCGCCGTAATCAAACTGGAAAGGAATTTTTTCGCTGTGGTATAAGGTAGAAGCCCCGATTCCATATGAAATGGACTCGCATTGCAGGTCCTCCCGATCCAGGATTGCCTGCAGCTCCTGCCGGGTCAAGCTGGGGCTTTCCGGCGCATCCCGGAAAATTTCGTGGTTCATGTCCACGCCGGTGTCCAAGATGGCGATGCGCATGCCTTCTCCGTGGTAGCCGGTTTCATTGAACATTCCGCCCCCGACCATACTGTTGCTGGTGCTCATCATGGGCATGAGTTCAAAGCTGGGAGCCAGAAATGCAGAGGTTACCTCCGGCATTTTCCGGATTTCCTGCAGCTGTCCGTAGGTCACGGTGGCAGAAAAACCGTTGACCAGGGTTGTGTAGGAATACCCGACCGTGAGGGAGCGCCGTGTAAAATCCGGCGGGATATTTCTGCCTGGACGCCGGCCTGCTGTGCGCTCATCTGCTGCCGGGCTGTATGGGAGATGGTTTCACCGTGGAAACAGCTGTCATCCAGCAGGATGATGACTTTGACGAACTGGTCGTCCGAAAGCGGCGTTTCCGGCTCAATCACTTGCGCTGTGCTGTCCTTCTGTCCCAAGGACATGAGCTCCGTCTGCGTTTCTGCCGGCCGGACCCGGCCGGCGGCGTCTGCTTGGCCGGCCCTTGTGGTCGAGGGCAGCCAGGTCAGAATCATTGCCAATACGAGCAGCCATGAACAGCGTCTTTTCATGTCAAAACCTTCCTTCTTTTCTTATTTCGGATCTCGTCCCAGAAGCATATTGCTTCTATGCGCAATATTATACTGCACCTTCTCGCATTTTTCAACCCATTTCTTGGAAAATGTAAAAAAAAAAAAAGAGGAGATGGCTTTGCACGAAAAGGACGCCGCAACTTCGGCGGCGTCCAGTCAGGAGCTGTGCATCGTGTGTGTTACCTGGTGTTTTGGCTACCGGTGCAATCCTGCGCCGGGGTTTGGGTCTTGTTTCCTCCGGTTTCCCAACCAGAAGCTGCCGGACACCGGATAAAAAGGTGGAAATGCTATCCCGATTGGTGGTGTAGTAATATCGGGACTGTTCCTGCTCCCGAGTCAGAAAACCGTATTGAAACAGTGTCATGAGAATGCGGGACATGTGGCCGGGATTGATATTCATGTCCTCGGCCAGCTTCTGACAATAGGACCGTTCCGCCCCCAGACGTTGAAGAACCTCAAACTTGCTTTTATCGCTGATGGAGCGGAGGATGGCGCAGGTGCGCTCTACGCTACCGCCCACCTTCGGATGGTACTGTGAATGGTAACGGCGCAGCCGATGATAAACGTGCTGCAGCCCCGGCATGCCACGGAGTATTCTCCCTCCAGATCGTACAGGATGCCGGTGCAGTTCATCAGCGAGAAATGGATGCGGGTTTCTGCCTGCTGGGGGAGATTTTCTTTTGCCTGGGCAATGAGCTGAACCAGCTGGGAAGGGAGGTGCCGTGAAACTGCTCCTGCCAATATGCCGCAGTGGTATCCAGAAGCCAGCTTTCCTGCTCCAGCAGCGCTTGCAGCCGCAGGGCATACGGACGAATCAGCTCCACCAAAGTGTCAAGAAAAGCGTCATAGTGCGTCAGCATTTGCAGGATCTCCATTTTGTACTCCGCCGGATAGTTCAGATCGCACATCTGATCCACCAAGCCTGTGGAGTCTGCTCCGGCGCCAAAGGACGAAACTCCAGGCCGGACATGCTCACTCCTTTGATCTGGAAACCATGCCGCTGCATTTGAGCCCAACGTGCTTTGAGAGCATCTGCTTCCCGGTCCAGATCCGGAAATTCGTACAGAAAAAAGGACAGGGTCATCACTTTGGCCAGGCAGAGATTGTCCCGAACCGCATCTGTTTCAAAACGGCGGAAAAATCGCTGCATCGGTCGGCTTTGCACCTGCAGCCCGGCGCAGGCCTCCTGGGTAATCCGCTCCAGGCAGTCCAGCTTCCGAGCGAAAATAGCGGGGAAGGCGCTGCCATATAAATGCGCCATGGATTCGGCTATGTCGTGAAAGGAAATGCCGTTGATGTATTTATAGAGCATCTCTATCGCCTCATATAGCAGCAGGGCTTTTCTTTCTATTAATTCTGTCATCCAACTTCCTCCCCATTTTTAATCTGACTGGATTATCGTATCATAGATCAGACTGACCTGCAAGCGCAGAATCTTAAAAATTTCCGCCGGAAAACCTGCGCCGGGGATTCCCAGACGGGGAAATGAAATCCCCTTCCACAAAAGGTGGCTGTAGAATTTTCTGTTCCGGTGTGCTATACTATGAAAAAATGAAAAAGGAACCAAGCAAGTTGGAGTTCCGTTACGGTGTACACATGGACCGCCGGATGCGCGGTCCGCGTGGCTCGGGAGGGGAGAAAAGCATGTACCAGCCTTTGGCGGATTTCATTCGCCCGACTACCCTGGACGATGTGGTCGGGCAGGACCATATTTTAGGGCCCGGCGCCATACTCCGGCGGCTCATTGAATCCGGAAACATTCCAAATCTGATTTTTTACGGGCCCTCCGGTACGGGGAAAACCACGGTGGCCAATCTCATCGCCGAGCGGACAAAAAGAAAGCTGTACCGGCTGAATGCCACCACAGCTTCTACTGCAGATATTAAAGAAATTGTCTCTCAGCTGGATACGTTGATGGCTCCGGACGGCGTGCTGTTGTACTTGGATGAGATTCAATCTTTTAACAAAAAGCAGCAGCAATCCTTATTGGAGCACATCGAAAACGGAAAAATTACCCTGATTGCCTCTACCACGGAGAATCCGTATTTCTATATTTTAATGCGATCCTGAGCCGGTCCACCATTTTTGAGTTCAAGCAGCTCAAGGCTCCGGCGGTCAAAAAGCCATGAACCGGGCGATTGCCCTGTTAGCGGGCCGGACAGGGCGTTCCGTAACGGCAGAAGACGGGGCGTTGGACTATATTGCGGAAGCCTGCGGCGGCGACCTGCGCAAGGCTTTGAACGCTGTAGAAGTTCTCTTTTCTGCAGCAGATCCCCAAGCCGAAACGCTGACTTTGACCCTGGCGGACGCCGAGGCTGTTGCGCAGCGTTCCGCGATGCGCTAGGACCGGGACGGGGATCATCACTATGATCTTCTGTCGGCGCTCCAAAAAGTCCATTCGCGGCTCGGACCCCGACGCAGCGGTTCACTATCTGGCCCGGCTTCTGGAGGCGGGGGATCTGATTTCCGCCTGCCGCCGGCTGATGGTGATTGCCTGTGAGGATGTGGGGCTTGCCTATCCGCAGATTATCCCCATTGTAAAGGCCTGTGTGGATGCGGCAAACATGCTGGGTATGCCGGAGGCCCGGATTCCCCTGGGCGATGCAGCGGTTCTAATGGCCACGTCCCCAAAATCCAATTCGGCTCATATCGCTATGGATCGGGCGCTGTCGGATGTGCGCCGGGGAAAAGGCGGCGATTTTCCCCGGCACCTGCAAAATGTACATGCCGACTCCTATACAATGGAGCGGGAGCAGGGGTATTTGTATCCCCCGATTTTCCCCATCACTGGGTGCGCCAGCAGTATTTACCCGACGGGCTGGTCGGGACGGTTTACTATGAATATGGTCCCAACAAACTGGAGCAGGCCGCAAAGCGTTATTGGCAGGAAATTAAAAACCGTGACGGCGGCGCTGCCCGGCGCATACTCCCATCGGTCCAGGCGGCCCACGGTGCGGTAGTACCGCAGCAGCTGAGGCGGAACATGGCGGGAATCCAGTTTTTCCAAGACCGTCAGTTTCATTTTCTGCTTGTCCGGCAGAATGGAGCGGATGTATACGCTGACCAGTTGACCGGGGGTCAAGCTGTCGTCCGGCTCGGCAAGACCGGATAGATTGGGCGTCAATTCAATAAAGACGCCGTAGGGCTTGATGCTCCGTACAATACCTGTGACGGCCTGTCCGGCCCGAAATCCGGCGGCATTTTCCGCCCAGGTACCCAGCAGCTCCCGATGCGTTAGATTGATTCTCTGAGCTTCTCGATCCAGAGATAAAATGGAGACATAGATCTTCTGCCCGGGTGAGAAGCGCTGATTGCAATGGGTGATCCGAGAGACGGAACACCGCTCGATGCTCATCAATGCTGTGACGCCGCATCCGATGTCGCAGAAGGTCCCGAAGCTGGCGGGGTTTTTGTACCACAGCCGGGAGAATATCTCCAGGTTGTAGGTGGGTGAAGAAATAGTCCAGCGCTTCTGCCTGGGCGCCCCGCCGCGTGAGCAGAACGGTACCGTCGGAGGTAAACCCCAAAACCTGAAAGCAAACCGGCTTTCCCACCCGGGACAAGATGGCGATTTCCCGGGCGCTGCCGTCGGCAATGCCCAGAGCGGTTTCCTCCCGGGGGATCAAACCCCGGAGGCAGCCCAAATCCACCACCAGGTTATGAAATTCGTCGCATTTGATACACATGGCCTGAAAGATTTCCCGGCTCCCCCCGGCCCGGCGCAGCACCTCGGGGTGGGGATGGGCTGATTTTGAAGCCCTTCCGGACGATAGGTCGGCATATAGATTCCCTCGCTTTCAAAAATCCGATTTGCCCCATTCTATGCCTGCGTTCTTCGGGCTATGCCGAAAGGAGATTCATATGGATATTCAGCTGAACGACATTCTGGAAATGAAGAAGCTCCATCCCTGCGGGGAAAAAAGGTGGTTGGTGCTGCGCACCGGAATGGACTTTCGCCTGCGCTGTCTGGGCTGCGGCCGGGAGGTCATGACGCCCCGATTCAAAGCGGAAAAAAACATTCGCGCCGTATTTCGCAACGGAGATCCGGTCATGAAAAAATAAGACTGCAGAAGGATCAAAAAGGAGGCGGGTGAACTGTGGGCGGACGTCCCCATATTCCGACTAATTGCTATTTTCAGGGCTGCTACAACCCAGAGCTGGAACAGGAAATCAAAAAGTGCAAGGAAAAATGCTTTCGATATAATCAACTATCTCCGGTTGACCTGGATGCCCAGAGAAACATGCTCGCAGAGATACTGGGAGAAATGGGAGACCATGTGATCATTACGCCGCCGTTTTGGTGCGACTACGGCTATCACATAAAAATCGGCAACCGGTTTTACGCAAATCACAATATGATCATAACCGATGGCGCAAACGTTACCTTTGGGGACGATGTATGGATTGCGCCGAACTGCTGCTTCACAACGGCGGAGCATGCCGTGGATCCGGAGCAGCGGAAAGCCGGAATCGAGGTTGCTAAGCCGATCACAATTGGAAATTGTGTCTGGATTGGCGCGGGCTCCACAATTCTTGCAGGCGTTACCATTGGAGACGGCGCCGTGATTGGCGCAGGAAGCGTCGTCACCAGGTCAATTCCCGGAAATGTGGTGGCAGTGGGCGTTCCCTGTAAAGTGCTCAGAGAAATTACCCAGGAGGATAGCAGACGGTACCCGATGTATGAAAACGGCATGGGTTAAATTGAAGCATCGGCATTCTGCCGGGAAAAACTCTTCGACGGGATCTGGGACAGCCTAGCCTGATTCGGCTGGAAAATTTGGGACGCCGTTGGGAAAGGGGCTGCGTTTTCCATAAGCATACCGGTTCTTGACTGAGACGGGCCGCATTCTCCTTTGGGGATTGCGACCTGTTTTTTGTCCCGGGACGGCTATACTAAAGGGCATCAAGACCAGGGGAAAGGCAACGGCACGGAAGGGGGAGACGTTTTGAAGGTGTATCTGGATCTGGTGGTGCTCTTAAATTTTGCAGTCAATTACGGCTTGCTTCGGGCCACGGCTCAGCTCACCGGCGCACGGGCAGCGCCCTGGCGATTGGGAGCCGGTGCCGGAATCGGCGCTGTATATGCAGGCGCCTGTGTTTTGCCGGGGCTTGGCTTTCTGGCAGGCAACCTGTGGCGGGTGGTGTTTTTGGGGCTGATGGTGGCGGCAGCCTTTGGTTTTGGCCGGCAGCAGCTCCGCCAGGGACTTTTGTTTTTGGGTCTCAGTCTGGCCTTAGGGGGATTGGCGCTGTGCCTCCAGCTGCGGAGCTTTTGGGCGCTGGTTTTGGGAGCCGGTTTTCTGGTTCTTTTGTGCCGCCTGTTTCTCCGCGGGGGAATGGGACACGCCGGTCAGCTGGTACCGGTGTCCATCACGCTGGGAAACAAGCAGGTGCAGCTTACAGCGCTCCGGGATTCCGGCAATACGCTGTCCGACCCCTTCAGCGGGCAGAGCGTTTTGGTCGCGCAATGTGACGCGGCGGAACGCCTGTTACCCATCCAGCGGGAGCAGCTTCGGGATCCCAGTCAGGCGATGACGACATTGCGCAGCCGGGCGCCGGCTGTAAAGTGCCGCTTGATTCCTTACCGGGCAGTCGGAGCCGGTGGCCTGCTTTTGGCGGTGCAGTGCGACCGGGTGACCATTGGGGGCAGGCCCGCCGGATCTCTGGTGGCTTTTGCGCCGGACCGGTTGTCGGCGGCGGGAGAATATGAGGCTTTAACAGGAGGGGGACAATATGCGTAAATTTTGGTTTTGGTTGTTGCAGCGTTTGGGCCTGTGGAAGACCGGCAGCATTTACTACATAGGCGGCAGCGACGTGCTGCCCCCACCCCTGCCTTCTGATCAGGAGCAGGAGTACCTGGTTCAGATGGAGGCGGGGGACTCGAAAGCCAAAAGCGTACTCATTGAACGGAATCTCCGGCTGGTGGTCTATATTGCCCGGCGCTTTGAAAACACAGGGGTGAACATTGAGGATTTGATCTCCATCGGCACCATTGGTTTGATTAAAGCCGTGAGTACGTACCGGCGGGAGAAAAACATCAAATTGGCTACCTACGCGTCCCGTTGCATTGAGAATGAGATTTTAATGCACATCCGGAAGATTGCCAATCAGAAAACGGAAATTTCTCTGGACGAACCCATCAATACCGATTGGGACGGCAACGAGCTGCTGCTCTCCGACGTTTTGGGAACAGACGGAGATTTGATTTCCCGCCCCCTGGAGGATATGGTGGACCAACAGCTGTTGAGAGAGGCGTTGGAGCGGCTTCCGGGCGGGAGAAAAAATTGTCATTC
>VOFH01002347.1_pt1 | contig 21646 bp, 28 predicted proteins | sample 5384091 | NCBI WGS metagenome assembly VOFH01 (sample SAMN12384727, study PRJNA508395) | human gut metagenome | isolation source: healthy gut G | host: Homo sapiens
AGTTTGCCCATATGAAAAAAACCGAAAAAAGAAGAAAAGCCCCTCAGCGGCGCTCGAGGCCTACGAGTGGCTTCAGATTTTGATTGTGGCCCTGGTGACCATCATTCTGGTATTCACCTTCGTGGGCGCATCACCCCGGTGGTGGGGGAGTCCATGCCCACCCTCCACGAGGGGATGGCATGATGCTGATCGGGACATCGGCTACACCGATCCCCAGCCGGGGACATCGTGGTGCTCACCAAGGAGTTTGACGCCGCCAGGGGGCCCATCGTCAAGCGGATCATCGCCGTGGGAGGGCCAGACGGTGGACATCGACTACCAGACCGGCACCGTCTATGTGGACGGCGAAGCCCTGGACGAGCCCTATCTGAACGAGCCCATGGAGGAGCCCCTGGTATGAGGATCTCACCTCCGTGACGGTGCCGGAGGGGGTCGGTCTTCGTCATGGGGGATAACCGCAACCACTCCAACGACAGCCGGGACGTGACCCTGGGCACCGTGGACACGCGCTATCTGCTGGGCAAGGCGGAGTTCATCTGCTTCCCCTTCTCCGACTTCGGACGCATCGGCTGAGGGAGGCGGCCGCCCCGCCCGACCGGGGATCATACAATCGGGGGCCGCAGGCAATGCCTGCGCCCCGATTGGTCTATCTATTTTCCAAACAGCCGGCCCAGGAAGGACTTCTTTTTCTTCGGCTGTTCCGCCGCTCCGGCGGGGGCGGCCTTGTCCAGCTCCTCCAGCTCCTCCTTGGCGTCGAAGCCCAGGTCAATGGCCTTTTGGTAGCACGTCCGGGCCTGTGCCGCGTCGGCCTCCACGCCCTGGCCCTCCCGGTAACAGTCACCCAGCAGGCACATGGCCCGGCCGGAGCCGCCTTCGGCGGCCTTTCGGAACCAATACACCGCCTGCGCCGGGTCAGGCCGTATGCCGATCCCCTTGAGCATGCAGTAGCCCAGGTTACACTGGCCCACGGAGCTGCCCTGTTCGGCGGCCTGGCGGTACAGCTTCACGGCCCGGGCCTTGTCCTCCTTCACGCCCTTGCCGCTCTCATAGCAGCGCTAGGGTTGCACTGGGCGCGGGATAGCCCTGCTCCGCCGCCCGCTCGTACCACTCCACGGCCTTGGCGGCGTCCTCCGCTACGCCCACGCCCCGGTCATAGAAGAAGCCCAGGTTGCACTGGGCCGGGGCATACCCCCGCCGGGCGGCCTTCTCATACCACTCCGCCGCCTTGGTCTTGTCCTCCGCCACACCCTCGCCGTACTCATAGCACAGGCCCAGGTTGCACATGGCCCTGGGGTGCTCCTGCTCGGCGGCCCTGGCATACCACTCCACGGCCTTGGTCTTGTCCTCCGCCACGCCGATGCCCTGCTCGTAGCAGTAGGCCAGATTACACTGAGCGGTGGCATGGCCCCGCTGGGCGGCCTTTTCGTACCACTCCACCGCCTTGGTCTTGTCCTCCGCCGTGCCGCTCCCCACCTCGTAGCAGTAGCCCAAGGCGCACTGGGCGGGGGGATAGCCCTGCTCCGCCGCCTGGGTATAGAGCTGGAAGGCCCGCGCCGCATCCATTTCGGTGCCCTCCCCGTCCCGGCACAGGTCGCCCAGGATGCTCTGTGCCCGGGCATTCCCCTGGGCCGCCGCCTTCTCCAGCCACCGCACGGCGGCGGCCGCGTCCCGCTCCACTCCGTTGCCGTTGAGGTAGCACACCGCCAGGTTGCATTGGCCCGGGGCATAGCCCTCCTCGGCGCTCTTGCGGTACCACAGCACCGCATGGCGCAGATCCTCTTCCACGCCATCCCCGTTCTCATAGCACAGCCCCAGGTCGCACATGGCGGGCACATAGCCGCCCTTGGCGGCGGCCCGGTAGAGCTCCACGGCCCGGGCCTTGTCCTCGGGCACGCCGTTGCCGGTGAGCAGCAGATCCCCAGAATCCCCTGGGCCCGCGGGAACTCCTGCTCCGCCGCCTTTTCCAGCCAGCCTACGGCCTCCTCCGCGCTCCGTTCCGCGCCGGTCCCGTTGAGCAGGCATACGGCCAGATTGGTCATGGCCGGGGCATAGCCCTCCCCGGCGGCCCTGGTGTACCAGTACACCGCCTTGGCCGGGTCTTCGGTCAGTCCCCCCCCAGCTCGAAGGCCAGCCCCAGGCTGCACATAGCAGGGGGATAGTTCTGTTTGGCGGCCTTTCCATACCACTCCGCCGCCTGGGCCGCGTCGGCCTCCACGCCGTCGCCGTCCCGGTAGCAGCTTCCCAGCAGGCTCTGGGCCCGGGCCTGGCCCTGCTCCGCCGCCTTCTCCAGCCAGGGGATGGCCTTCTCCGGCGCCGCCTCCATGCCGATGCCGGTGAGAAAGCAGTAGGCCAGATTGGTCTGGGCCGGGGCATAGCCCCCCTCGGCGGCCCTGGTGTACCACTCCACCGCCTGGGCCTTGTCCTCCGCCACGCCGTCGCCGGTCTCATAGCACAGGCCCAGACTGCATATGGCGGGCAGGTAGCCGTCCGCCGCAGACTCCCGGTAGAGGGAGAGGGCCTTCTCCTTGTCCTGCTCCACCCCACGGCCATCCAGGTAGAAGTCCCCCAGGATGCTCTTGGCCCGGGCGGAGCCGCCCTCCACCGCCTTCTGGAACCACGCCACCGCCTGGGCCATGTCCTCCTCCACGCCGATGCCGTTGAGATAGCACACCGCCAGGTTGCACATGGCGGGAGCGTAGTCCTGCTCCGCCGCCTTCCGATAGCACTCCGCCGCCTGGACCTTGTCCTCCGCCACGCCGTTGGCGTTCTCGTAGCACAGGCCCAGGTCGCACAGCGCTGGGGCGTAGCCCTGGTCGGCGGCCTGCCGGTAGAGCTCCGCCGCCCGGGCCGGGTCGGCCTCCACGCCCTTGCCGTCCAGATAGCAGTCGCCCAGCAGATCCTGGGCACGTGCGAAGCTCTGCTCCGCTGCCCGGCGGAACCACTCCGCCGCCGCGGCCGGGTCGGCCTCGGTGCCCACGCCGTGGAGCGTGAGCACGCCCAGATTACACTGGGCCGGGGCGTAGTCCTGCTCCGCCGCCTTCCGGTAGCACTCCACCGCCTTGGCCTTGTCCTGCTCCACGCCGTCCCCGTGCTCATAGCACAGGCCCAGGTTGCACAGGGCGGGGGGATAGTCCTGCTCAGCGGCCTGCCGGTAGAGCCGGGCCGCCTCCCCCCGGTCCTGCTCCACGCCAGTGCCGTCCCAGTGGCAGTCGCCCAGAATGTTCAGCGCCCGGGGAAACTTCTGCTCCGCCGCCTTCTCCAGCCACTGGTGGGCGCACTCCACATCCTTGTCCACGCCGATTCCGTTGAAGTAGCACACCGCCAGATTGGTCTGGGCCGGGGCGTAATCCTGCTCCGCCGCCTGGAGGTAGCACTCCGCCGCCCGGGCCTCGTCCTTCTCCACGCCGGAGCCGTTCTCATAACTCAGGCCCAGGTCGCACTGGGCGGGGGCGTAGTCCTGCTCCACCGCCTGCTGAAAGAGCTCCGCCGCCCGGGCCTCGTCCTTCTCCACCCCTGCGCCGGACTGGTAACAGCGCCCCAGCAGGTCGGTGGCCCGGAGATCCCCGTCCTCCGAGGCCAGGGCAAACCAGCGGGCCGCCTGGGCCGGGTCCTTGTCGGTCCCGTCGCCCTCGGTATAGCGCACGCCAAGGTCGTAATAGACGGAGGCGTCTCCGCCCTCCGCCTGCTCCAGCAGGGTCTGGAACTCCTCGCGGGCGCGCTGGAGTCCCTCCACCGCCTTCTGAATCAGATGGGTATCCACAAAAATGACCTGCTGATCCTCGAAGGATTCACGGTTATTGTTGGCATTCGTGTCCATGACCGTTCCCCAATCTATGTAGTATGGGGATATTATACGCCGCCCATAGGATTTTGTCTATGGCGGAAAAGAGGAGAACCCTCCCGGCAGGTGAGTCTGCCGGTAAACGCTTTTGCCAAGCGTTTCGGAGGGAAAGATCATGTGAAAGGCTGCTCCGCCCGGTGGGGCCGGAGCCCCGCCGGGCGGGTGTGTGATCTAGGGCAGCTCGATCACCCAGTTCAGCGGGTCATAAGTGGATGTATACGACCGGGTCTCCACCTCCCGCGGCCGGTCGGTGCGCAGAATGTTGAAAACCAGCGCCTCCACCTCGATAGCCGTAATCTTCCCCTCTGGCTCCTCCAGCAGCCGGAACTCCGGCCAGTACTCCTCCGCCGGGCCGGGGAAGACCCGGTATCGCTCGTAGCGGTTGCCCGCCTCATCGGTGACCCACGCGGCGGGCATGTGCCAGATAGAACAGCCCCGATAGCGGTTGCCCGCCTCGTCGATGAACCATATCGCCGGCACAGGCTGGACACGGCCCGCCTCATCCTCAGAATAGAGCATGGGCACCCATAACTGTTGCAGCTTCTCCTCCCGGGCCGCCAGGGCGGGGCTCCTCCCGTCCGCGGGCGCCACAAGGGCCGCCCCTACAGGCGCGCGCCGCGTGCTGCCCGCGCGGCGATACGCCGGGCCCTGTCACTCCAGGGTCAGATCCCCCTCCTTGATCCACCCGATGCGCCGGAAGAAGAGGCCGAACAGCCAGCAGAGCACCGCAGGGAGGACAAAGCAGATGAGCGCCAGCCCAACCCAGTCCAGGGAGGTGATGGCCGCCTTGGCCCCGGTGGCCACATCGTTGACCCATCCGGCGTACACCCCGATGGGGCCCACCATGCCGCAGGTGACCCATGCCGGAGGCCACGGCGGAAGCCGGGTCGTTCATCTCCAGCCGGAACAGGCAGGTGGCCAGGGGGCCGGTGATGGCCGAGGTGAGGATCGCAGGCAGCCAGATGCGGGGATTGCGGACGATGTTGCCCATCTGGAGCATGGAGGTGCCCAGGCCCCTTGGCTGACCAGCCCGCCCCAGCGGTTCTCCCGGAAGGAGAGTACCGCGAAGCCCACCATATTGGCGCAGCAGCCCGCCACGGCAGCCCCGCCGGCCAGCCCCGTCAGGCCGATGGCGGCGCAGATGGCGGCCGACGAGATGGGCAGAGTAAGGGCCACGCCGATGACCACCGACACCAGAATCCCCATCCAGAAGGGCTGGAGCACGGTGGCCCACTTGACAACGTCCCCCACAGCGGAGGCCGCGGTGCCGATGGCCGGGGCCAGCAGGGCGGACAGTCCCACTCCGGCCAGGATGGTCACCAGGGGTGTGACCAGAATGTCGATTTTCGTCTCCTTGGACACCGCCTTGCCCAGCTCAGCGGCGATGACGGCGATGAAGAGCACCGCCAGCGGCCCGCCCGCCCCCTTTGCCGCCGGACAGGGTGACGCCCCAGGGGCGTTGGCGGCATAGCCCACCGTGGCCAGGGAAAACAGCACCAGGGGCGGCGCCTGGAGGGCGTAGCCGATGGCCACGGCCATGGCCGAGCCGCTCATGGCGGAGGCGTAGCCCCCCACCGTCACCAGGAAGGCAATGCCGAGCTGCTTGCCCAGCGTGTCCAGAATGGTGCCGATGAGCAGGGAACAGAACAGGCCCTGGGCCATGGCTCCCAATGCGTCCACTCCATACCGCTTTGCCGAGAGGACAATATTTTTTCGCTTGAGAAATGCGCTGCATGCTCCCATATTTCCGTCTCTCCTTTACATGTGTCATGACACATAACTTGTCTTATTATAGCGGAACAGGCGGATTTGTCAAGCAAAAAGCGCGGGACACGTCCCGCGCTTTTGGAAATCACACATACCCCAGCAGCCCCCCGGACGGACACCTCGCCGGAGGACACCGCCTCCCGGCTGCCGTCGGCGCGGCGCACCACCAGGGCGAAGGTATCGTCCACCGCCTCGGCAAAGGCCTCCTCCTCCCCGCCCGCCCGGAGCAGGCGCACCGTCCGGCCCAGGGTGAGGCAGTCGGCCCGGTACCGCTCCAGCCAGGCCGCCCGCTCCGCCGGGAAGGCGGCGTACAGCTCGTCCAGGGCGGCCAGCACGGCCGCCGCCATCTCCGCCCGGCGGGGGGCCCGTCCCAGAGCCTGGGCCAGGGAGACGGCCACCGGGGCCACCTCCGGCCCGAAGTCGGCTGCGGTCTGGGTGAGGTTGATCCCCACCCCCACCACCACATGGCGCAGGGCGGCGCTCTCCGCCTCCAGCTCCAGCTCGGTGAGAATGCCGCACAGCTTCCGCCCGTCCAGGATCACGTCGTTGGGCCACTTGATCCCCGGCCGCACGCCGCACACCCGCTCCACCGCATTGCACACCGCCACCGCCGTCCACGCCGTCAGGGTCGACACCTCCTCCAGAGGGCACCGGGGCGGAGGAGGACCGACAGATAAAGCCCCTGCCCCGCAGGGGAGACAAAGGAGCGGCCCCGGCGGCCCCGGCCGCCGGTCTGCTGCTCCGCCACCACCGCCAGGCCGTCGGCGGCCCCGGCCAGGGCCCGGCGCTTGACCTCGTTGTTGGTGGAGTCCACCGTCTCCAGGCACACCAGCGCGCGGCCCACCCGGCGGCCCGCCAGGGCTCCGGCCAGCTCCCCGGCGGACAGCCGGTCCGGCGAGCCCTCCAGGGCGTAGCCCCGGCGGGGGGCGGAGGAGATGACATACCCCTCGTCCCGCAGAGACTCCATGGCCTTCCACACCGCCGCCCGGCTCACCCCCAGGGCACGGCTCATCTCCTCCCCCGACAGGGGCTTCCCCTCCCGGGCCTTTAACAGCGCCAGCACCTCGTCCCGCAGCATTCGCTCCACTTCCTTTCGCCCTCTATTGTACCCGTCCCTCCTAAATCGTCAACCTATATCTCTTTTTAGTTGACATTTTATTAAATGTAAACTATAATCATTTTTAAGTTTACAATCAGGAGGGAACACCTGTCATGAAGACAAGAGAACTGGCCTACACCGGCATCCTGGCGGCTCTGATCGCCGTCTGCTCCTGGATCTCCATCCCCACCGCCGTTCCCTTCACCCTACAGACCTTTGCCGTCTTTCTCACACTGGGCCTGCTGGGGGGCAGGCTGGGCACCCTGGCGGTGACCGTCTATCTGCTGTTGGGGGCCGTGGGACTGCCCGTCTTTGCCGGCTTCCACGGCGGCCTGGGGGCCTTTCTGGGTGCCACGGGCGGCTATCTGGTGGGCTTCCTTTTTACCGCCCTCACCATGTGGGGCGCCGAGCGATGGCTGGGAAAATCCGCCCCCGTCTTTCTCGGTTCCGCCGTCGTGGGTCAGATCCTGTGCTACCTGTTCGGCTCCGTCTGGTACTACGCGGTATACACCAGCTCCGCCGGGCCGGTAGGAATGTTCACCGTGTTGGGCTGGTGTGTGTTCCCCTTCCTCCTGCCCGACGCAGTCAAGCTGGCGCTGGCCTGGCTGTTGAGCCGCCGCCTGGCCCCCGCCCTTCGGATCAGCCGCCGCTGAGGGCCTGGCATAACCCGCCCACCTGTCCCATATATGAGACAAGACTATGGAAAGGCGGGGGAGAGCCATGCCGTACGAAGAAAACCGTCCGCGGGCGGAGGCGGCCCATCACATCATTCTGGAGGAGCGCGAACAGCTCACCGTCTCCGGCGTGGAGGAGGTGGAGAGCTTCGACGAGAACACCATTGTCATGCTCACCAACCGGGGCACCCTCATCGTGCGGGGGGAGGAGCTGCACATCGAGAAGCTGAGCCTGGACGGCGGGGATTTGAAGGTGGAGGGCACCATCGACTCCCTCACCTACGAGGACAGCGGGCGGGACAGGGCGGGCGGCCTGTTTGCCCGGCTCTTCCGCTGAAATGACCGTATCCGTCACCGACCAGGCCCCTCTTCTTTGCCGGGGCGCTGGTGATGGGGGCGGCGGTGGGGCTGCTGTACGACGCGTTCCGCATCCTCCGTGTGCGCGTCCGCCTCCCCCTGCTGGGTGGAGTGCTGGACCTGCTGTTCTGGCTGGTGGTCACCGTCGCCCTGTTTGTCTACACCACCACCGCCGGCAGCGGCGAAGTGCGCCTTTACATTGTGGCGGCCGTCCTCCTGGGCGCGGCGGCTTATTTCTGGCTGCTGAGCCGCTGGTTCCTCAAACTGGGCTACCGTCTGGCCGATCCTCGTTGGGGTTTTGTGGCGTGTGCTTACACTACCGGTAGTGTTTCTCCTGAGGCTGTGTAAAAAAATCGGAAAAACCGCAAAAAAGTCCTTCCATTATCGGCGAAAGTGGTATAGAATAAGGCTGATATCCAGGGAAATGGATGAGCTACACCGCTCGGACCGCCGCGCGTCGGGAGGAGGTACCGCCTGTGAAAACCAAAAAAGCGTCCCTCCTGACCAAGCTGGTGGTACTGGCCCTGCTTATCGGCGCCGCCACCGGGCTGCTGAATCTGCGCCAGCAGATTCTGACCGCCCAGAGCGACCTAGCCGAGGCCGAGGCGCAGGTGGCAGCCCAGAAGCAGGTCAACGCCGACCTGTCCGACGCCGTGGAAAACAGCGATGATCCCGACCGGCAGGCCGACATCGCCCGCGGCAAGCTGGGCCTGGTAGAGCCGGGCGAGTATATCTTCCGTTTCACCGATTGAAAATTTATGAGAGAGGATTTAGCAGTCAGTATGGAGTTTGGTGTTGGTTCCATTTCTGGACGGTAAGGTCACGGGAATCACAAAGTTCGGCGCGTTCGTCTCCTTGCCGGAGGGCAAGTCGGGTCTGGTGCATATCTCAGAGATCGCCTATTCCTATGTCAACGAGGTTTCCGATTACCTCAAGGAGGGGCAGGAGGTCAAGGTCAAGGTCATCGGCATTGACGAGAACGGCCGCATCAACCTCTCCATCAAAAAGGCTATGGATCCCCCGCCCCGCCCCGCAGGCCAGGGCCGTCCTATGGGCCGCCCCGGCGGGCACACCGGTGGCGGCTTCCGCGGCAAGCGCGCCTCCGGCGGAGCCTGCCACCTTTGAGGACCGGCTCAAGCAGTTCATGGCCTCTTCGGACAGCAAGCTGTCCGAGCTGCGCCAGTCGGAGCGCCGCAGCTCCCGCCGCGGCGGCCGCAAGTAAGCCACAAAAAACAGCCCTCCCATATATGGGAGGGCTGTTTTTTGCTCTCAGCGCGGCGGGGGCGGTCCGCCCTCACAGCAGTTCTTTATACAGGGCGGGGGCGTCGGCCTTGCCCACGTGCTCGGCCACCGACAGCACCTCCACCTTTACGGTGCGCTCGCCGAAGCGCAGCTCCAGCACGTCGCCCGCCTTCACGTCATAGCTGGCCTTCACCGCCCGGCCATTGGCCGTGACCCGGGCGTTGTCACAGGCCTCGTTGGCCACCGTGCGCCGCTTGATCAGCCGGGAGACCTTCAGCCATTTGTCCAGTCGCATGGGAATCTTCCTCCTCCATAGTCAACATAGTCAAGGGCCGCCGCAAGCCTGCGGCGGCCCTGTGGTTCTCTCTGTGGATGCGGCCCAGCCGGACATGGGGCCACTCGCCTCACGGGCGGGTGTGGGCACCCGTCCCTACGCCTCCGCCGGGCCCGGTGCAGCGCCGCGGGGGAACCATTCTGTGCACCCCTGTAGGAGCGGCCCTTGCGGCCGCCCGCGGGCGGGGACAAGCCCCGCCCCTACAACACGGGGTACGTCCCCTTTCAGGGCCCTCGCCGCGGGTTCGGCGGGAAGATGAGGCCGAGGCGCCGCCTGCGGCGAAAGGGACTCCTGGGCACCCACTCCTCTTCCGCGCGTAGGGGCCGATGCCCTCATCGGCCCGCGGGCGGGTGTGGGCACCCGCCCCTACGGCGCAGGGCGCTCCCCACCTTCGTGGCCCCCGCGCGAACCCAGCGAAGCGGTTCGCGTGTGGGAAAAGGAGGCCCAGCGGCGGGAGTGAGCGTTCGGGCCTGCCCGGAAGCGAATGATCCAAAGCTTGGGCCGACGCTGTCACGCTGCGGCGGCTGCGCGACGCCACACTGCTTACCCCTCCGCGAAAAACACCTTGCGCCTGCGGCGCAACTGCTTTTTCGTCTGCGGGGCTCGCTGTGCGGCTGCTCCGCGCGCCTCCGCGCTTCCTGTCACGCTGCGGGTTGGGCGCATGGCCGGGTCGCTAAGCGGCCATTCCGCGAAAAATGCCGCTGGGCTTCGCCCAGCCTGTTTTTCCTCCATGTCCTCTTAGCTCCCCTATGCGCCTACCCTCCGCGCTTCTGACTTACTTCGCGACGATGTCCTTCAGCGCCTTGCCGGGCTTGAACACGGGCACCTTGGAGGCGGGGATCTTGATGCTCTCCTTGGTCTTGGGGTTGCGGCCGATGCGCTCGGCGCGGCTCTTCACCTCAAAGGCGCCGAAGCCCACCAGTTGAACCTTGTCGCCCTCGGCCAGGCAGTCGGAAATGACCTCAATGGCCGCGTTGATGGCGGTCTCGGTATCCTTCTTGGATAGGCCGGCCTTCTCGGCGGCCGCATTGATCAGTTCAGCCTTATTCATATCGATAACTCCTCCTGTGTTTACTGGGGGAATCACCCCAGTCTGATTATACTTAAGGCGAACCCGCCCTTAAGTCTCTTTTGCGTGCTCCCATAGCTTGTCCAATTCCGCCAAGCTCATGCCCTCCAGGGCCTTCCTGCCGGGCGGCCTCCTCTTCCACCTTGCGGAAGCGGCCGATGAACTTGTCGGTGGCCCCGTTAAGGGCCTCCTCGGTGTCCACCTTCACAAAACGGGAGACGTTGACGGCGGAGAAGAGCAGGTCGCCCAGCTCCTCCTCCACATTGGTGCCCTCGGCCACGGCGGTCTTCAGCTCCTCCAGCTCCTCAGACAGCTTGTCCAGGGCGCCGGACACGTCCGGCCAGTCAAAGCCCGCCTTTTTCGCCTTTTTCTGCACCTTCTCGGCCCGCCACAGGGCGGGCAGGGAGCGGGCCACGGCCTCCAGCGCGTCGGTATTGGTGGCCTGCCCCTTTTCCTTCCGCTTGAGCTCCTCCCAGTTGGAGAGAACCTCGCCGGTGCCGGAGACCGACACCTCCCCAAAGACGTGGGGGTGGCGGAAGATGAGCTTTTTGCAGATGCCGTCGGCCACGGCGTCCAGATCGAAGCGGCCGGCCTCCTGCTCCATGAGGGCGTGGAACACCACCTGGAGCAACACATCGCCCAACTCCTCCTTCAGGTGCTCGGGGCTACCCTCGTCGATGGCCTCCACGGCCTCATAGGCCTCCTCCAGGAAATTGCGGCGGATGGACTGGTGGGTCTGCTCCGCATCCCAGGGGCACCCGCCGGGCGCCCGCAAGAGGCGGACAATCTCCTCCAAGTCCTTGACGCCGTAAGAATCCTTATACTGAAAATCTACCATATTTCAAGGCCTCCTGCAACCTCTTTTTCCAAAAAACTTACTGGATATGCAGAATTTTAGCCAGCTTTTTGCCCCCGGGCATCATTTCCAGGTCCTCCCGGGTCAGGGTACGCAGAGCCAGGACTAAAATTACATATACCACCACGCCCACCAGGATCGCTCCGGCGGTGGCCGCCATATCCCGGGTCAGACTGCCGTTCAGGACGCGGGCGAGCAGCCCATGGCTTCCCCATGCGGCGGCAGCCATTACCACGGAGGCCGCCAGCGGCTTGGACAGCGCCACCAGATAGCGGGGCGGATTGGGCACGCACCGCTTGATGATGAGCAGGTTGAGAATGGAGATCACCGCAAAGCAGCTCAGAGTGCCCACCGGCGCGCCGAAGATCATGATCTTCGGGTTGCCCACCAGCGTGTAGTTGACCAGAATCTTAGTGACGCCGCCGATAATAACCGTAATGATGGGCAGATTCACTATGCCGTTGGCCTGGAGGATCGCGGTGCCCACCAACTGGAAGCAGACAAAAATGGAGGCAATCCCCAGGATGGACAGGATGGGACCGGCGATGGCCGTATCCACATTGCCCAGGCGATGAGTTCCATAATGGGGCCGCCCAGAGCCAGCAGACCGAAGCCGCAGGGCAGGGCAATGAGGGCGGCCACCCGCATGGCGGACTCGGTAATCCGCTTGGCTCCCAGCCGGTCGCTCCGGGCCAGGCAGGCGGAGATGCCGGGGACGATGCAGGCCGTCAGGGGGATCATCAGGTTAAAGGGCAGGTTGTAGACGCTCATGGTCTTACTGTAGGTGCCGTAGAGGCTGCGGGCAGAGTCCAGGATCGGGTCCAGCTTGGTGGCCGGGTCTGTCAGCAGGGCTTGCTGCCAGGCATCCGTATTGTTCTGAAAGATCTCCACAGCCTTGGGAAAGATATCCAGAAAACTGTTGCTGATGCCGGTCATACCGCCCTGAATGGCGGTAAACACATTCTGGAGCTGATTGTTCACCAGGTTGGTGTCGATGATAGTCACCAGGGACATGGAGCAGGAACTGAGGGTGATGGGAATGGCCAGCTTGAGCAGCCGGGCCAGCACCACCCGGCTCCGGTCGGGCTGGTCGGCGGCCCGGGCGGCGCTGCCCCGGCGGGTACGGAAGTGGTTGAAGGCCAGATAGATCACCGACAGCACGCTGCCGAAGGAGACGCCGATGAGGGCGCCGGAGGCCGCCAGCCGGTTGCGGATGTCCTCCGGCCAGAGGGTCAGGCTCATGATCACCATGGCAAGGCCCAAACCCAGGAAGAGCTTGCACAGCGCCTCAATGATCTGGGAGATCGCGGTGGGCATCATGTTCATGTGCCCCTGGGCGTAGCCCCGGAAGGCGGAGCAGCAGCAGGTGCACAGCACCGCCGGCGCCAGCGCCCACACGCAGAACACGGCTTTCTCATTGCCAATGATATAGGTTGCTACCAGTTGTCCTGAACACTGACATGCAGAGGAAGCTGAACAGCCCCATGAACAGGAACGCACAGAATGCCACCCGGAAGACCCGGTGCTTCTGGTTCTCCCGGCCCAGAGTATGGCACTCCGACACCGTCTTGGACAAGGCAACAGGCAGGCCCGCCGTGGAGATGGTGAGGAAGAAGGAGTAGATGTTATACGCGCCGTTGAAATCGCCGTAGGCCTCCTCGGGCAGTATGGCGATAAGCGGGATCTTGAAGATGGCGCCGATAATCTTGACCAGAATGGTGCTCACCGTCAGGATAGCGGCCGCGCCGTAAAAGGTATTCTTTTTTTGCTGATTGGACAATGCTAGGCCCCCTTATTTCGTTTCAAACAGCAGGGGCAGGGCGTAGTCCGCCACTTCCCGCTTCACCCGGTCAATGTCGATGGTGAGGAAGTCCCCATCTCTGTATATGACCTTTCCGCGGGCCATATTCATGCACACGTCGCTGCCGTGGGCGGCATATGCCAGGTTGGAAATCACGCTGTGGCAGGGGGTGAGGTTCAGGTGGGAGAAATCCACCAGAATGAGGTCGGCGTCGTAGCCCCCCTCAATCCGGCCGGTGAGCCGCCCCAGGGCCTTGCCGCCGTTGACGGTGGCCATGCGCAGGGCGTCGATGGGCAGCAGGGCCAGGGGGTCGCAGTTGGCCCCGTTGTGGAGAATGGCGGCCAGCTTCATGTCCCCGAAGAAGTCGGTGCAGTTGTTGGAGGACACGCCGTCGGTGCCCAGGCACACGTTGACACCGGCCTTGCCCATGGCGGGGACGGGGGCGATGCCGCTGCCCAGCTTGAGGTTGCTCATGGGATTGTGGATGGCCGAAACCCCCTTGGACGCCATAACGGACCAGTCCTCCGGGGTGGTCCAGACGCAGTGGGCGGCGATGGCCCGCACATCCCACACGCCGTAGTCGTTGAGCACCTGAATGGGAGTCTTGCCGTGGCGGGCCAGGCACTCGGCATGCTCGGTGCGGGTCTCGGAGATGTGCACGTGCATACCCAGGCCGTGCTCCCGGGCGTAGTCCGCCATCCACTGCCAGAGCGGGTGGTGGGAGGTGTACTCGCCGTGGATGGAGGCGTCCACCAAAATCTGCCCGTCGTTGTAGCCGTGCCACTTCTCGGTCAGCTCCCGCTGCACCACACAGTCGTGGTGGGTGGCGGGGTCGAAGGTGTCGGTGAACTGCACGCCGCCGCAGCACAGGTTGGCGCTGATGCCGGAGGCCGCCACCTCCTGGGCCACCGCGTCGGTGTGGCCATACATGTCCGCGATGGTGGTGACGCCGGAGGCGATCATCTCCGCCAGGCCCAGGTCGGTACAGGCCCGGATGGCCCGGTCGTCCCAGCGGGCCTCCACCGGGAAGATGTAGTTGTGCAGCCAGTCCTGGAGGTTGTTGCCGTCGCCGTAGCCCCGCATGGCGGTCATGGGCACGTGGCTGTGGGCGTTGACAAAGCCGGGCATGAGCACGTTGCCCTTCGGCCGTCGATCTGGCGGCCGGTAAAGCCCCAGGGGCGCTGGGTGCCTGACGGAGCGGATCTTCGTCCCCTCCACCACCACATAGGCGTTGGGGAGGACGGTGCCCGCCTCGTCCATGAGGACGGCGGTGCAGTTATGGATCAGAATAGACATGGCAGGCTCCTTTTAGTCAATCTTTTTCAGGCAGGCCAGCACGAGGCGGGAGAACTTGTCCCGGCAGGCCGCCGCCGCATCCAGCACCTCCTGCTCGGAGAGCGGCTGGTCCAGAATACCGGCGGCCATGTTGGACAGGAGGGTAAAGCCCAGCACCCGCATGCCACAGTGGCCCCGCCGTGATGACCTCCGGCGCGGTGGACATGCCCGCTGCGTCGGCTCTAAAATACCCCCGGCACGGATCTCCGCAGGCGTCTCGTACTGGGGCCCGGGGAAGTACATGTACACGCCCTCCTTCAGGTCGATGCCCAGCTCGCCCGCTGGTCTCCGGGCCAGCTCGCGCAGGGCGGGGGTGTAGAGGTGAGACGCGTCGGGGAAGCGCACGCCGAATTCGGGCAGGTTCTCACCCCGCAGGGGGGATTCCATGAAGAACTTGATGTGGTCTGCAATAAGCATCAGCTCGCCCGCCTTCCAGTCGGTGTTGACGCAGCCGGCGGCATTGGTGACGATCAGCGTGTCGCAGCCCAGCAGGCGCAGCACCCGCACCGCGTAGGACACCTCCTCATAGGAGTAGCCTTCGTAGTGGTGCATACGGCCCTGCATAACAGCCACCTTCTGCCCCTCCAGGGTGCCGAACACCAGCTGACCCTTGTGGCCGGGGGCGGTGGACACCTTGAAATGGGGGATATTCTGATAAGGCACGGCAATGGGGTTTTCCACAATATCGCCCATGTAGCCCAGGCCGGAACCCAGGATCATGGCCACCTTGGGGGCAAAGCCGCCGATCTGGCTGCGGATGTAGTCCGCGCTCTCCTGGTATTGGGCAAACGTGTAGTTCATAAAGCTTGTCCTCCTTATTTGTAATAAGCGGCCCGGACGGGCCCGAAATACGGTCTGACGGTTCGCCGCAAGCACTGCGGCCGCAAGGATTACATGGTATTTTACACCCCGTCCGCCAAAAAAGCAATGAAAAAGGGCAACTTCCCGCCCCCTTTCCGAAAAAGCCGCAAAAAAGCGGGACCCGTCCGGGTCCCGCCTCCCCGCGGCTAGAGCGGCTTCTCCTGCCGGAGGCGCTCGAGCCGGCTCCGCAGCTCGGCCGCCGCGGCCTCCTTGTGGTCCAGCTCCGAGAACACCTGCTCCAGCGCGTCCTCTCCGCCGGCGCTGCCCCGGTGAGCGTCGTACACCAGCCGCCCCGCCGTATGGAGCAGGCCGTTGATGTCCGTCCGAAGGGCGAACAGCCTTCCCCGCAGCCGGGCCGTGTCCACCATCTGTCCGGCGTACTCCCCGGCGGTGGCGGCGGTCTCCCGCGCCCGCTCCAGCAGCTCCTGTATCCGGTCGTCCATATACCCGTCCCCCTGTCTGTTTCCGTTCAGGCCATTCTATGCACCGGCGGCAGAGGGGTGCAGAAAGGCGGCGCTCTCCCCCGCAGGGGAGGGCGCCGCACTTGAACGCACGCTTATTTCAGGCACTCCGAATCGGGTGGGTGCCGGCAGGGCTTACTTCAGCCGCTCCGAAATCACCTGGGCCACCTTCACCCCCGACGCGCCCGCCTGGGCCGCGTCGTCGCAAAGTCCGCTTGACTCCGGTTCCGCCTGACGGCAAAACCTGCGTCCGCTCCCTTGCTCCTCCGCTCCCACCGGCACCCGCTTGCGCTGGGTTGCCGGCGGGCGGGGCCGCCTGCGGCGGCCGTTCTCTGGAGATGTCCGTCTGCTTCGAGCACTCCGAATCGGGTGGGTGCCGGCGGGGCTTACTTCAGCCGCTCCGAAATTACCTGGGCCACCTTTACGCCCGACGCGCCCGCCTGGGCCGCGTCGTCGCAAAGTCCGCTTGACTCCGGTTTCCGCCTGACGGCCAAAACCTGCGTCGCTCCCTTGCTCCTCCGCTCCCACCGGCACCCGCTTGCGCTGGGTTGCCGGCGGGCAGGGGCCGCCTGCGGCGGCCGTTCTCTGGAGATGTCAAATCTGCTTCGAGCACTCCGAATCGGGTGGGTGCCGGCGGGGCTTACTTCAGCCGCTCCGAAATCACCTGGGCCACCTTTACGCCCGACGCGCCCGCCTGGGCCAGCCCGCGGGTCACGCCCGCGCCGTCGCCCGCGGCGAAGAAGCCGGGCAGGGCGGTTTCCAGCTCGTTGGACAGGGCCAGCCGGGCGGAGTAGAACTTCACCTCCGCGCCGTAGAGCAGGGTGTCGTAGTTGGCGGTGCCGGGGGCCATCTTGTCGAGCTGGTAGATCATCTCGATGATGTCGTCCAGCTGGCGCTTGGGCAGGGCCAGGGACAGGTCGCCGGGCACGGCGGCGGGGGTGGGGTGGACGAAGGACTTGCTCATGCGGTGCTCGTTGGTGCGGATGCCGCTGACCAGATCGCCGAAGCGCTGCACCAGCACGCCGCCGGCCAACATGTTGCTCAGGGAGGCGATGTGCTTGCCGTAGCGGTAGGGCTCGTTAAGGGGGAGGTGAAGCGGTTGGACACCAGCAGGGCGAAGTTGGTGTTCTCGCTGCGCAGCTTGGGATCGGAGTAGGAGTGGCCGTTGACGGTGTTGATGCCCTCCACGTTCTCGGCCACTACGTGGCCGTAGGGGTTCATGCAGAAGGTGCGCACCTGGTCGCCGTACTGCTTGGTGCGGTAGACCAGCTTGGACTCGTACACCACGTCGGTAATGTGCTCGAACACCTTGGCGGGCAGCTCCACGCGCACGCCGATGTCCACCTGGTTGTTGATGAGGTGGATGCCCAGCTCCTTGCACTGGTTGGAGAACCACTCCGCGCCGGAGCGGCCAGGGTCCGGCGATGAGCCAGGTACAGTCCACCTCGTCCCCCTTGTCGGTGATGAGGCGGTAGCCCTCCTTCCCCAGGTTCTCAATTTTGGTGACGGCGGTGCGGAACCGGAACTCGATCTCGCCCTGCACCTCCTCATAGATGCTCTGGAGAATCTTGAGGTTGTTCTCGGTGCCCAGATGCTTGCACTGGGCCTGCAGCAGGTGCAGGTCGTACTCCAGCGCCTTCTTCTCCAGTGCCTGGGCGGCGGGGGTCTCGGTGGAGAACACCTGGTGGTGGCCCCGTGCTTCATGTTGATGGAGTCCACGTAGTCGATAAGCTCCATGACCTCCCGCTTGGGCATGAAGTCGGTCAGCCAGCCGCCGAAGGCGGTCGTAAAATTGTACTTGCCGTCGGAAAAGGCGCCCGCGCCGCCGAAGCCGCACATGGTGTCACACACCGTGCAGTGGATGCACTCCTTCACCTTGCCCGCCACGATGGGGCAGCTCCGAGTATAGATGTCGGCCCCCTGATCCAGGGTAACCACCTTGAGGCCCGGGTTGCGGTGCATCAGCTCATAGCCCGCGAAGATGCCGGCCTCGCCGCAGCCGATGATGGCAACGTCATAGCGTGTGTTCATGTGCGATCTCTCACTTTACAACAGATTAGGGATCAGGCGGTGCGCTCCGTCCCAATATGGTATTATAACAAAGGACGGGCCGGTTTACAATGCGGTTTTCCCGAAAAATCCCGCCGGGGCCGTCAGATCCGCCCCCGCCCCGCCGTCTTATTGATGTGGCCACAAACGACGAAGGGAGGCTCCGGGATGACCGAAGCGGAATTTCTTCCCCTATTCGACCAATACCGCCCCATGGTGTACGGCCTGGCCCTCAGCTATACCCGCTCGCCTCAGGACGCGGAGGATGTGTGCCAGGAGGTGTTTCTCACCCTGCTGGAGAAGCCCCCTGCCCCAGGGAAGGAGCGCCCCTGGCTGGCCCGGGTGGCGGTCAACCGCTGCCGGGATCTGCTTACCTCCCCCTGGCGCAGGCGGCGGGAGAACGACGACACGGCCCTGGAGCGGCTGACCTTCGAGACGCCGGAGGAGGCCGGCCTGTTTGCCGCCCTGGGGGCGCTGTCCCCCGACAGCCGGGCCCTGCTCCACCTGCGCTATTACGAGGGGTTCACGGTGGCCGAGCTGGCCCGCCAGTTCCGCACCACCGCCCCGGCGCTCTCCGCCCGGCTCTACCGGGCCAAACAACAACTCAGGAAGAAGCTGGAGGAACTCGGCTATGAAGAAGCTCTATCAGAGGACTTTTGAGCAAGTCCTGGCCCAGACCTGCCCCCCCCTCAACCGGGTGGAGGAGCAGCGGCGCGCCCTGGCCTCCCGCTGCTCCCATACCGAATCGGAGGTAACTGCCATGACCACCAAACCCAGACGCCCCATCCGCATCCTCGTCGCCGCCGCCGCTGTGGCCGCCGCCCTCACTGCGGGCACCCTGGCCGCCTCCGGCGCGCTGGGCTCCATCCCGCTGCTCTCCGGCGGAGCGTTTACATCAACCGACAGCGTAAACTGGAACGAACCGGACGCCGGAGCAACGGTTGCACCATCCCAGGAGCGTGTGCTTTCCGGTAAGGGAGGGCCTGATCTCCTCACTGTGCGCGGCGGCAGCGTCTATTTCACCACAGAAACCGGGGAGGAGCTGGACATCACCGGGCAATTCTCGGAGGCGGAGCCGTATGTCTATTCCTATACCGCCTCCGACGGCTCCGCCCACGACATCGTGATCGGCGGCAGCCTTGAGGACTACGGCTATATGGAATACGTCTATGACGCCGGCGGCAGCTTTGTCGGCAGCGCCGGCATCCTCCCCACCGGCTACGACTCCGCCAACAGCCCCCCGTGGCTCACCGCCTATGAGGAAGCCCGCGGCCTCTCTTTCTGACGCAGCGGCCCCGGCGGCATGTGCCGCCGAGGGCCGCCTCAGCCTGTCGAAAAAGTCTTTTCGACAGGCTGCCGAACTTTTTGAAACTTTAAAAAAGTTTCAAAAAGTTGTTTGATTCAACGCGAAAGGGAACCCTGACGGTTCCCTTTCACACTATCCTTCCCTCCGAAATCTTCGGCAGGAGGGTTTATCGATAACCTCAGGCGGCCCCGGCGGCATGTGCCGCCGGGGCCGCCTGTCACCTCTGGGGCGTATAGGGGGCCACGTCGATGCCGGTGTAATACCACTTCAAAATCTCGTCGTAGCTCTTCCCCTCCTTGGCCAGGGCGTTGGCGCCGTACTGGCTCATGCCCACGCCGTGGCCGTAGCCGGTGACGGAGAAGGTGACCCCATCCGCCGAGGCGGAGACCGTGAAGCTGGTGGAGCGCAGGCCGAACAGGGTGCGCAGGCTTCCACCGCCCACGGTGGTGCCGCCGATGTCCACCGTCTCCACCCCGCCGGCGGAATTGGGGACAAGGTTGGCAAACCAGCCCGCCGGCTCGCCGGACAGGTCGGCCTGCGGGTACTGGGCCAGCAGCTTGCTTTTGAACTCGTCCAGGGGCACCGTGACGGTGGAGTGGTAGTTGGGCACCTGTCCCCTCCTGGGGCTGTCCACGCTGGTCGAGGTGGGCACCGCGTTACCCCACACCTCCACCGCGTCCACCGTCCTTCCGGCGGCGGAGGAGAAGAACACCGCCTGGATGGGCTGGCCCTGGAAGAGGGCCGCCATGCCGTCGGTATCCGCCACGGCGGCGGCGATCTTGTCGGTGTAGGTCTGGGCGTTCTCCCCCAGTTCGGCGGCGTCCGTCCGGGTCCGGTAGGCCTGGCAGCAGGTGATGTCGGTACACACGTCGGCGTCCGGGTGGGTTTCCACGGTGCGCCCCATCTTGGCCAGGGTGTAGGTGCGGGCGGCCACCGTCTGCGCCTTGAGAGCCTCCGGCTCAAAGGAGGCGGGCATCTCCGCTGCCACCACCCGCCACAGGTATTTGTCCAGCGGCAGGGGTGAGCACCTCCCCGTCCCCCAGGGCCACCCGCACTCTGTACCCGGCCGTCCGCCGTCTGGCCGGGGGTAACCACGGTGCGGTCGATGGGCAGGGTGCCGGTGGCGGCGGGGGCTGGGACGGCCCGGCAAGCGGCTCCTCCCCCAGCGACGGCACCGGCGTCATGGCCGGGGTGACCCAGATCGGCTCCGTTATGGGCTACTACATGGAGGACGGCGAGAAGGTCCCCATGCCCGGCAAGCTCTACTACCGCGGCATCAACGTGGAGGATCTGATCCACGGCTTTGTCTCCGAAAAGCGCTTCGGCTTTGAGGAGACGGCGTTCCCTGCTGCTCATGGGCCGCCTGCCCAACCGCGAGGAGCTGGGCAAGTTCACCGAACTGCTGAGCGAGATGCGCCCCCTGCCCCCCCATGTTCACCGAGGACATGATCCTCAAGGCCCCGTCCAGCAACGTGATGAACAAGATCGCCCGCAGTGTGCTGGCCCTCTATTCTTACGATGACAAGGCCGAGGTTATGACTCTGGAGAACGAGCTGCGTCAGGCCATCTCCCTCATCGCCCGCACCCCCATGATCGTGGCCCACGCCTTCGCGGCCAAGCGGTGCTATTTCGACGGCGCCTCCCTCTACCCGATATCTCCGACAAGGGCGCGATGCAGATCATGAAGCTGTTCTTCACGCCGAACGAGCAGCTGCAGGACAAGAAGATCACCGACTTCTTTGACGACGAGGTGTTCGATTCGAACTTCTGGCTGTACTGGCGCACCATGTTCGCCTTCGAGAACTGGCACAGCGCGCTGGAGATGAAGCTCTATATCCAGCGCTATATCCATCACATCGGCGGCCTGCCCGACTTCACCGCCCTGCGCTTTACCAAATACAACCAGTATGAGTCCATGATCCTGCCCATGGTGAAGTATCTGGAGGGCTTCGGCGTCCAGTTCCACTTCGGTGTGCAGGTGACCAACGTGGAGTTTGACTGCACCGCCGACCGGAAGGTGGCCAAGCGCATCGACGTCATCCGGGACGGCAAAAGCGAGGCCATCGACCTGACGGAGAACGATCTGGTGTTCATCACCAACGGCGGCTGCGTAGAGAACTCCTCCATGGGCAGCCAGAACACACCCGCCCCCTACAACACCGAGATCAAGGAGGGCGGCGGCTGGGATATGTGGCGCAAGATCGCCGCTCAGGACCCCTCCTTCGGCCATCCGGACAAGTTCTGCTATGATCCGGAGCAGACCAACTGGATGAGCGCCACGGTGGAGACGCTGGATCAGCGCATCATTCCCCTATATCAAGAACATCTGCAAGCGGGACCCCTTCACCGGCAAGGTGGTCACCGGCGGCATCGTCACCGTGAAGGACTCCAGCTGGCTCATGAGTTGGACCATCAACCGCCAGCCTCAGTTCCGCCAGCAGCCCAAGGATCATTGCCTGGGCGCCTCCGGCGGCTCCGGAGCCATCCAGGCGGCCTGGACGCACAGCTCCTCCTTCCACAGGCGAAGCGGCCGGCCAGCTCGTCCCGGTACCAGAAGGTCGTGGCCCACCAGCAGTCACAGTCCGCAGGCAGCA
>VOFH01000420.1_pt1 | contig 21632 bp, 30 predicted proteins | sample 5384091 | NCBI WGS metagenome assembly VOFH01 (sample SAMN12384727, study PRJNA508395) | human gut metagenome | isolation source: healthy gut G | host: Homo sapiens
GTATCCGCCACGCATTTTATGTGTGACAAATCAATATCATTTGACAACGTACAATCCGCCCCCAGTATTGTACCTTTTTTCCGACCGTATTTATAAGTTTTATTGTTTCCGATTTGATCTCATCAAGCGTACCGCTGTATAAAACGCCGTTTTTTCTGTTGTCAAAGCCACCAAGCACGCAATTTGTGTTAAAGAAATCTCTACCCACATTTAAGTCCATATCTTCCACATAAACCGCCAAATTTACTGCCGCTGCTTTATAATTTTTCCATACTTCAACTCTGTTTTTGTCACCGCTCCAACCGCAGCAATGAAGTATATTATATTTACTGATACTGTTGGCATAATCAAGCACCTTTAAATCATACGGCTCTACAAATTTATGATATTCTCCGAAGTAAATCTAAAAGTTTCCGCGTTTTGCACGCAGTAATAAATACCGTCACAGCCTGCCTCCTGTATAAGGGCTTTCACAAGAGTTATTGCATCTTCCGAAATCACTTCACACGCATATTCAACTGCTAACTAATCTTATATATAATTATATCTCACAAAATATTACCTGTCAAACTTAAATAAATAAAAACAAATTCCAACCGCATCCGCGATAAACCATCCAATCGGAATTGACCCCCAAATACCGACTACACCGATAACACGCGACAAAACATGCGCAAGCACTACTCTTAGTCCCAAAGAAATAACCGTAAGCACAACAGACATACTCGGTTTATTTATAGCTCTGTAATATCCGTAAAGCATAAACAAAATACCTATGCCGATATAGCAAGCCCCCTCTATACGCAAATACTGTACGCCGATGTTTATAATCTCCGTGCTTTCGGCATTTACAAATATCATCATAAGCGGTTTTGCAAAAATAAACACAATCGCGCTGATAAAAATACAGAACAGTACAACACTTTTGAGTGCTTTTTTTAATTCCGTCTTTTATTCTGTCATACTTGCCCGCACCGAAATTTTGTGCGATAAAAGTCGAAAACGCATTTCCGAAATCCTGTACAGGCATATATGCAATGGTGTCGATTTTCACAGAAACGGCAAACGCCGCCATAATTTGTGTACCGAAACTGTTTACAATCCCCTGCACCATAAGTATGCCGAAATTCATTACAGACTGTTGCAGACACGTCATTCCCGACAGTATTGCTATGTCGTATGCCGTACGTTTTACAAACTTTGTATCTTCATATTTTAATCGAAGTTCGGGATAACGAATGTACACATATATCATAAGTCCGATACCCGAAATATACTGCGATATTACAGTTGCAATCGCCGCACCGCTTATGCCTTGCTTTAATACCAAAACAAAGTACAAATCAAGACCGATATTAAGTATCACAGATACGCACAAAAACGCAAGCGGAATTACGGAATTGCCTATTCCTCGCAGAAGATTAGAAAAATAGTTGTATAGGAATGTCGCGAAAATGCCTACAAATATCCACTTCAAATATTCGCTCATTATACCTTGAATGTCATACGGCACTTGAAGTATTTTCATAATCCGGCCGCAAAGGTAAAATGACGCAAACGTCAGTATGAGTGAAAATATTCCTATCATAACAAACGAAATAAACATTCCGTTTTTTCAGTCGTTTTATATTTTTTCGCCGAATGTTATTGAAAAAAATGCACTGCTTCCAAGACACAATCCCAAAATCACTGATGTTAAAAATGTCATCAGTGAATATGACGAACCGACCGCCGCCAAAGCATTGTCGCCTATGTATTTTCCTACTACCCATGTATCGACTAAGTTGTAAAACTGCTGCATTACGTTACCGAGCATAAGCGGTATCGCAAACACCCAAAAGTTTTTTATTTATGTTTCCTACCGTCAAATCTTGTTTTGATTTCACAATTCAAAACTCCTTCTAAAATTGTAAAAGGCTGTACACAAATACAGCCTTTACACATTATGCGTTTTGTCATATAAAAATTCAATTTTCTTGCCTTGTTTGCGTTGTTCCACGCAGTCGTCAACAGCCGTTCACCCGATGAATCTCACGCACCGATAGCGTCCGATAAACCTTGCATAACGTTATTAAAAGTTTTATTTCCTCCTGTATTTCTCCTTAATACTTTATAAACAGCCAATAATACTATTATAAGTAATGTTAAATATTTTGTCAAGAAAAATAAGATTGTTGGTGATGGTTTAATCTCATAAATTACACCGATTTTCATATATATGCTATACAGAAAGGTCGGTGGGAGAATGAAAGATTATATCGAAAAACGGGCTGTCGAATTGGCACAGTATATTGTAGAAAATAACGCCACAGTCCGCAAAACTGCCAAAATTTTTAATATCAGTAAATCTACCGTGCACACAGTAGTATCTATCCGTGTCGGTTATGTTGGGTGATGGATTATGAGGTAAATTGAATACAAAAACGAGGACCTGAAAATGATGTGACCCCAAAAAGTTAGACTTTTTTATAGCGTAGTAGTTTTAACGACTGCTACGCTATTTTTATGCAGCCAAGGTGTTGAGCCGATACTCAACCGGACTCATCCACCCAAGTTTTTCTTTTATTCTTTTCTCGTTGTAATATTTTATATATCTTTCAATAGCATCTTTAAGCTCTTCAAAGCTGTAATATGTAGTTCCATAATACATTTCCTGCTTTAATATTCCAAAGAAATTTTCCATCACAGAGTTATCATAACAATTTCCTTTCCGAGACATACTTTGAAATATTTTGTTTTCTTTAAGAATAGAGGAATATGCACCCATTTGATATGCCCAACCTCTGTCTGAATGGAATGTTCTTCTGTATGGGCAATCAGATGTTATTTCTATTGCTTGTTTCTGTGCCGATAAAACACTTGCCGCTGATGGAGTTTGCTTATACCATAGCTTAACACTTCACCATTAAACATATCAAGAAATGGGTCTAAATACAATTCTTTAATTACCATTCTGCCTTTGTTGTCAATCTCATAATACTTAAATTCCGTCGTGTCAGTAGTTATCTTTTGATGCGGTACAGATGTATTAAATCGCCTGTTAATTCTGTTTGGTGCTATTTTACCAACATTGCCTTTTGTACGAATTATATCTGCGACTTTTTCGAGTAAATGATGTGACCTGGAAACATAATTTTTGCATGATTCTTTGAACTTTCTTTTTATTCACAAAAATCTTTCTGTTTCGTAATTCTCTATATACCCGTCTGTAACCGTAATCCTTGTTTTCTATATGGATTTTAGTGATTTCATCCTCCAACTGTTTATCAGGATTTTCTCTGTCAAATCGTTTTTGCCAATACATATATGTTGCCTTTGGAAAATCGACTACTGCGAGAATGTCTTTTAATTTGAACTGTCCTCGGAGACTGTGGACAATTCTCGCTGTTTTTTCAGAAGAGTTTCCTCCTCTAAACGCAGTCTCCTCAATTCTTTTAAATATGCATTTTCTATTCTAAGTTTAAGTAGTTCGTCTTCAAGTTCTTTGACATGCTCGGCACTTGTATCCACGGGTTTTTCTCCGTCATATTTAGAAGGCTTTTTACATTCTCTTATATCCAATGTTTTCTTACGACCTTTCTTTTTAGGTCTCAAAGCATCAGGTCCGGCAATTCTGAAATCATTGACCCATTTTACAATCAATGATGGATTACTAATTCCTTGTGATAGTGCTAATTCCTGATATGAGACCTCACTTGATAGATACAATTCTACCATAGAAAGCTTAAATTGAAAAGTATATTTCTTATTTTGTCTCGAACGCATTAACCCTTCTTCACCAAATTCTCTGTATGCGTGTACCCATTCTTCAATTCTCCTCTTTGCAGGAATGTTATATTTACTTGCTAAATATCTATACCCACCTTCAGCATTTAGATATGCCTGCACAACCTCCATTTTAAATTCAAAACTATATTTTGCCATGAAAAAACCGACCTCCCAATAGTTAGATTTTTGGTCTAACTTTTGGGGGTCGGTTCAAAAAGGTCCTCATTTCTATTCTTGCATATTTAACGAAATCAACTGATATGTATCTTTACCATTGTAATTATACGGTCTTACTACCGCTTTTCCTGTTGCTCCTTTATTCACTTTGATTCCAAAACCCTCTATTGATTCAGATGTAAGATTATAGCAATCATTCAAAATGTCTGTATATCCAGAACTATAGTTTGTAAATATTACAGTATATGTTCCGTCCCCATTATCATACATATTATCAGCTATCGAGAAAACTCTTCTGGCATCTCCCTCTTCACCGGAATCATAATAATAGTATCCATTGTCATATCCAAATTGCCAGTCGTATCCCATAACATTATATTTTGCCTCGCCATGCTGTACTTTTTTCCCAAGATACCTGTCAATAGAATTTGAAACTGTTTCCTCATCAGTTTTATAACAAGCATGAATAAAATCATCCAATGTTACATACTTAGCTGCTTCCTCATCAGAAATAGGAATTGCCCCTGACGTATGATTAACCGAATTATGTTTACAACCAAAATATATCAGCTGATCTCTGCTTGCAGTATTTGCGTCGTAATCATTAAAATCAATTTCACTAAAATTACTCAAAAATATATTAATCATATATCTTTGATTTTCACTCATTGTAGGAATTAAATCCTCATTTTGTCCTCATAAACATATCCGTCTTTTGATAATCTGATAGTATTGTTTTTAAAATCCACATTGAATCCGCCTACAACATCTGCTATATCACGAAGTTTAAAATATGTACTACCGTCAACATTATATCCGTTTAAATTAACGTTGTTGTTATTCAATTTTATAGGGAAAGTATTTTCGGTAGCAATATATTGCCCCGCAAAACACCAACCGTACCAAATACCAACGCTCCTGTTATCACTCCGATTATAAAATTCCTTTTCATCAAAATCCTCCAACTGTTTTAGCAACATTAATTACATCACTTACATTACTTATTGTAATTCCTTTAATCCATCTTTTCGCTTTGTCTTTCTCCATACGTTCTTTTAATTCAACAACATCATGCAAATTACGACACGCATTAGTTATATATTCAAATATTTCTCTTATTTTTTTTATAATTATCATCTAAGTTTTGTTCTAAATCAATACTAATATATTTGTCAAATCTAAGTTTTCCTTTTTATAATTTACAAGAACAAGCTGTAATTTATCTTTGTATTTATCTTTATCTTTTAAATAATGATTAAATTGTTCTTTAACACTGATAAAAGACTCTAAATCATAATATATACGAGTGTCATTTCCTTCAAATTTTAATATTTTTTAGTAGCTGATTCATCATTCGGGCATAAATATTCTCCATAACCCGCCCAAAAAATATCTAAATATCTTTTTGTATTATAATTCCAATACAAATAATTTTCCTCAATAATTCTCTGTACATGCTGTAAGTCATATCTGGCAAAAATGATTCCAACAATACATTGTTCATTATATTCATATCTGTCACGAACTTCTTCTTGCAATCTGGTAAAATTCAATGCCTCTATCATTATATCACCACTTTTAATAAAAAATATAATTTATTTCTCTCATATCGGACAAAAAAATCATTCGAATCAGAATTTTTATAAAATCTGATACTTGCATAATCACTCACATTAACACCCATATTCTTTTTTATAAATCTCCCACTGATTATATTCGCCCATGCCGAGATGTTTTAATATATCATCAATATTTTCTCGTGTTTTCGGAACAACACAATCGCTTATATACAACCTTACACGACTATCATCCACAACATCGGATATTTTCAAAATTCCAAACAGACCTCTAGGATTAGGATTTTCCCTATCCTTTAAATATGCTTGAAATTTATCTGTTTTCGTATTATATTCCAAATATCCCGTAACGTCTTTATTCCGCCACACTATCTCGTAAATCTCTAACATATTCAATCCTCCACATTATAAAGTCTATAACTTTTTTCCCACCAAATATCTTTTTAGCTGAATGTTATTTATATCCGCATAAACCAATTCGCTGTATGTTTTCTTTACCGCCATAACCCTATCTGCAACTTGATTTCTTTCAATATTAAGATTAATTGTAGGCACATATATTTTAGACATTTTCTGAAATATTCTTTCCGCCGCATTAAATCTTTCCTCATACAACGGTGCATTACAAAGACAGTATCTATATGCCGATTTAAAATCATTCAACATTCCTTTTATATCATCATAAAGCAAAGAATATCCGTTATCATATATAGGCGACAATTTAAGCTCTCCGTTATCCGACATAAGAAATCCTACGTTACTGTTATGCCTATCCTCATTCATTATAATCAAATCAAATGCCAACAGATTTATTAAATCATTTCCGCACCGGTGTTTCTGCAAAGCTTTTCAAAATCAATATTGCTTTCATCCTCCGCATATAGACTTGCCAAATATATTAACGTTTTTCCGTTTCTGAAATCGGGAGAACTGCAAACCAAAGTTCTGAAATTCTTACCGTATCTAATTCCTCCATACCAATAAGACTTTGCTCCGCTACATTTAATCCCATTAGCTTGCCTATTTCATAACATAACACCTCAATAACAGGCTCAATTCCCCACTTTTCAGGAAAATCACGAACCTGTAAACGTCCCGATTTAACAAAATACACTATTCCATCTTTCTGATATTCTGTTTTTAGTAAATTACCCTTTGAATTACTGTGTATTGAAAAATTGTTTCTTGTAATGCTACTCATTATAATATCCTCCGATATTGATATTATATCAAACTATATAGTGTAAATGGCGAAATAAAATTCTACCGCAAACAAACTAAATATACAACTAATATATCACAATGAAAGATGAATTGCAAATGAAATTGGTTTGACTAATAAATACGTTCAAACGCATAGACGAAGAATTTGCTATTCTAATCTCAAAAATCACGAAATTAAACGGTAAATTATAAACAAGCCGAATTTATCAAATCAAATCGACAAATTCGGCTTATTTTATATGAATGTAGCTTATAAACTAATTACTCACTGATTACAGGTCTCATATTTTCGAACGAATACCAATATGTAATAAGCGAATTTTTACTGCGTTCTGCCTTTTTTGTGCCTCCGACACCTTTGCAGGTGCGGTTGTTAAATTGACAAGTGTGCCGTTATCGTCATATTCCGCTTCTATTTTAACGCAAGGTTTATTTGTGCTCTCAGTCAGCACTCTTACAAGCTCCGACACTATACCCGTGCAGTTCCATAGCCGTTAAGCATTAAATCGCCCGCAAGCTGTGATCGTCCCCCGTTGCCGTAATGGTTATGGTCGCCGAAGCAATCCATAATTGCCTTTGCCGCCGCATCCTCGTTTTCATAACCGTTCTTTGCATAATCCGCTACATATTCGTTAAATGCATTGTCAGCGTTAAGTCCTATATCAATAAATCCTAAAATATCAGGATCATCCTTTCTTTCCTCGTAGATAACTCTTATGCCTAAAGAATCATACGCATCCTCTCGACAGCCGTGGAATGTATGTGTTGTTTTATCATATACATATTCGTAGCCTTCAACGCAGCCGTGCGGGGTATAGCTTGTAAGTATTACTTTTTGCACCCATTGCAAGACACGCATCAACATAATAGTCAAGCGGAGCCTTAAACTGCGTACCGGACATTCCGCCCGGATTTGTCCCCATATTTCCAATGGTGACAATATCGCCCGGTCTTATGTTTATCAGAATATTATCAAGCCAGCCCTGTGTATAATATGTTTTAAGATTTCTTGAACCCTTACCGTTATTATGATAATCGGCAAGTGCGGTAAACTCGGGATAATTGGCTTGATCACGTGCTAAATTATATGCGTATGAGCCGCTGTTGCCGATAGTTGAATCGCCGACAGACCAAATGTTAGGTTTTTCAGCGGCAGTCTTTTTTCAACCTTTTCTATTGATATATACGCAACCCTTGCACCTGAGAATTTTAAATCCATTACATCATCCACAACCGGAATATCATATACTTGTTCGGTTATTTCTTCTGTTTTTACAGTATATCCCGTATGTGTTGTCCCTCTGCGGCAAGAGTTCTTTCATGACCTGACAGTGCTTCACTTACATATTCAGACACCAAATCACCACTAAAAGCAATCTTTACTCTGTAATGTTTTCCTTTTGTAACCTTAGCTTTAAAAGTGAAATCACCCGACAAATAATCAGATTCTGCATTATCAATACTTGGTGTGCCTTCTGCTTTTGCACTTCCCTCTATTCCATAACCGCGTGATACGGTATAAGTTGTTAAAGGATTAATATCCGTATAACCCTCTGTAACACTTTCATCCGCACCACTTCCGAAGTCAAATGATAAACCGTGAACTGTGACCTTAACACTTCTTGATAATATTTTGCCGGCACTGCTTGCTCCTGTGGCTCGTACTGTAAACACACAAGGAACAGCTGCCGATGTAACGCTGATTGTACCCGCTGATGCGTCACACGATATACCGTCGGGAAGATTATATTTATTGACATTATTTTTGTCATATATTCCAAGCAATACATTTCTGTTCAAATCCATACCATCACCGTTGATTACCGCCGCACTGTATTTAGCAGTATTTACTGATTTTTCATCAAGCGGTATTGCAAGGCTTCCTTGTGATGATGTAAACTTTATACTTTCAGCCGAGTCGGTAATATTGAGCTTTATGGTTTTGGTATAGCCGCCGATATTCACCTGAACAGTTGCCTCACCGGCTGATGCACCCTCACCCAGAGTTATTGTTGCTTTGTGAGAATCTACTACATCGGGAGTTATTATAATGTCTTGCATATCATCTTCTAAGATTGACCATTCTGCCGCACCTGTTATATTATATCCTTCTTTGCTTTTTACCGATACAGATAATGTTGCAGTATCTTTGTTTGGAATTGACAAAGTTTCCTGTGAAATATTGAGTGTATAGGTTGAAATATCCGCAGCCGGATAATATGCTCTATATGCATCAAAATCAACCGTTCCTGTCTGCTTATTTGCAAAACCAATTGAGTAATATGTCGGCTCCGAGTTTTCAGTCCACGCTATGCTATCGGTTTCACCGACAAACTGACCGTTTAAGTCATACACCTTTACAAAACAACTTTCGGTAGTCTTGTCAGCCGACAGTACAATTTTATACCATTTGCCCTTGTTGACTGTAACATCAATATCATTATTTTTATAGCTATGCCATTTAGCTTTATTGTTGTTCCGTCAAATTCAAGCGTTACAGGCGTTGTATAGCCTTCCTTATCCGTCCAATACGGCTGTTTTGATGTAAGTGTAATACATCCATTGCCATCAAAGCGTATATTCTGCTCAAATATAATTTGTTTTTGCGGTGTATCTATTGAATTTGTGAACATATGTGATTTACTCGATGTTGGGCAATTAATTCTAAGGAATTTGTTATTCTCCTCTTTCATAATAACTGCATCACCGCTATCTGAACCGGACATACCCCAGCCGCCGACCATAATATCGTTACCGCCGTAAGTGTCCTTTAATGTAGTATATCCAACAAGACTGTCGGGATATTCGTCAAAGTCGGATGGGTAGCCTGCTTCAGGCAAGATTTGGTTATCTGCCATGCTCTTATCACCTGTTGCGGCAACATACATTGACGCTTCAATCGTCTCACCATTATATGTAACAGTTGCTTTGAGCTTACCGTAGAAATTAAAGTCGCACTGTCTGAGCATAAACGAAACTTCTGTAGCGCTGTTTGTATGCTCGGCAAATTCACCGTAGCTGTCGCAATACTTGTCGGTATCGTTTACGGTCTTAAATCCGTCTATATCCCACTCAATATTAAAATCCTCTATGCGGCTGTCTATTGTCTCTGCGGTTATAATCGTTCCCGCTTCGCCTGTAAGAGTAAGCGTATATTTGTTTTCGGCGGCAGTGTCGGGACTATCGCCGAAGGTCATCAGGAATTGCCCTTTATTTCGGCAGAAACGATAGGCTCAATATACTCTGTGTCTTTTTCATAAACTGCCGTAAATTTTGTGTCGGCTGTAATTTTGTATTCCTTTAAATCGTTAATCAGATTTTCGGTATCGTCATTTACCTGCCAGCCCTTAAAGATATAGCCATAATTTGTTAAGTCGGGAATATTTAACGGGCTTGCATTGCCCTTTACGGCTTCTTCGGTGGTATTGCCTTTTACATCATAAGTTACGGTGTAATATGCGCTTCCTGCGTCAAGCGCGCTATCGTATGCGCGGACTACGATATTGTCAATGCCGAATGTAGCCGTACTCTTTCTCGCCTCACAAATCAGAAGCTTACCGATTGCCGTTCCGTCTGTCCCCATAGGAACTTTGTTGTCAAAATATATTGTTTCGCCGTCAGGGCTCGACAGTGTGATTGTCACATTATGCTCTGTAAAATCCATAATCGCCTTTGCGTGTGTCCAGCCTGATTTATTCGTCCAATCTGTTGTTGTATATGTTTCCTTAGAACCATCTAAATTATTTATGATGAGTTTATCGCTATTCTTAGGTTGTGTAAATGAAAAGATATAATTATTTCCGCTGTAATTTGCATTGCCTTTAGGGTTGCCTGCTGCAGAATCAAGTAATACAAGCTGATTTATATTTTCATTTCCTGTATTCGTCATATAGAAGTCAAATTCGATAACTGCTTTTACCATTTTCCGTTGTCTGAGCGTCAGAATCGAAGGTATAGTATGCATTTCGTGTTCCACTTCCGTTTGTATTTGCAAATTTGAAATACTTATTGATACTGTTGTCTTCATCTGTTGCTATTGACATATCGCCCGGAGCATTTGCAGACGTCCAGCCCATTGTATCCGTTGCACTTTCAAAATCAAGCGAAAAATATTCCGCCGCGTTTGAGGTTATAACAAATGACATTTGCAGTAGAAGCGATATTGCTGTTATCACTCCTAAAATTCTTTTAAGTTTATTTTTCATCACTTTGCCTCCTTAATTGTTATTGAATTATATAACGGCTTCATTCCGTCCTCCCACAAGAACAGCTTGATATATGAGTCAGTATCTGCACTTAAGCTGTCCGTCTTTATCGTGGAAGTGCTGTATGCAGCGATTGTTTCTTTTTCTTTGCTTTACAGATTTTAATTTTCCATAGTTATCATACAAAGCCATATACAATGTTAATTCCTTTCTGTCTGCATTGTCGTTTGTATATACTGCCTCGGCATATACCTCTGCGCCGTTAAGCTTATTTACTGCGTTGCCCTGCATATCTTTCAGTGTAATTGAATCTTCAATATGCTCATCCGGAACATTAGTATTTAACCTACCCTCGATAACCGTACCGTCATAATTTCTTGTTAAATACATATCGTCTATCCTTACATAACAGTTTGCCGGTGAGTCTGAGTACAAGCCAATCTCACATTCTCCGTTTTCAATAATAATATCCTTTACAACGACATCTGTCCAATTACTCATTTTTGATTTTAGAGAAGCTGTGTAGTTCTTATTGTTTGTATTTGCATACAATACACATTCATTTTGTCCGGCGCTTGACATAACGCTTGCTCGAAGTGTATATATACCGTTTGGCAAATGTTTAATTGTTTGTTTAATTCTTGCGGTATAATCTGTGTCTGCACTTTGCTTTGCGGCATAGTTGCCGTAAAAACGTCTTGCTTTTACATTCCCGTTTACCGAACCGTCTGTACTGTCACTGCATTCCCAACCTGTCAATGATTTAACATCAACTCTGTCGGCATCAAATTCATTGTTTGCAATATAATTATTTCCGTCGCCAATTGTCCACTCGCCTGTTTCTGAGTTTAATTTCCATTGACTTAAATCGTTGAAATGAGGAGTATATCCGTCCATTGTCAGTGGAACCCACTGATTATATCCTATACCATGTGTTCCGAAATCACACCAACGGTCACCACAATAAATAACCGTGTCCTGCTTGCTTCCGTGAAGCGTATAGTAAAATCCGGTTTGTGAATTGTGTGCATAGCTATACTTTTGCACCCGCATAATGTACGGAAGATTTGAACTTGATTTTGAAGTATCAATATAAGCCGGCTTTAATTTGTAATCGCCGAGTATATCTTTTGATTCCAACACATACACTCTTGAACCACGCCAGCCGTATAAATCTGAACCGGTAAAATAATAATGGTCTTTGTATTTAAACATACAGTCACCCTCTATACCGCCTTTATCTTTTTGTTTTATTGTACCATCTTCATCAAAATATGAACCGGTAGAACCGTTCAGCTCTTTTATATTATCAAAATCAAAATCACAGAAATTCTTAGTTTCATCCATAGGTGCAATATATAAATGTCCTCTGCCGTTCGCGCTTGAACATATCATATAACCTTTGCTGTCTTCATCATAGAACATTGTTAAATCACCTGTATCACCATTTGCGATAACAGGAAGTGACGTTCCACCCCAAAAAAAAATATCCCTTTTCTGTTTTAAATGGGCCTTTCGGATTATCCGCACTTGCGATAATCGTTCCGTTAAACTGTGATACAAGAACATATTTATTTGCCTTTTCGTTATATACCACACCGCATCTGCCTGCCCAACCACACCATGATTGACCCAGAGTTTCAAGCGTTGCGACATCGCCTTCATATTTCCAATTTACCAAATCATCTGATGTGTAGCAAGTGTATGCTTCAAAAGCAGGATGCTCAACCGTTTTACCTAAAAGAGGGTCAGTCGCATACGTTACAGCCTCTTTATAGCGAACGCCGTACCAATAATATTTATCATCATTAGGGAATTTGAATATACCACCACCTTGCGAATATAGGATATTTCCGTCTGTATCGGTATAGAAACGGTCGTTTGTTATAAGCTGCTTATCTTCTGTTACTGTTACAGTACATTTCGCTGTTTTGCCATTTGATGTAGTGGCTGTTATTTCCGCTGTGCCGACTTCGCCTGCAACAATAACGCCATCATAAACCTTTGCAATTTTTTTCATCACTTGAAGTCCAAGTAATTCTGTCATCCGCGTTTGACGGCTGAATATTTGCATTTACTACGGTTGTTGCACCGAGCTTTGGTAAAGATACATTTTCTTTATCAAGTGAAATGCTTTGAGGTTCAGCCATTTCCGCTACCGTTACATTGCATGAAGCCGTAAGCTTTTTCGTTGTCAGCCGTCGCTGCGGTAATTATTGTTTCACCAACGCTTATAGGAGTCACAATACCGTTTGATGAAACAGTTGCTACATTCTCATCTGAGGACGTCCATTTTATTTGTCGTTTAACTGCTGTTTCGGGCAGCAATTTGGCTGTAAGTTCGCCGTTTTACCGCCCGATAGCAGTGAGAGAGAGGCTTTGTCAATAGTTATATCCTGAGCCGCCTGCAATACAGTAACGGCGCAGTCGGATTTGAAACTGCTGTCAGCCGTTTTTATAGACACCACTGTTCTGCCTGCTTTTTTCGGTGTGACAAGACCTGTGTCGTCAACGGTGGCTATATCCTCATTTTCGCTTATCCATACAAGGTCACCATCATTTATTCCCTCTCCGAAAATAGAGTAGGTAAGTCTTTGAGGCTCGCCGGAGGTAGATAGAATAAGCTCGTTTTTATCAAGTGCAACGCCGCCGTCATACATTGTAAGTGCGAGCGTCGCGGTTTTCGGGTCTATGTCAAGCGTCTGTGACGAGTTTGAAAACGCGAATTGTACTTTGCTTTCCACATCTGCTTTTACCTTGCCTTTTACATATTCACGAATTGTTTCGGTTGATATTTGGTCCGTGCGCGTTTCGCCCTGTTTAACCCTCCGCCTGATACATACTTTTGTCAAGTGAAATCGCCTTTATTTCGGAAGCCGTTGTATCGGCGTTTATTGTGATGTCGGCTGGATATATATCATATGTTCTGCCACCGCTTCTTGACGAGCCGTTATGTACGCTTACGGTAAGTGTGGCGGATTTTATGCGTTTCGCTTCTGCCGCAGGAACGGTAAATTCAAGAACGCCCACTCCGCCCCAAGAATTTGATTTGGTATTCCAGTTAATATTTGAAATATCCTCCTTGCCCGCATAGTTCACTATCGTCTGCGTAACATTTCCGTCACCGTCCGTCAAGTATGACGCGCTTTGCGTACAGGCAATCGGTGTCATTTCCTCGTCAGCGCTGACAACTGCTGTGGTAAATGACGATACGATAATAGCAAATACGCTCATTACACTTATCAATTTTTTTCAATATCATTTTCCTACCTCCGTTAAAATATTATTTTTATTATAGTATTTTATCATATAATAATATATAGGTAAAAATATATATTTGCCGTAAACTAATCAATTTTTGCTCTTTAATCTTGACCGAGAGTATATGAAATGATATACTTTTAACAGGTGATTTTTATGATGTACGAAAAAGAATGGGAAAACCCGAATTACAAATTTCTTTCATATGATGTGGATAATCTGAATTGGAATATACATTACCACGAGTCTTTTGAGATTTGCTTTATTATTGACGGCGAAATAAATATTACAATAGATACCGTATTATATAATTTAAAACAGAATGACAGCGTAATAATATTTCTACGTCAGCTCCATAGCTATGAAACGGAAAAAAGCTCAAAAATGCGTGTAATCACTTTTATGCCTGATTTAATCCCCCGAATTTACAAACCGCTATCAAAATATGCTTCCCGAAAAAATGATATTAAGGAGATTTTCGAATTTCAAAAAATATTTTGACGCGAAAAATATTTTTGAGCAAAAGGGCTTGTTATATTCTATATTCGGAATTTTAGTGGAGAGTACGAATTTTAAAGAAGCCGCAAATAATGAGGAGTCACAGTTGCTCATTAAAATTTTACGATATATTGAAAAGAACTTTAAAACTCCCTGCCTTTTGCAGACAGCCGCCGAAGAATTGTCTTATGGGTATTCGTATCTATCGAGAACCTTTAAAAAACGTATGGGAATAAGTTATACGGAGTATTTGAATAAATACAGAATAAACCGAGCATTGTATATGCTCAGCAATCAAAATCATGTGCAGATACAGCAGATTGCGGAGGAGTGCGGCTATGACAGCCTATGCAGCTTCAACCGCAATTTTAAGTATTTTACGGGTCGTACACCGCGTGAGATGATAAAGTGTAATGACAACCAAAAATAGCATTCAGACATCATAACAGAAATATATCGGAACGGTTGTATTTGCCACAAAATATTAATCTCCTATGGTTATCATGAACCAAAGCTTTAACAACAGCAGTTATAGTTTTTCAGAATATGTTAAAGTGTTGGAATATAGGTGAGTTTGTTAATACACTATATGCCAAAGGAACATCTGATAACATACTTCACTCTAAAATTTATATTGATTTGAAAATATGAAACAAATATGATATAATATTTGTAAATAGCTTATAGAAAGGCAGGTATGCTAAATGGAATACAAACCACCATTTTCAATTAATGACGATATAATCAATTTACTTGCCAAAACCAGTGAACTTGTCGGACAAGTAAGTATATTGCATAAAAGCAGCAGTTTAAAGCTAAGACGTGAAAACAGAATAAAAACAATTCACTCATCTCTGGCTATTGAACACAATTCATTATCATTAGAACAAGTTACAGCGGTTATAAATGGTAAGCGAATTTTGGGTGCACCTCAAGAAATCAAAGAAGTGCAAAACGCATATGAAGCTTATGATATAATGCTTACGCTCAATCCTCTTAGTATTGAAGATATGTTAAAAGCACATAAGCTAATGATGAATGATTTAGTTAACGAAAATGGTCGTTTTAGAAATGGCGGTGTCGGTATTTTTGACGGAAATAAATTAATTCATACCGCTCCTCCTGCAAATTATGTACCTCAATTAATCAGTGACCTATTTGAATGGTACAAACAATCTCCATTGCATATTTTAATTAAAAGTTGCATTTTTCACTATGAGTTTGAATTTATTCATCCGTTTGCAGATGGCAACGGACGAATCGGTAGAATGTGGCACACACTATTACTTAGTCAATGGAATAAATTATTCTCTTGGTTACCTATTGAAGAACTTATAAAAGAGCGACAACAAGAATATTATGACGCTCTCGCTATCTCAGATAACAAAGCTGACTGTACTGTATTTGTAGAAATGATGATGCAAATAATATTCGATGCCCTAAATGATTTAGACACCACCGACCAAGTTAGCGACCAAGTTAGCGACCAAGTTGAAATACTGTTAAATTGTATGGGAAATGAAGTGCTATCTGCTACTCAGCTTATGCAACGATTAGGACTTTCACATAGACCTACTTTCAGAAAAAATTATCTCAATCCGGCACTGAAAAACGGACTCATAGAAATGACTATTCCCGATAAACCAAACAGTAAAAATCAAAAATATCGTAAAAATAAAGTCTATTATGTAAAAAATAAAGCAGAGAATAACAAAACGTATTCTCTGCTCTATAATTTTTATGTATCCGTATCCTCACCGCAAACTTCTTTAATAACCGTGCGGGCAAGGCTTTTTTGCTATTGCGGTTGCAAGAACGTCCCGTATGTGTTCTTTTATCCGCTCGTCTACTTCATCTATTGTTATAACTTTTTGTGACTTGTCCAATGTACCTCCCCCTTTCCGTGATATGTTATAATATGCAATGCAGATTAAAATAATAACAAAATTATCATATATACTGTGCCACATGTGACATGATGCCACACTGTAATATGCCTATAAACCGCATAAATACTATATTTGACACACCTGTCACACTTGGCACACTTAAAATTTATTTATTATTTTCAAACTTTTCGCGGTCGAATCTCATTAATCCGCTTCTTGAACCGTTAATAGTTTTTTTAACTTTATGACGCCCGTCTTTAGCAGGTATTAAATACCCTTTTTAATTAATTTTGTTTCAAGTTCTCTTTTGGGCAAAGAAAATTCATCATCTGCTTTCCGCAAAAATTCATTTGCTTTTTGCATATGCCGCTTCCCAGATAAGATAAATATAAATTCCATCATAATAACCAATACAATTATTAGAACAAGATGCTATATTCTTCTTACCCTCTTGTATTTCTGAAAGTGAAACCTTATTTGAGGCTCTCATTACATTAATAGTGTCAACAAAAAGTTTTGCTTCATCTTTTGAATGAAGTTCTTCTTTTTGAAGTTTAATCGATTTTTCAGTGGCAGAATTAAAAATTTTTTGTATTTTTTAAGACGCTTAAGGGATACCTTATACTTATCGCAAATAAATTCTAAAAACATTTCAAACCCCGCCTGCATCCATGCAACATTTTCGGGTATTCGATTATGAATCTTACCAAGTTCAACATTTTGTTTCCGGAAATTTTTAAATTTCCTTTCGAGTGATTTCATATAAGACCATTTTTCAGAACATATCCAACCTAAATAGTCTGTAACAAACCTCACAAGGCAATGTTTTTGTTTCTGAATTTTTGACAAGTGCTTTTATCAATCTCACCCGCCTCCAGTTTATATAGAAATGCACGTGCTATATCCGAACTGTCGGTTAAAGGCTGAAATTCAGCAGTAATTGCTGACAAACAACACGGTTTACTATTTTTAACCGAATCACCCTGCATAACATTTCTACCCGTATCATCGCCGACGGCTCGTGTAATGCTTTCGCATTTTTTCACAACTTCATCATTTCCGTATTTAGATGGTGCACCGTCATCAAGCAAGCATACACAATCATGAAATTGAGTGCATGCATTCACATATATACTATATATTTATAAATTCGGAAAAGCCAAAATAAAAAAAAAAACTGCGATATATTACTTTTTATCAGTAATTATATCGCAGTTTTTTATTATAGCGTCTTAGATTATGTTGAAAAATTCTCTGATTTTGTTTGAGATAGTTGAATCGATAAAACCTTTCTGTGCCATGTCATCAAGTATATCACATGTTTTTTCATGCGATAATCCTTTCTTATATGGTCTGTCCTCGGTAAGCGCTTGATAAATATCAATGCAAGCCATTATACGTTCCGGCTCGTTTAATTCATCATTAGTTTTTCCAAAAGGATACCCTTTTCCATTTAACTTTTCATGGTGAAAAGCCGCCCAATCTCGTATTTCCTCAAAATCATCAACATCTGATAATATACGATACGTATACCCAGCATGATTTTTTCATTTTAGAAAATTCATCATCCGTGAGTTTATCTGGTTTTTCCAAAATCTCATTGCCTATTGCCATTTTACCGATATCATGCAAAGCACCAGCCAAATACATTTTTTGTGTATTTATTGTGTTAAATCCCATATAGTTAGCAAGCAGAGATGCTTTTTCAGCTACTCCTACAGAATGCCTGCTGGTAAAAGAAGATTTATAATCAATAATATTTGCAAAAAAGTCTGCAACGTTTTTACATGTTTCCCAGTCAAAAACTTGTTTTTTTCTTGGAATAATCCCCCATAGATTTGTTTCAAAAAAGAATCATCACTTAAACACATAAAGGATTCTTTTGTGAATGCATGACGAAAAGCGTTCACACATTCGGAGTCAAATAAACGATCCTTATTTTTTGAAAGATACTGACATATAAAATTCCATCTCTGCCCATTAAAGTCCTTACTGTTTCCGATAATATCAATCATATCAGCCAAATGAATTATCCTTGCAAACAATGGAATTTCCCGCCATGTCTTTTGAAATGGACCGGTTCCATCCGCATGCTCATGGTGATATAATATAGCGTTTGAAACATCTGTTTTAAACGGAAGTTTTGAGATATTTTTTTCACCATAAATACAATGAAGATGTTTTTTCTCCTCTGATAAATTATTTTTGATATAAACATCGGAATGATTTTGTAGTTCTTCCGAAATATATTGGGTTAGGGCATTATCATGCAACAAAGCACACATGGCTAAATCTTGTAACGCATCACTTTTGATTGACCAATATTCAGCCATACGTACACTTATATAAAGCCACCCTTTTTCCATGTTTATTTTTTACATTTACAAGTTCTGCTTCGATGCAGTCCAATGCATAAGAACAAGCTCCTACCAATCCAACAATATCTATACTAAGTGGCTCTACTTTCATATATATATCCTTTATAATCAAATTAAGCTTCTGAAAACTGATCTTTTCCTACAAAACATAACGGACATTCAAAATCCTCCGGAATATCCTCCCATTTTGTACCGGGTGCAATACCACCTTCGGGTAGCCCTTCTCCTCATCGTATTCCCATCCGCAAACATCACATATGTATTTCATTCGTTGTTCCTCCTTATAAATATATTAATGCACAGCCTATATTGCTGTTATATTTGTGTTATTATGTAATCTTAATATGCATATTCCATTTTATTCTATCTGCAAAAGTTTATAGTTCAATTTTTTCTATAATTTTTTCAAAGCATCAGCTGATTCCTTAAGCTTTAATGCTTCCTCGCCATTCAAATTAATAGGTACGTCTGACTCAACACCATTTGCACCTACAATAGCCGGCATACTCAATGAAACTCCGTCAATGTCATATATACCATGAATCATGTGAGATATCGGGAGTATTGATTTCTCGTCTCTCATAATCACTTCACAGATTCTTTTTACAGACATCGCAATTCCATAATATGTAGCATGCTTTTTATTTATAATTTCATAAGCACTATTCTTGACCGCTGTCGCTATTTCTTCCGTATTTTCCTTATGCTTGTAATGCCCACGCATTTCACACATTTCACTTAACGGAACACCAGATACATTGGCTGATGACCATGCTACAACTTCACTGTCACCATGTTCTCCTAAGATAAATGCATGAACACTCCTGCTATCCACCGATAAATGCTCACCAAGCTTATATCTTAATCGTGCACTATCTAACACTGTACCTGAACCAATAACTCTGTTTTCCGGAAGTCCTGATAACTTTATGGCTACCTGAGTAAGAATATCTACCGGATTAGCGACTACCAACATGATACCTGCAAAATTCCTCTTTGCTATTTCAGGAATAATTGACTTAAATATTGCTACATTTTTATTTACAAGATCAAGTCTTGTTTCTCCCGGTTTTTGTCCTGCTCCGGCAGATATGATAACGATTGCAGCATCAACAACATCATCATAATCACCGGCATATATTTTCATTGGACTGGCAAATGGTATTCCATGACTAATATCCATCGCTTCACCATCTGCTTTATCCTTATCTGCATCAATAAGAACAATCTCTGTAAATAATCCACTTTGCATAAGAGCAAATACAGATGCAGAACCGACAAAGCCACAGCCTATCATTACTGCTTTTTTGAATTAATCGTTTGTTTCTTCGTAATAATCTCCCCTTAATAGTTTTCTTCATGCACTTCAAAATAGCTCTGTGGATGATTACATACTGGACGCCTTTGTTCCTACAATATGTCCACCAGTTACATCTTCACTTTTTCAAATACTTGTGAAGTCTCGATATTCTTAAGAAGTGCACGGTATCTTTCTTCATGATGCTTCTCAATCTCTCCGACTGCTCTGAATTTTGCTGCAAGCTCATGGAAACCTTCTTCCTCAGCCGTTTTTGCAAAGCTCTCATACATATCTGTCCACTCATAATTTTCGCCTTCCGCAGCTGCCGCTAAATTTTCTTTTGTATTACTAATCCCTGCCAATTCCTTGAACCACATCTTCGCATGCTCTTTTTCATTGTCTGCTGTTTTTAAAAAATAAAGCTGACATCTGCTCATATCCTTCTTTCTTTGCAACGGATGCGAAATAAGTGTATTTATTTCTTGCCTGGGATTCTCCGGCAAATGCCTCCTGTAAATTTTTCTCTGTCTGTGTTCCTGCGTATTTGTTTTGCTACCATTACTTTTACCTCCGTTTTCTTTACTACTTTTTCAAAATCTGATGCCGGGGGCTTACATAAAGGACATATAAAATCATCCGGTAGTTCTTCACCTACATATTCATATCCACAAATTCTGCAACGCCATATTGTCTTACCGTCCTCTGTTTTCCAACGTTCTCTGGCTTAATATTATTCTGGTAATAATCATATGTGACAGAAGGTATATTACTTAAAACTTCCCTATCGGTTATCTCACCGATAAACATTGTATGTGAACCCAAATCCTCTGTTTTAATAACTTTTACAGAAATATATGCATTTGTACCTTCCGTAATATAATAAATATCATTTATACCCCTGTCACACTTTTTAAATGTTTCAAATTTATTGGTATTTCTTCCTGATTGGAAGCCAAAATGTTTAAATAATTCAAACTCCACGCTCTGACTCAGAACTGATACTGTAAATTTTCAGTTCTTTTGATCATATCATGCGTATAATTTGTCTTATTGACGCATATACTTAATTGGTTTGGTTCGAAGCTGCCTGAATCGCTGTGTTAATAATGCATCCATTATCTTTTCTGCATTTTGGGCAAATGCCTTTAAATGAAATATCGTAATCCAAAAATTCAATTCCGTGAGTATCATGAATTTTTTCATCAAATCCGGTATTTCATCCATATCACATCTGATACCTCACCGCATTTTTACACACCTGACATGGTAGTGATTTTCAATGTAAATCAGAATCGGTTTGGTCCTCCGAGACTTCAACTTTCCTCAAAGCACCTTCCTCTACCAATATATCAAGA
>VOFH01001785.1_pt1 | contig 21617 bp, 37 predicted proteins | sample 5384091 | NCBI WGS metagenome assembly VOFH01 (sample SAMN12384727, study PRJNA508395) | human gut metagenome | isolation source: healthy gut G | host: Homo sapiens
ATCTCTATATAAAATTCAAAATGGTTCCAGGTGCATCGCACCAGGAACCATTTGATCTGATCTGAGGACGATACCAGTATGGGATCGTCCTTTTTGAATGGTGCCTTTCACTTACTGCTGATCCTTGTGGATCTCTTTGTAGACTTCAAGTGCATTTTAACGGCTTTTTATTAAATAACCCAGGACAAAGAAGACTACAGGCACGGCGATAATAACTATGACATAGATAATCCAAAAAGCAATACTCATCAATGCGGCCCTCCTTTTCGCTTACAATTTTATAGTATCATTGTAGGATGGAGTGATGAAAAAACAAGTAGCAAAAAGTATTACGATTTGAGGAAGCCTGCCGGAGACCTTCACAGAAGGCCAGCCGTAAAAGATGTATAGTGTTTGTAAGCTTCCGTATAGTGGAAAATGACTGTCCGGTATGGTATAGTCGAAAAAAGAAGAGTATCATGAGAGGGGAATGGTGATGTTATATTACCGGATGTATCTGTTCTAGGTGTGGAGCAAGTGTCCGTAACGGGCAACATAAAAACCCATGCCAGGGGATAGAATTGGAAAGAGAGATCAGAAAGAACTAGAGAAGAATGGGAGATGGGTTATACTGCCGCAATAGGAAGCGGATGTATAAGACTGAAAAGAATTACCGGGATCCCAGAAAAGAAGTGATGGAAGATTACCGCCACCACAAAAACGGTGGTTTTACGACCATGAGTGCCGGTACGTGAAAAAGCAGACGTCTAAGAAACTTCGCAGGAAGCTGAAACGGGAAATCTTCAATGAAGCATATGATCACGTGATTCCTCATGATTACAAAAACCTACGGCTGGATCACGTGGTGATGCCGGAGAGCCGGAGACTGTTTACGGTCTCCGGCTCTCTGAGTGGATATTGCCGAAAATGGTCATAACAGACGCATTTTCGCATAAACTATAACAGAATGATAAGGGAGGAAAAACCATGACGATTTATCCTGTTTGTACAAGCCTGATGAGATACCGTTTGTTTGTAAACTGTATGGAGCGCTACTATCGCTATAAAATGAAGCGGCCCTGCTTCCTCATAATGCAGAACAGCAGGTGGACCGTGGTTACGCTGGACATGTAACAGCGGCTTTATAATCTCTACATAATATATAGATCATGCATGGAGGGGACAGGGGGGGGCCTCTTTTTTACAGTTCACATAATTTTCATAATTATCCTATTGTATTCTTTACAGAGTAAGAGTATAATACCTAATTATTAATTAGCTAACTATCACATACCTAATTATTTACCATATGATGAAGAAAGGAGGTGGAAAAACAATGAAATCTTGTGGCACGGACCGTGTCATGACAGCAAGTGGATAAATCTTCCGGCACATCGCGTGCTGACGCAGTATATCAGGATTATGAAGCTTCACCGGAGTATTCTGGAGCAGCGGCTGAATAAGACAAGGGGTCTACAGGAAGTCAGCATCAGATTCTGACACGCAATGGCGGAGCATCCGAACACGTCTCAGAAGGAGCTGGCGGAGTATTTAAACGTCACTGCGGCAACGGTCGCGGTGTCGGTGAAAAAAAACTGGAGAAGGGCGGTTATATCACGAGAATTGTGGATCAGGAGGATAACCGGTACAACTAAGCTCTGTCTGACAGAGGAAGGGCTCGATGTCGTGGAACACAGCCGCCAGTTCTTTAAAAACGTGGAAAATCAGATGTTTCTCGGGATTCACGGAGGAAGAGTTTCAGATCATGGAAGGGGTATCTGGAGCGCGTTTATGCGAATTTGTCCGACATAACGGCAAAAGACAATGACAAAAAAAAGGGAGGATTCATAACGTGAAGCGATACTGGAAATATATAAAGCCCTATTGGGGCGCATTTCTGCTGGCACCGCTTTTGATGCTGACAGAAGTATTTGGTGAGATCATGCTTCCCAAGCTGATGTCACTGATTATTAACAATGGCGTGGCGAACAGAGATACCAGCTATATCATCGCCGTAGGCGGCGTGATGGTGGTTACGGCCTTCGTTATGGCGCTGGCGGAATTGGAGCGGCCCTATTTCTCATCAAAGGCATCCATCTGTTTCAGCTCTGATTTAAGAAAAGATGTATTTGACAAGGTACAGCAGTTTTCATTTAAGAACATCGATGATTTCAGCAGCGGTTCCCTTGTAACCAGGCTGACCAATGATATTCAGCAGATTCAGAATCGTGCTGATGATGAGCCTTCGTATGATGTTCCGCGCACCGGGCATGCTGATCGGCGGTCTGATTATGGCATACTTAATGAACAGCCGCCTTGTGACGATTCTGCTGGTCGTGATTCCGCTGCTCCTGCTTGCCATCGCTGTCATCAGAACCGCATTCCCCGGTTTGAGGTAATGCAGAAGAAGATTGACCGGTTAAACTCAGGAGTTCAGGAAGCACTTACCAATGTACGGGTTATCAAGTCTTTTCGTTCAGGAAGACTATGAGGAAGAAAAATTCCGCCGGACCAACGAAGACTTGAAGGAAGGGCAGCCTGCGGGCCATGAAGATCGTAATTGCGACCATGCCTGTCATGATGCTGGCCATGAATGTTACGACGCTGGCCGTCGTGGTACGGCGAAACTTAATCATCGGCGGTTCCATGCCGGTAGGCGATTTGACCGCGTTTACCACCTATATTGTCCAGATTCTGATGTCCTTAATGATGGTATCCATGGTATTTTTGCAGGCATCCCGTGCCATGGCGTCGTTAAAGCGTGTGAGAGAGGTTCTGGATACGGAGATTGATCTGACGGATGAGCACGCGGCAAGAAAAGACGCCGTAGTCACAGAGGGACGGATCGAGTTTAGAGATGTCTGTTTCCAGTATGCGAAGGACACCGACGAGCTGGTGCTGGATCATATTAATTTTACTGCCAATCCGGGGAGACCATCGGTATCATCGGTTCCACGGGAAGCGGAAAGACCTCCCTCGTTCAGCTGATCCCCAGGCTGTATGACGCGGACAGCGGCCAGGTGCTGGTGGATGGTATCGATGTCCGGGATTATTCAATCCGGAATTTGAGAGAGGGCGTCGGCATGGTACTTCAGAAAAATGTCCTGTTCTCCGGAACGATTGCAGAAAAACCTGCAGTGGGGCAATGAGGACGCGACCATGGAGGAGATCCGTGCAGTTGCCGAGAGCGCCCAGGCGGATGGATTCGTCACCTTCTTTTCAGGAGGGATATGAGATGGACTTGGGCCAGGGCGGCGTCAACGTTTCCGGAGGTCCAGAAGCAGAGGCTCTGTATCGCGCGGGCCCTGTTAAAGAAGCCGAAGATCCTGATTCTGGATGACAGCACATCAGCAGTCGATACGGCTACGGAGGCAAAGATCCGCGAGTGCTTCCAGACCTTAAAAGATACGACAAAAGTTTATTATCGCCCAGAGAATCGGTTCCGTGGAGAGTGCGGATAAGATTATCGTTCTGGATGAAGGTATGATTGTGGGAATGGGAACCCACGAAGAACTGATTAAGACCTGCGAAGCTTACCAGGAAATTTACTATTCACAGAGACCGGGAGAAGGGCGAGCGCATAATGGACAATCAGAAACGGGTAGAGTTTAAAAAGGCGCTATCGGCAGGAATGTAGCCCGGCAAAGCGCCGCGGTCCCATGGGCGGCCCGGGACACGGCAGACAGCACGGGAAGGGCGGTATGCCGAAAAACAGCAAAGGAGACCATCAGACGCCTGCTGTCCTACTTAAATGGACAGGCTTCACATGGGGCTGGCATTTTTCTGTGTCATTGTCAATACAGTGGCAACCCTGGCCGGTTCCTATATGCTGAGGCCGATTATCAATAAATATATCGCTCCATGGACGGAAGCCGGGGAAGCATTTCCGGCCTGGCCGGTTCGCTGGTCTTTATGGCGGCCATCTATTGATCGGCGTTGCGCACCAACTATGCACAGTCGAGAGTCATGCTGACCGTAGCCCAGAACGCGCTGCAGAAGATCAGGATGAGCTTTTTACGAAGATGCAGAAGCTGCCGGTGCGTTTTACGATACGAATAATAATGGTGACCTGATGAGCCGATTTACCAACGACGTGGATACCGTAGGGCAGATGCTGAGCAGCACCCTGGTACAGCTGTTTTCCGGCGCGCTTAAGCATCATCGGTACGCTGGCCTGATGATTTATACCAATATCTGGCTGACGCTGGTAACCGTATTTATGATTCCGCTGATGATGAAGGCAGGCGGTTTGTGGCGGGCAAGAGCCAGAAGTATTTCTCCGCACAGCAGACCTCCCTCGGTGCCGTCAACGGTTATATCGAGGAGACGATCAGCGGACAGAAGGTAGTAAAAGTCTTCTGCCACGAAGGACATTGCGGAAGAAGAGTTTGAAATTTTAAATGAGGACCTGCGGGACAACATGATCAAGGCGCAGTTCTTCGGCGGCATGATGGGGCCGGTCATGAGTAATTTAAGCCAGGTTAAACTATACGCTGACAGCGGCAATCGGCGGTCTGCTCTGTGTTTTAAGAGGATTTGACGTCGGCGGACTCACCGTATTTTTAAACTTTTCACGGCAGTTCTCCCGGCCAATCAACGAGATTTCCGCCCAGGTCAGCAATGTGTTCTCCGCTCTGGCGGGCGCGGAGCGGGTGTTCGCGGTGATGGACGAGGAGCCGGAGCCGGTGGATGACGGCGATGCGGCGGTGCTGGATCCGATGAAGGGGTATGTGGAGCTGAAGAACGTCACTTTCGGCTGCCAATCCGGATAAGACGATTCTTAAGGACATCAGCCTCTATGCGACGCCGGGCCAGAAGATCGCCTTTGTCGGCTCCACGGGAGCAGGTAAGACGACGATTACCAACCTGTTAAACCGGTTCTACGATATTCAGAGCGGTTCTATTACCATCGACGGCGTCAATATCCGTCACATCAGCCGCGATAATCTGCGTCACAATATCGCCATGGTTCTTCAGGATACCCATCTGTTTACGGGGACGGTTATGGAGAATATCCGGTACGGCAGGCTGGACGCCACCGACGAGAGGTAATCCAGGCGGCTAAGACGGCTTCGGCATACTCACTTTATCATGCGTCTGCCCCACGGCTTCGACACCGTGCTGGAAGGCGACGGAGCGAACCTAAGCCAGGGCCAGAGGCAGCTTTTTAAATATTGCCAGAGCGGCCATCTCCAAGGCGCCGATCCTGATTTTGGATAAGCGACCAGCTCCGTTGACACCACGCACAGAGAAGCACATCGAGCACGGCATGGACCGGCTGATGGCGGACCGGACGACCTTTGTCATCGCCCACCGGCTTTCGACAGTCCGCAACGCCAATGCGATCATGGTGCTGGAGCACGGGGAGATCATTGAGCGCGGGGATCACGACGATCTGCTGGCTCAGAAGGGCCGGTATTATGAACTCTATACCGGCTTAAAAGGAACTGGATTAACGGCCTTGGCCACAGCACGGCGCATAAAGAAATACAGATGAATCAGACAGGAGGCAGACGGACGCGAAGCCGGTATACGGCGATTCCGTCCCGTCTGCTTTTTTTTTGCGGCGGAGGCAGCGGTGTCCTCCTTTCAAAGCTTTAGAATTACTTAAGAAAAAGCATAGTTTATTATTAGATATATACGTTGACAATATATATATTATATGAAATATAATATAGGAAAATGAAATATATATGCCGGATCTTACAGAAGGATCAGAGGTGAGGAGAGGAGGGGATGAGATGGTGTATCAGTTGACGCCGGCGCTGCTGGATGCCATGGTACTGGCGATTGCGGAGGGCGAAGATGCATACGGATATATGATTGCCCAGCGGCTGAAGAGCATCGCGTGAGCCAGAAGGAGTCCTCCTGTACCCGGTTTTGAAGCGGCTTTTGAGGCCGGGCTGCTGGAGACATACGATCAGGAGTACCAGGAAGAAACAGGAGATACTACAGGATTACAGAGGAAGGCAGAAGACGGCTTGCGTTCTACAGTGGAAAGAGTGGGACGAGTTTAAAGCTGCAGCGGATGAAATTCTCGTCGGAGGTGAACAGGATGAACAGGAATGAGTATATGAAGGAGCTGGAGCAGGCGCTGAAGCGTCTTCCGAAGGCGGAACGGAGGAGGCTCTTTCCTATTATAACGAATATTTTGATGACGCGGGACCGGAACGGGAAGCGGAAGTGATGGAAGAACTGGGAGATGCAAAGGGATTGCAACTCAGATCGTAAAGGAAGTTGCACTGAAACTCTGGCGGAGCGAAACCGAAGGCCGCCAGGAAAGGATTGTCCGCTCTGGATCGTTCTTCTGGCACTGTGCGCCGCTACCGATTGGCCTGCCGCTTTTGCTGCTCGTTGTGGTCTTCGGCCTGGCCATGGTGCTTATGGTCTTTTCCATTTCGGCACTTTTCCTCAGCGGAGTAGTATTTGTGGCTGTTGGAATCGTGAGCGTATCGTGGCGGAATCTATTTCTTCCGTCTCAATGGCCAGCGGAATCTTTTATACTCGGCACGGCACTGGGAGAATCGGAGTGGGACTGCTTTTGATCTGTGCCGGCTAGCGCAAGCTGTAAGTATATATTTACCGGGGCATGGCCGATTTACAAAAAAGACTGCTGACAGGGGGGACAAAAAATGAAGAAAATCATGCGCGGTACCATGGCGGTGCTGGGTATCTGTGGCTGGTCGGGCTGGGACTGTCGCTGGCCGGATATGGGCGGGAACCGGGCTGGATCGGCCGGGAATGGGATGTTATACCAACCAGGAGGTGAGAATTTAGAATGCCGGAAAGCTTGAGCTTGAAAACAAGATTGATCCGTTCACCTCCATGGACGTCGGGTGAACTATAAAGATTAAGATAAAAGCCGTCCAGAAGATGATTCCGTTATCTGGAATACCAGCCTCTATATAAAATAAAGAGCCTGAATGCACAATAAAGAATGGAATCTGAGCTTTACCTGCGTGTCCCGGAACCGACCCAGTGAGACCTGGGGATCCACCGGCTTTTTTCCTGGTAAATAGGGGCACGCTATGTACACGAGAGGGAAGTCTGACGATCTACGTGCCGGAGAGGACCTCCATGGATACAGTAAACTCTATACCAGTAACAGCGACGTAATCTATGACGGACCGGATACCAAAACCCTGGATATCACATCCAAATACGGCAAAGCATCGATTTAAAACGGCATAAAGGCCGAGACAGCTTGCTACCGCTTCAGACGGGAGTGATCCGCTGCTCGGACGGGACCTCTCGATATCATCAACAGTGATATGGAGAAACGGTTCCCAAATAGTATTGAGGCTGACCAGCTTTAATATATTGATGCCTCCGAGTCAATTAATTAAAGGATATCGTGTGAATATAACCGTGACTGGAAATATGGAAGCATCAAGGGCAGCGCAGTAGCCGGATTCGATGACCATGATGAACAGATTGGTCCTTGATGTCAGAATGGCTGATATCAAAAAATGGCGACATTGGAGCTCACCGTGGAAGGATTATAATTTTGATCTCACTTGATGAAGACGGAGATATTAATTTAAACGGCAGGAATACGAGTGAAAAAAGATTTAAGAGAATAACATTGGACAAAAAACATCGTAGAGCAAAGACGGATCGATGCGGATCCTGACAAAATATGGGGGAGAAGATGGCCTGAGGACACGAACAAACGGTTCTTGTTTCTAGTGGCAAAGTAAAAAAGAAAGACAGGAAAAAAGGGCGGATATGCAAACTGGAACTGGATTTCTCCTCCGTGGCACGGAGACAGATTTATAATGTCTTTCTGACAATGAAGAACCCTTTACTCGGCAATATCCTCAGGCTCTTAACGACAGAAGTTAAAAACAATAGTCTTTTCCAGCGTTCTCAGCGACGGAGTCCATTTATGTTCCTCCAAGCCAAGTGCCAGTGGATATAATGGAGCAGGGAGAAAAAATGATCAGAGGTCGGTGGGACTTAGGAAATGGGGATCGCGTTTTCGGACGCGATTTTGCGGGATTACGACGAAGGCGTTCGATCAGGCACAGGAAAAAGTCCCTGAACCTTTTCTCTCCTGCGCGCCTTTTCCTCGATACGTCAGTAAAGAACTTCAATCCACCCCATCAAAAATTGACATGGCATTTTCAAACTGATATACTGTCTCTGTGTGGCGTACACGAACCGGGAGGAGAGGCGCAGGCTGGGGGAAAATGCGCACTTACTTTCCGGCAGAAGCCAATGGAGAAAGGAAGGAAAGCATGGGACAAAATTACGGGAAATCTGCTGCGGGAGTTTTGACGCGCTGGAGGCGGCAGACCACCGGCGGCGCGGAGAGAATCGAATTAAACAGCGCGCTGGCGCTGGGAGGGCTGACCCTTCCATGGCCGAGCTTCTGCTGGTAAAACGGGAAACACCCTTAAAGGTAATCGCCATGGCGAGACCGAGAGGCGCCGGTTTCTGTTATGGGGTAGCGGACTTCAAACAGATGTTTTTTGACTGCCAGATGATGATGGGACACGGAGCGGATGGAATTCGCATTCGGCTGCCTGAAGGCGGACGGAACCATTGATTTTCTCAGACGGAGCTGATGGTGAAGGCCATTAAGGACAAAGGGCGGAGAAGCAGTGTTTCATCGTGCATTTGACTGTGTAAAGAATCCGTTTGAGGCCGCGGAGCAGCTGATTTCACTGGGCGTGGACCGGATTCTGACCAGCGGACTGAAAAAGTAAGGCCCCCCGATGGCTGGAGACTGCTAAAGGAACTGCAGGAACGGTTTGGGGAGCGAATCGAGATACTGGCCGGCGCAGGGCATCCATGCGGGAAATGCGGGAGAATCTGGCGGAAAAAACGGGCGTCCGGCAGCTTCACAGTTCCTGTAAGGACTGGATCGCCGATCCAACTACGGTGGGGGAGGAAGTGTCGTATTCCTATGCGGATTCTGACCATGCATCGTGTTTTGAGGTGGTAGCCCGGACAAGGTGGCAGAACTGCTTTGCGGCAGTCAGGAAGCTGGATATTTATTAAATTTTCTAATATATAACTGCCTCGATGACCTTAAAAATATTTGGTTTCTTTTCGTCCTTTCTGAAAAAAATTGGAGAAATGAATAAAAATTTCACAATAGTAACCGGCAGAGCAGAACGGATTTGTCGAATAAAAAGGGAAACGGCGGCACTGCGGCAGAAATATTTTAAGATGATTGTATTTATATAAATACATAAACATAACCTGGGTTAATAAGTTTTCGTCATTTAAAATTAACAGGGATTGGAGACAAATCTACCCTGCATTTATCTGATAAATGGAAGAATTTCCATAAAGAACACAGTATACAATGTGTAAGTTTCAATTGTTTCGATTCCTGAATTATGTTATACTGTACAAGATGGCTTAAAAAATTGAGGTTGCGATATTTTGCCGGGAGAGATTAAGAATGTATAGAAAGAGGGTTAGTTAGATGGGTTTGGCTACATTTAAAGGGCGGCATCCACCCTACGAGGGTAAGGAACTGTCGATGAGTAAACCAGTATCGGTACTGCAGCCAAAAGGCGAGATGGTTTTCCCGCTGTCCCAGCATATTGGCGCGCCGGCTAAGCCACTTGTGGCAAAGGGCGACCATGTATTGGTTGGACAGAAGATCGGTGAGCCGGGCGGATTTATATCGGCCTGCGTCATCAGTTCCGTTTCCGGAACGGTGAAGGCTCTGGAACCGAGAATGGTTGCAAACGGCGCCATGGTGCCTTCCATCATTGTAGAGAATGATGGCAAATATGAGACGGTGGAGGGCTTCGGCAGGGACCGTGATCCGAAGACTTTATCCAAGGAAGAGATCCGTAATATTGTAAAAAAGAGGCAGGCATCGTTGGTCTGGGAGGAGCAGGTTTCCCGACCCATGTTAAGCTGACGCCAAAGGATGAGTCCGCAAGATTGACTACGATCATCGTAAACGGCGCGGAGTGTGAACCGTATCTGACTTCGGATTACCGCATGATGCTGGAAGAACCGGAGAAGCATTGTCAAGGGATTAAACGTCATTTTCAGCTGTTCGACAACGCCAAAGGGGTCATCGGTATTGAGAACAACAAACCGGAGGCTATCAAAAAGATGACGGAGCTGGTCAAGGACGAACCGAGAATTACGGTGTGTCCGCTTCTCACCGAAGTACCCGCAGGGCGGTGAGCGTTCCTTAATCTATGCGGTTACAGGCAGAAAGTCAATTCCTCCATGCTTCCGGCTGACGCCGGCTGTATCGTGGACAACGTGGATACGGTTATTTCTATTTATAATGCAGTCTGCAAGACAACTCCTCTGATGCAGAATTATTACGGTAACGGGAGACGCGATTGCAAATCCGCAGAAACTACAGTGTGCGGACGGTACCAGCTACATAAGGAGCTTTTAGAGGCTTCCGGTGGCTTTAAGACAGAACCGGGAAAAAGTGATTATCCGGCGGCCCTATGATGGGACAGGCGCTGTTTAACCTGGAGATCCCGGTGACGAAGACCTCATCCGCACTTACCAGCTTGACAAAGGATGAGGTGGCAGCGATTCATGCCCTTCCGCCTGTATCCGCTGCGGAAGATGCGTAAGTGTCTGTCCGAGCCATGTGGTTTCCCCAGATGATGATGGACGCGGCGGAACGTTCCGATATCGAAGCGTTTTACCGCATTGAATGGTATGGAATGCTGCGAATGCGGCTGCTGCTACGTATGTGTGTCCTGCAAAGAGACCTTTAACCCAGGCCTTTAAGGAAATGCGTAAAGTGGTTGCGGCAACCGCAGGAAAGAAAGCGTAGGAGGGTGAAGAATGAGTAAATTATTAAACGTATCATCATCACCTCACGTGGGACCAGGAACAACAAGAATATCATGCTGGATGTTGCGATTGCCATGATTCCTGCGACTGCGTATGGTGTATATCAGTTCGGAATAAAAGCAGGCACTTGTGATTCTTTCGCAACAGTTGCAGCCTGTGTGCTCAGCGAATACGTGTATGAGACAGCTTCATGGGAAACCGGTAACGATCAGCGACGGAAGCGCCCTGGTAACGGGTATGATCCTGGCGCTCAACATGCCGCCGGCATCCCGCTGTGGATTCCGGTACTGGGCGGTATCTTCGCTATTATTGTTGTAAAGCAGTTATACGGCGGCCTTGGGCCAGAACTTCATGAACCCGGCTCTGGCGGCCAGATGTTTCTTACTTATTGCATTTGCGGGCAAGATGACGGACCTTCACATACAATGACGGGTAGTTTACATCTCCGGCGCAACGCCTCTGGCGACCTTAAAGGCAGGCCAGGCAGTGGATATTCCGGCCATGTTCATCGGTAAAATACCGGGAACCATCGGCGAGGTATCCGTGATCGCCCTGCTGATCGGCGCGCAGCTTACTTATGCTGATCAAGAAGGTCATCACCATCCGGATTCCGGCGGCCTACTTAATCACCTTTGCTGTCTTCGTGTTTATTTTCGGCGGACACGGCATGGTTTTGATATTTATCGCTTGCTCACTTATGCGGCGGCGGCATGATCTTCGGTGCGTTCTTTATGGCTACCGATTATGTGACCAGCCCGATTACACCGAAGGGACAGATCCTGTTCGGTATTCTCTTAGGTGTGCTGACCGGACTTTTCCGGTTGTTTGGAGGATCCGCAGAGGGCGTTTCCTATGCGATTATCATCAGCAATATTCTGGTGCCGCTGATTGAAGATTACCCTTCCAAAAGCGTTTGGAAAGGAGGGCAAGTAAAGATGAAAAAAGGCGGATTCATGAAAGACGCATGGATTTTATTTGCAATTACCCTGATTTCCGGTCTGCTTCTCGGCGCTGTGTATCAGATCACCAAGGTGCCGATTCAGATGGCTGAGGCCAAAGCCAACTCCATAGGTATCAGATTGCCTTTCCGGAAGCAGAGATTTTGTTTGACCAGGCGATTCAGGATCAGGTGACTGTATGCAAAGAGACCTGAAAACGCAGAAGCCTGAGTACGGCAATGTGGAGGTGACCGTGGCATTAAAGGCGGTAGACGCTTCCGGCAATGTGATCGGCCATATTATAACGGCTTCTTCTGACGACAGCTACGGCGGGCATACCGTCAAGGTTTCCGTCGGTATTACAAACGAAGGAAAGATTACCGGCGTGGAGCTGCTGGAGATCAGCGATACACCGGGCCTTGGCATGAAGGCGACAGAGCCTGCATTCAAGGATCAGTACAAAGATAAGACAGTTGAAGAATTTACTGTGACGAAGACGGGCAGCACTTCCGATTCCGAGATCAACGCGATCAGCGGTGCGACCATCACTTCAAACGCAGTGACTCAACGCAGTCAATGCGGCTCTTATATTATCTGCATAACTGCATACCAATGAATAGGAGGTGGGATCATGAACAAATGTACAGAACGTGTATATAACGGCATCGTGAAAGAGAACCCTACCTTCGTCCTGATGCTGGGCATGTGTCCGACCCTGGCCGTAACCACTTCCGCCGTCAACGGACTGGGCATGGGACTTTCCACTACCGTAGTTTTACTGTTTTCCAATATGCTCATCGCGGCGCTTCGCAAGATTATTCCCGACCGTGTCAGGATTCCTGCGTACATCGTCATCGTGGCACCCTTGTTACCATCGTACAGCTGCTTTACAGGCCTACGTGCCAAGTTTAAATTCGGCTCTGGGTATCTATATTCCGCTGATCGTGGTTAACTGTATCATCCTTGGCCGCGCGGAGTCATATGCCTCCAAGAATCCGGCTGATGGCATCTACATTCGACGGAATCGGCATGGGTCTTGGATTTACCGTCGCCTTAACCTGTATCGGTCTCGTGCGTGAGATCCTGGGAGCGGGCGCATTCTTCGGCATGGTGATTATTCCGGAGGATTTCCATATCTCCATCTTTATTCTGGCTCCGGGCGCGTTCTTCGTGCTGGCGATCCTTAACAGCGCTTCAGAACAAGTTCAAGGCTCCATCGGCCACCAACGGTTCCGTTCCCCAGTCCAGACTGGCGTGCGGCGGCGACTGCTCCAACTGTTCCGGCTCTTCCTGCATGGCGAACCATGAGATCCTGGACACCAAGAAAGCGCCAGGCGGAGGAAGAGCCCTGGCGAAGAAGAGAAGCGACCTGGCTAAGAAGGAAGCGGAGTTAAAGGCCGCTACCGCCAAGAAAGAAGATTAAGGAGGGTGGATAAATGAAAGAATTGTTGTTAATCGCGGTCGGCTCAGCACTCGTGAATAACGTAGTCTTAAGCCAGTTCCTCGGTTTATGTCCATTCCTTGGCGTATCCAAGAACGTAAAAACCTCAGCAGGCATGGGCGCAGCCGTTATCTTCGTAATCACCATCGCGTCGGCTGTTACAAGCGTGATCTACAAGGGGATTCTGGTTCAATTTAAAAATTGGAATTCTGCAGACTATTGTGTTTATTCTGGTGATCGCGGCCCTCGTACAGTTCGTGGAGATGTTTTTAAAAAGTCTATGCCGTCGCTCTATGAGGCACTGGGCGTGTACCTGCCCCTGATTACCACAAACTGTGCGGTGCTGGGTGTTGCCCTTACCAATGTACAGAAGTCATACAGCATTTTAGAGAGCGTTATCAACGGCGTGGGTATCTTCCGTTGGATTTACCATCGCCATCGTAATGCTGGCCGGTGTGCGCGAGAAAATCGAGCATAACGACGTGCCGTACTCCTTCCAGGGATCGCCCATCGTGCTCATTACCGCGGGACTTATGGCAATCGCGTTTTTCGGATTTTCCGGATTAATTTAGAAGGAGGAGAAGGAAAATGGTTACAGGCATTATTTAGCGGCAGCGGTTGTCGGTATTCTCGGCATTTTAATTGGTGTCTTCTTAGGCGTTGCAAGCGAAAAATTTAAAGTAGAAACAGATGAGAAGGAAATCCTTCGTGCGCAATGAGCTGCCGGGCAATAACTGCGGCGGCTGCGGCTACGCAGGCTGTGACGCGCTGGCCAAGGCCATCGCCGCCGGCCAGGCGAGGGGCGCCTGCCCGGTGGGCGGCGCTCCCGTAGCGGAGAAGAATCGGCGCCATCATGGGTGTGGAGGCGGAAACGCAGTGAAGAAAGTGGCTTTTGTAAAGTGTAAGGGTACCTGCGATAAGACGAAGGTACAGTACAACTACTACGGCGTGGATGACTGCCAGAAGATCACAGTCGTTACCGGGCGCCGGAGAAAGCCTGCGTCTCTACGGGTGTATGGGTTACGGCTCCTGCGTGAAGGCCTGCGCCTTCGACGCCATCCATGTGGTGGACGGTGTGGCTGTTGTCGATAAGGAGAAATGTGTGGCCTGCGGCAAATGTACCGTGGCCTCCTGTCCGAACCATTTGATCGAGCTCGTTGCCGTATACGGCGGGAGCACCTCGTTCAGTGCAGCTCCCATGACAAGGGCAAAGATGTAAAGGCAAAATGTGAATCAGGCTGTATCGCCTGTACCTTATGCCGAAGCAGTGTGAGTTCGATGCCATCCACATGGATAATAATGTGGCGGTAATCGACTATGAGAAGTGTACCAACTGCGGGAAGTGCGCGGCGAAATGTCCGGTTAAGGTTATTGTTTAACAAATATTAGCAAGGATTCTCCCATCCTCTAAGGTGGTGAGCGTGGATTGAAACAATTTGATTCTGTATTTATAAAAACAGTGCGGACTGCTGTACTGTGGAGAAGCGGGTGCCGGAGACGGTGCTCCGCTTTTTTACCGTTTTAAAAAAATATCAAAAGCTTCTTGACAAATATAACTGTAACGAGTACTATTACAGTATAAACTGTAATTAAAAAAGTAACAGTAACCAGATCACGCAGTTTTTAAAGACGAGTAACCGCCAAAGCTACATCAACGGCAGGAAGCACAGCCGCTACAGTGGTACCCGGCTTGAAAAGGAGCATTGAATGAACACGAGAAGAACACACAGAGAGGAAGATGAGAGGCAGCGCGGATGTATCGTATCTTGGAGAAACCGTGGATGAGATGGTATGGGGAATTTATGAAGGAACAGGAGATTCCGGGTCTGACCCTGGCGATCGTTCAGGCGCCCTATATTCCGCGGGTGGTGGGATACGGCTTTTCGGATGCCGGGCAGAAACGTCTTGCCTCTGTAAATACCCTGTGGCCGGCAGGCCCTGTTTCCCAGGGTTATGCGGCTGTGGCGATTATGCAGCTTTATGAGGCGGGAAGCGTGGAGCTAGATGTACCAGCCTCTGACTATGTGGAGGACTTCCGGAACACTGGAAGAATATTACCGTCCGCCAGTTGATTCACCATGCCTCGGGACTGGCAGATTACAGGAATCAGGAAGGTTTCAGTCTCTTAAGAGAGTGGACATTTGAGGAGCTGAAAGCTCTGATGGCCGATCTTCCCCTCAGGTTTGAGCCGGGAACAGAGGTGGAACAGAGTGCTGCAAATTTCCTTCTTCTAACAGAGGTCGTTGAAAAGGTAAGTGGTATGACGTATCAGGAATTTGTGAAGAAAAACCAGTTTGAGCTGCTGGGCCTGAAGCATACCTCATTTTCTGACGGCCTGCCTGCCTTCCGTCAGGAGGACTTATCCCTGAGCGAATACGTACACCAGATATTCAAGACAGACGGCCGGTATATTGACCCGGCAGAGACTGCAGTCAGTTACAGGAGTGACGGAAGCGTATATCCGCAGTCTGCATTCCTCTGCGCTCCGCGGTTTTGGTGATGTGTGGGCGTCGGCGCAGGATATCTCCTTCTGGGATATCGGCCTTGCGGGCGGCGTTCTGATCAAAAGCCGGAGAACCGGGCGGTGCTTTTATGCTCCGTGGACGCTTCCGGATGGCCGTACCGTTTGGGGCAGTGCCGGATGGCAGTTTACCATCACAGAGGACTGATGGATATCAAGGGTTCTGTGCCGGGCTCTCCTCATTTCTAAGCCGGTTGTACCCATCCGGGAGGAACTGGTCTGTGTACCCTTCTGGCAAATAAGAGGAGTGGATTTTACGAATCTGGGCAGAAGGATCGCCGGGGCGTTCGGGGACCTGCTGTCCACCAACTACGACGACAACCGGCTCTTTTGATGGAAGGACAATTTTCGGCAGACGAGACGGCGGAACGTCTTGAGAAGCAGCTGAAAGCTCTGGACATTCCGGTATTTGCAAAGTTTGACCATGCGAAGAACGCGGCAGAGGCAGGGCTGGAGCTGAGACCCACGACAGTGCTGGTATTCGGCGCGCCGAAGGTGGGGGACCGGACTCATGCAGGCGGATCAGAGCATCGCACTGGAACTCCCCCTTAAGATTGCAGTTTGGGAGGGCCGGAAGTACCTGGCTGGCCTTTCCGAAGATGAAACAGGTAGCGGGGGAATATGGGCTGGAGAATCATCCCGTTGTGGGAAATATGCAGAAACTCCTGGAGAAACTTGTTAAAACAGGCAGCAAATCTATATTAACGATTATGTAAAAACAGGTATGATGATTGATTGAAAGATGTTATATGGAAGATAAGGAGAAACAGAAAAAACAGAGTGAAATAGAAGGGGCAGTCCTGAATAGAAGTTCAGGGCTGCCCCTTTCCGGTTCTCCAGGTCTCTTTCAGAATGGTAATTTCCTGCAGCCGGGCAGCGCGGTAAAAAAATAAAATCAGGAAAGTAAAATAGTAAAATTTTACCTTGAAAAAAGCATAAATGGTCCCGAAAAGGTGTTGGTAGTTAAAAATAGTCATTTTTATTATAAAATATGCACAAAAAGCAATTGACAAAATCGTGCATAATATTGAAAATGTGATTTTTACTTAGTAAAATATTGAATATTTTACTAATGTGTGTTGATGTTTTACCAAAAGTTAAGGAGGAAATATATATGAAAAGAAAATTGCGGTGATTGCGGCTCTTTCTTTAGTGGCTGTGACGGTACTCAGCGGATGCGGATCGAGGCCGACAGCCAGGCAAACGGCGGCAAGGTAAAGATTCGTTTTTGCATCGTGGGACAATGCGGAAGATCTGGATAAACAGCAGGCACTGGTGGATCAGTTTAATGCCAGCCATGACGATATCGAGGTTGCACTGGAAGCTTACGGAAGCGAGTACGATACAAAGATCAGCGCCGGCATGGGATCGGGAGATACGCCGGACGTGCTCTACATGTGGGATTACCCGTCCTATTACGAGGGCCTGGAACCGCTGGATTCCTACATAGAAAAAGAGGGGGCGGACTATAAGAACAACTTCTATGATGCTCTGTGGCCATATAACTCCAAGGGAGATTCGGTCTACGGCATTCCGGTAGGTTTTACCACACACGCGCTGTTTTATAATAAGGACATCTTTGCACAGGCAGGAGTTGCTGAGCCAACCAATGACTGGACGTGGGATGACTTAATGGCGTTTGCAAAGACAATCACCGAGAAGGTAGACGGCGTGAAGGGCTTCTCCTTCCAGATGAAGCCGGATCCATACGATTATGAGATGTACTTATGGAGCAACGGAACTGCGTTTGTGGATAAGGACGGAAATCTGGATGGAAACTTAAATTCGAGAAAGCGATCGAGGCAGTCTCATGTTTCCAGAACATGGAGAAGGACGGATACGCCATCGCCACGGAGAAGAATGGTACAGACGAGTTCGAAGCGGCCAGACGGCAATGTATATCTACGGAGCATGGTCGATTGCCTCTTTCGATGAAGACAGTTTAAATTATGGGATCGTCGATATCCCGGCATTTGCAGCGCAGGACATGATTCCGTCAGCATCTCTTAAGCTCTTCAGGCGTTTCGATCTCCAAAGATTCCAAGCACAAAGATGCTGCCTGGGAGTTTGTGAAATACTGGACAGGCGAGGAGATGAACAAAGGCCAGAATCGGATATGAACTTCCGGCTCTCAAGTCTGTCGTAGAGTCTGAGAAAATACTGGAAGATCCGGCCAACGCTCCATTCTACTCCATGCTGGAGCAGAGCAGCGGTTACACGCCTGCCAGCTTTATTGTGGACAACTGGTCTGAACTGAAAGATACTCTGGACTTAACCTTTGAACGCGTCTATAACCCGAGTACCATGGAAGATCCGGCTGTCGTACTGAATGAGGCGGTATCCGAGATGCAGTAAACTGCAGGTATTCCCCGCCGGGCAGTCCCGCGCGGGAACTGAAATGGAGGTAAAATATGGAAGAAAAAATTCCCTGGAAAGGTAACTCCTATCTCTTTATTCTGCCATGGATCATCGGGTTCATCGTCTTTACGGCGGGCCCTTTAATCCTGTCGCTGGTAATGAGCTTTTTTTGACTGGCTCGATCACAATCCACCCCCGACATTCCGGGGACTGGGAACTATGTGGAGATGTTTACAAAAGATAAACAGTTTTACAAATCCTGGTCATCACATTAAAATATGCCGCAATCTTCGTACCCCTTAACATGATAATTGCCCTGTTTCATGGCCATGCTGATCACGCAGCCGGTGAAGGGGGTTAAAATTTACAGAACGATCTTTTTATATCCCGGCGGTTGTATCCGGCGTTGCCATCTCCATCATCTGGGGCTGGATCTTAAGCACGAAACTACGGGTGCTGAACTATCTGCTCTCTCTGCTGGGAATCGAAGGGTCCCAACTGGCTGGTCGATCCTTCCTGGGCGCTTCTGGCCGTTATTCTGGCAGTGCGTTTGGCGTAGGAACCATGATGCTGATTTTCTATACGGATATCAAGAGTATTCCCATCGATCTATACGAGGCGGCTTCCTTAGACGGCGCCAGTCCGGCGAGACAGTTCTTTTCCATCCTGCCGATTATCCGCCAACCATTCTGTTTAACCTGATCACGTCGTTAATCAGCGCGTTCCAGCAGCTGACCCTCGTGATGCTGCTCACAAACGGAGGACCGTTAAAATCTACGTATTTCTATGGAATGTTTACCTATAATAATGCGTTTAAGCACCATAAGCTGGGATATGCAAGCGCCCAACGCATGGTGATGTTTGTCATTATCCTGTTTTTTAACCGCCCTTGTATTCAAGTCCTCATCTGCATGGGTATTCTATGAGACCGAGGCCAAGAATTCGAAAAAAACCAGGAAGGCAGGAAAGTAACTATATGGTATGTGAAGAAATCAAAGATCATTATCTACGTGCTTTTGACTCTGATGGCGCTGTATTTCCTGTCGCCGTTCATCTACATGCTGTTTACCACATTTAAGACAGGAAGCGGAGGCCATCGCTTACCCGCCCAGACTGTTCCCGAAAAAATGGCTGGTGGATAACTACTTAGATGCATGGAAGGCACAGCCGTTCGGGCGGTATCTCTGGAACTCCATTCTGGTAACAGTTGGAACCACGGCAGGACAGATTTTATCCTGTTCTCTGGTAGCCTACGGATTTGCAAGATATCAGTTTAAAAAGGAAAAAACGTTCTGTTTATGATTCTGCTTTCCACGATGATGATTCCGTGGGGATGTAACGATGATTCCGCAGTACATGGAATTTAAGATTTTTGGATGGATCAACACCTTAAAGCCGCTGATCGTCCGGCCTGGTTCGGTTCGCCTACTATATTTTCCTGATGAGGCAGTTCCTGATGGGCGTGCGAAGGACTTGGAGGCGGCCAGAATTGACGGCGCCATGCATTCCAGATTTACTGGCGGATTTTTATGCCGATCATCAAGCCGCAGTTAATCTTAGTCGGCGTTCTGAACATGATTACCGTGTGGAATGACTATCTTGGGCCACTCATTTTCTTACAGGACAGGGAGTAAATTCACCCTGGCTCTCGGGCTGCATCCTTTAAGGGCGTTCACAGCACACAGATCATACCGATGCTCTGTATCACAGTCATCATGATTCTGCCTCCGATCATCGTATTCCTCTTTGCGCAAGCATATCGTGGAGGGGAACAAGCGGGCGATTAAATAAAGGAGACAACTATGGAAAGACGTAAAAAGAAACGATGGGAAGATGAGAGAATGACCGGGATCCGGAAGACGCAGGGCAAGAACCTCTTTCTACCGGGATTCTGCCAGACATGTGAGCTTAAACGGCGACTGGAAATTTCTGTATCTGGAGGCTCCGGAATTGTCACCGGCCGGATTTTTTGAACCGGGAAGCGGAGAGGGCTGGGATACCATCGACGTCCCTTCCGTATGGCAGATGCGCGGATACGATCATATGCATTATACGGATGTCCTGTACTTATTTCCGGTCAACCCTCCCTATGTACCGTCGAAAAATCCTACAGGCATCTATAAAAGAAGCTTTTTCCTGGACGTGCATGGCTTCAGGAAGACACGATTCTCAAATTCCACGGTGTGGACAGCGCCTGTGACATCTGGGTCAATGGCGTCCACGCCGGTTACAGCAAAAGGTAAGCCGTCTGCCTGCGGAGTTTGATATCACCTCTCTGGTGAAGCAGGGGAAAACGATGTTACAGTCGTGTATACAAATGGTCGGACGGAACGTATCTGGAGGACCAGGATATGTGGTGGTTTCCGGAATTTACAGGACGTCGAGGCTGATTAACGGAGCCGAAGGCGGCTGTTTTGAGACTGCCGCGTGACGGCCGGGCTGGACGCGCCTGCGGATGCGGCCATCGGTCATCGATTTAGAGGTGAAGGGAGACGGAAAGGGGACATGGAGCCTGCTTGACGGGGAACGCCTGATGGCAGAGGGAGAGTTTGCCTCCTGCAAAGATCAGAGGAAATAAGAATCACGGCCGAAGCCGGAACGGTACAGCCGACCGTGGACTCATACCTCTATCAGGTTAAAATTACGTTTTTGAAGGCCATGAGATCACAGTCCGGACCGCTTCGTACCATAGAGATCAGAGACGGGAATTTTACGGTCAATGGAACCGCCATCCTTTAAATGGAGTCAAACCACGACTACAGTCCGACCCGGAAGGCCGCGTCGTCACTACGATCAGATGAAGGCCGATGTCGTGCTGATGGAAGCAGCACAATATCAACGCCCTGCGCTGCTCCCATTATCCTGCTGCCGACTGCCTGTATGATTTGTGCGATGAATACGGCCTCTACGTCATCGATGAGGCGGATTTAGAGTGCCACGGGTTCGAGTGGGTGGAAAACTATACCTGGATTTCCGACGATCCGGCGTGGGAAACCGCGTACGTGGACCGTGCCGTCCGCATGGTAAAGCGGGATTTTAATCATCCTCCATCATTATGGTCTCTTGGCAATGAATCTGCATTCGGCTGTTTCGTAAAGAGTGCAGAGGCCAGTACGGGTCCCTCGATCCGTCCAGGCTGATTCACTACGAGGGCGATTTCGAGGCGGAAGCGGGGACGTCTACTCCACCATGTACACCTGGCTGGATAAGCTGGAAGAGATCGGCCGCGGAGAGAAGGGGGAATCATAAACCCCACGTCATGTGTGAATACGGTCATTCGATGGGGAATGGAGCGGGCTGTCTAAAAGCAGTACCAGGATGTGTTCCGGAAATAAGCGCCTGCAGGCGGTTTTATCTGGGAATGGTACGACCACGGATTCTTCACGAAGGACGAAGAGGGACACGAATATTACCGGTACGGCGGCATATGGGGATTTCCCCAACAACGGAATTTCGTATCGACGGTCTTCTGATGCCGGACCGTACCCTTCGCCGGCGCTTGCCGAGTACCGGCAGGTGATTGCCCCTGTGGAAATCCTGAAAAGACGGGGGAGCGGCCGGGAGATTGCTCTGAAAAACTGGT
>VOFH01004293.1_pt1 | contig 21600 bp, 40 predicted proteins | sample 5384091 | NCBI WGS metagenome assembly VOFH01 (sample SAMN12384727, study PRJNA508395) | human gut metagenome | isolation source: healthy gut G | host: Homo sapiens
CAGTGGCTGAAGATGGATTGTTCGCTGCGGCGCGCCAACTCGCACATCATTTTTTCCATGCTGAGTCAGTTCGGTCCGCAGGACGTGTTGTTTCTCATCTCGGAATCGGGGAAACGCCGGAGATTTTAAAGCCGCCCGGATCGCCGGTCATCAGAAGGTCACGGTCATCGCCATGACGCGCATTCAGAAAAACCGGCTTCACGGCTACTCGGATATCGTGCTGAAGACCGTGAATTGCGAAACGAACACCCGCTCAACGCGATGACACTGCGGTGTTCCCAGCTGTGTCTTTTGGATATGATTTATCTCCAATTTGTATAAGACCGATTTTGAGCATTATGAAAAATCATCGCCCAGTCGGAAAAACTGCTGATTACAATACAACGGCTGAGCGCTGTTCGTCATTCATTATTTCTTGAATCAAAAAATCGCAGGCTTCTAAAGCCTGTCAAGCGCGCGCGGGTGTTGGATCCACGTTGAATGACACAGGCAGAGGTTTGGCGAACAAGCGGCAAGCGCCTGGACGGTGATCCGATCTTTCTGCCGGCGAAGTTCGATCTCAACTTTCCATCGGTATAAATACCCAAACAAACACAGAGTGCCATGATTGTCGGTACCAGTTCTTCGGCTTTTCTCAGCCTGGCGTCGATTTGGAAAGCAGCTTAGGTGATCAAACTAAAAATTCAGGGAGAACAAAGTCTTATTTTAAGCTTTGTCCTCCCTGTTTTTAGTTAAAGATTAGTGCTGTCTGAAACCAATCGAAATCTGTGTATGAACTGATTTATTCTCATTTTATTGTAGCTGATTGCGCAAGCGTAGCCTGCTTTTCCCTGCGGCTGAGCCAGAGGAAATAGACGACGACAGATGATCTGAACAACGTTGAAACCAAGGCGTTGCCAATCCGATCTAAATAAGGTGACCGGCGTCATTTTACTTGCCAAATAGGAACGGAATCCGCACGCAGAACGCGCCGATCAACCCCTGAAACATAACGAAGGTCGTCTTGCCGCGTACTCGTTAAAGTAGCCGACGAAGCAAACATAAATGGAAACCAGCTGTATCGATCGCATAGGCTTTCAGATAATCAGCGGCGCCTGTGGATAACCCAGAATCCCGGGCGCAAACAGTCCGGAAAGCAGATGACCGTGGAAAAAGGCAAAATAACTCATGAAGATTCCAAATAATAAGGAAGTTGCGATGCCATAAGCCATCCCGCGCTTTGCCCGCCTGCGGCTGATTGGCGCCGATGTTCTGCGCGACAGTAAGCGGAAATCGACTGCGCATAGGCAGAAGGTACTAATAGAATGAAGGCGGCCAGACTTTTTCCGCGACGCCCACGCCTGCCGAAGCGATAACGCCCAGCTGGTTGACGATGGCGGTGATGGCCAGGAAAGAAATGCTGACCAGCAAATCCTGCAGAGCAACCGGCGCGCTCCAGCTTAACGATCTCCTTTGATTGTCCCGCCGTGAAACCGGATTCGTTTCCAGGAAAAGGAAACGGCAGTCCCCGACGGTTATTGACGCCCAGCGACAGATTACGCCGCGGCCTGCGCCATCACTGCTGCCAGCGCCGCCCCGGCCGCCCCCCATCTTTGTGACCCGCGACAAACAGCAGATCATACAATGTTCGGGTACTGGCAGGCGATCGCCACAGCCAACAAGCGGCGTACGGCGCATCGCCTGGACCCCGCGGAAGATACTGCTTCAGCGTATTATATAGGTCAAGTGATAAACAAAATTCCTCCGAACAAATCCATACGTATTGTTTTAAATTCAACAGCCTGCAGGAGCCCGCATTGCTGGTCGGCGTTGCGCTACCTGCTCACTCCCGTTAAAATCAGGGCCAGACAGCCAAACAGGAAAACGCCGCTTTCCAACGGTCTGGCCGGACTTTTTCCGCTTCGCCCCGGCCAAACTGCTGACCGGATCAGCACGGTGATGCCCACGTTGGTGCCGGTGATGCATGACCATCATCAGAGTGCATGACCTGGCTGCCGGTCGCCACCGCTGACACCGCCTGAGGAGAAGCAACCAACCAAAGATTCGCTCCATACAGCTCAGATCAGCGCATCGCGATCGGAACCGTAAACTTCATCAACGGCGCTAAAATTTTGCCGCTTGTAAACTCTGCTCTCTAAAAAATCCTCCATCAAAAAAAGGATAAGACACCAACGTTTCCGAACAGCCATCTTATCCAGCAAATCACTTCGTGTGATTTCCTCCGATGAACAGTGACATTATAGTCGAATTCTGCGGTCAATGTCAACGATTCCCGAACAAGAATGTGGAAAAAGGATTTCAAAACGCTGGCAATCGGATCGTTTTGCATTGCTTATGAAATACACTGAATTGGATAAGAACAGTGTTGAATGACTTAGTTTTATAGAAATTAAATGAACGAAATTCCCCTATTTTGCATTCTGAATTGTTTGCTTTTGGACTATAACAGGCTGTTTTATGAAAGAAGTTTCAAAACAATTCAAAAAATTTGACATTTCTTTACTTTTTCATCAAAATGAGGGTCATTTTCCATTTTTTAGCAATATTAACTATGAGGAGGAAAAATGATGAATCAAATTACTTTAGTAAGAGAAGCCTCAGCGCCCTACCTGCCCAAACTTCCTATGCAAGTGAGAAAGGGCTTTCTTATTCATTATTAGACGATTGGTGGTTTAAAAAGTGATCGCTTCTGATGAAAAAGATCTGGCGAAGTACCTGTCCCAATGGCATTACTGCAAGATTGACTCCCTCAGAATTTTACCGCAGGAACCAGGGATGGATCTTGCTTTCAAAAAGCGATCCGCTTCGATGTCCACGGATCATCAACGGCAAAAATCTTATTCGTGATCGAAGCGCGCGGCAGGGTAGCTATGCCTGGGTTTTAAAACGGATGGAGTATTACGCGCGCCGCGGCTGTTGGCGGCCTCAGAAAATGCGGGGAAAAGAGTATGAGCGGCTGGACCGATCTGGCTGATTCTGGTTGCGGACTTTCATTTTTTTCCAAACCGGGGATTGATTACGGAGAATCGGAAACACGATTTAAAACAACGAAAATGCCCTTGACACAAACAATTCATATGAGTATTATGGAATCAGGAAGAACTGGTTTTCTGATGGGAGAAGCCTGTAAAAGAATTAGAACTGGAGCGCTGGGCTATCCTGTTTGGCAATTCTGGGAATCCGGAAAGCAGGAATGGATCAGAAGGATATGCGAGCAGGATGAAGAAATTAGAGAGGTGGTTAAGAAGATGAGTGAATTGTCAAAAACCTACGAGGAGTACATACGGGAAACGATGGAAGTGATGAAGGAGATGGATTTAGCGGATGTGAGGGAGATAGAATTCAATCGTGGTAAAGTCGAAGGTAAAGTGGAAGGCGCCTTGTGTGCACTCGTTGAACTGATTTTGAAGAATGCCAGAAATGGTATACCAGCTGAAATGATTGCCAAATTCCTGGTAAAGAAGAAAACATAATTCAACAAATCTTAGGATGTCATGACGACGAACATCCGAATGGTCCATAGAACAAATTGCAGAAAAATAAAAAGCTACGCTTGAGTTTTCTAAAATCCAGATTGAGTGGTGAGGACAGCACATATGTGTAATTTAGATCAAGAATTGCTAGCCTACATACGGGGAAACGATGGAAGTGATGAAAGAGATGGATTTAGCGGATGTGAGGGAGATAGAATTCAACCGCGGAGCTTTGTACAAAATAGTTAAACAAGTCTTAAAAATGTAAAAAAAGGGTTGTTTGCCAAAGAAATAGCGGAAATCTTAGATGAAGATGAAACTGTAGTACGGACAGATAATAGGCGGCTATGAAGAACATCCGGAATGGTCCATAGGACAAATTGCAGAAAGAATTAAATACTATGCTTAAAAACGATTCTTTCAAGCTGCCTAAAAAGAAAAGCAAAGTTTATCCGATCAATCATAGAATCGCCCAGATCCTAAAAAAACGGTGCCAACCATAACCAGGTGAATTCAAACAGTTTAGAAATACGCCTGAACGTTGTTGACGCTGTTTTCATTTTTTCTTTTTAACTTCCGATTGTCTTTTCCAGCATATTGAGCAAAGCGGCTGTACTAGCATGCACTAAGCGAACCCACTCGGGTTTATATCCCAGCGACTTTGCGTTGAGATCCAGTTTTATCCACTCCATATCAGAAACGAGTATTTCAAGCCAACACGTCAGCCTGCCTGAAAGACGATCGAATCCCGCCACGCAAGACGCATGGTAAAACCCAGACAATTCCCAGCGACATCCTATTGCCTCCAGCCGCGGTAATAACGAGAGATCAGACTGATCTATGAAATCTGACACATCCGCGATAAAACAAGCGTTCAATCTCAGCTTTAAATCCTTCAACGCTTTCCGCAATTCTTGATTTTCCACGCTTTTGCTGCAAGATGAATAAGACAGCGGCATCTCCCTTCTTTTGACCAACTTTTATAAGAACCTGTCCAGCTTCGGTTATGCCCTCTGGAATTTTCTTAAGCTTTAAATAAACCTGACAATCCTGTTTGACGGCAAGGGGTTCGGATATCATCAGCTTTACATCATAAGGCAAAGGTAAATCTTCCGCCTTTTCCCGCAGCCCGAAGCGCAATCAAATTCCCCATTGACCGATCATTCCCGCCTGCGCGTCAACCGGAAGCCATCCTGCGCCATCAAAGTAAACTTCATTCCAGCAATGCAGCCGATCCGGCGCCCTGATTCCTTGAACAAACCGCACGGGAATTCCCTGCGCCTGGCAGAGCGCGCCCATGACCATCGCAATCTCCCGGCAGGTCCCTTGACCCAAGGTCCAGGCTTCTTCTAAAGATAATCCTTCACAGAGGCCTTGATCATAATCGCGCGCCAGGCCGGCATCATAACGAATATGTCGCTGAATAAAAGCGATGGCTGCCATCACTCCCTCGCTCCGATCAACCGTTTGTCTGCTTAAACGCTCCGCCGCTGCGTTCAGCGCGGAAAGCGAAGAAAGTTTTATCTGCGGCCGCGCTTTATTTTTTTATCACTGGAAACGGCTTGCAGACGATGCGCAAAAAGAACCGGATCTTCGCAAATCGGTTCCACTGTAAACTTCATCAGCGCTGAATGCTCCGGCGCTGCCTGAACATCGATCAGCCGCTGCCCGGATGGCGGATATCCGGACACCCTTCCGGATTCATTTGAAAACAAATCGGCATCTGCGCTCTCCCCTGCACTCAAATCCAGCCCTGTTGACTGAAACAGAAAATCCACAGGAAAATCGTTGGAATACAGAACACCGTGCTCAGCGCCTGTGCTCTGGCTGGCAAGCTCGCCATCGCCGCCCATCCCTTCTGCCATCGAATAGGAAGAAACGGCGTTGGGAGAAGTTAAAGATCGCCAGCAGCTGACCAAAGCTACGCCGCGGATGCCCCAATAAAACAGCCCCGCCCAGCGCGCCCAGCGGCGTCCACACTCAACTGCGCGCGGAAACCGAAGCGATCAGCTCACGCCTATTTTCAGCAACCTTTTCCATCTGAAAGCCAGCCCCCAAAATCACCAATGCCAGCGGCGTTGATACTTTGCCCAAATCACCGATGACAGAAGCTGCGGGTTTTCCACAGATGAATCCCCGAAGCCAGACAAAGCAAGCCCAGAACCGAGGCAATGATCAGCGGATTCGTTACGATTCCCCGGATCAGCCGGGATGCCTGCGCTTTCTGACCGCGGAAGCGATTCCAATACAATGACCGATAAAATATTGAATAAAGGAACGATCACCGCAATCAACATCGACATGATGCCTAACTGTCCCTCGCCGTAGATCAGCTGAACGATCGGCATGCCAAACAGGACGACGTTGCTTCGATAGGCATTCATAATCATAACGCCCCTGTTTGCGTGGATCCTGACTGAACTTCGGCATGATCAGCCAGGCCGCCTCCGCAGGCGATGAAGACGCATACCGCCGCATAGATCAGCAGTTGCGGCTGCGCACCGTACTTAAATCTGTGGACAAAATATTATTAAACAAAAGTGCACGGCGAAATAATTTAAACACCAGTTGGTTCATCTCTTTTAAGGTCTGCGGGGTCAGATAACCCAAACGCCGCACGCCCTGGCCGATTAAAATCAGAAAACAATAACGGCATGACAACGTTAAGCGATAATATTAAGCTTTCCATCCTGTTCCCTCATCCCTACCTCATTATTGTAAAGCAAGGTCCGAAATTGTCCAAACAATAAATGTACCGGAACTGCAAAGTTCTGCTTTACCCGCCAAGCTCCCTCCCTTTTTCGCCCTGGCAACTTGAAGTTGCCGGAAAACGCAATCACAAAAAGCTTTCCTGCAAAGAATCGAATACAATAAAGACATTGATAAAAGTAAGGTTGGTGAAAACGCATGAATTTTTGCGCAGAAGCTTCAGAAAAAAGAAAGGAAGCCGGTTTTTTCCCAGGAACAGCTGGCCTTGAACTCAACGTATCCCGCCAGGCGGTTTCACAAATGGGAAAGCGGACAAGGATATCGAAGTTGAAAAGCTGATTCAGCTCAGCGAACTGCTGGGCGTTTCTCTGGATGAACTGATGAAGGAAACCAAGGATCAGCCCGAGCCGTTAAAACCGCTGGAAGAAGAGGAACAGGCATGGGCCGCAAATTCTAAGCCCATTTACACTGCGGATGAACTGACGCAGGATGATTCGCTGATCGGACGGTTTGCCTACTCAACCGATCGCGACACCGTTGAACGCTATCTGGATCTGAATCAACGCTTTGCCCGCTGGATGGGGGCAGGAGTCGGACTCATCATTTGCGTCGTCATTCCGACGATCCTTTATGATAACGACTTCGGCGTGGCGATCATGATGATTCTGATCGCGGCCGGCATCGGCATCCTGATTAAACACGCGTTGGAATATCAGGAAATTGAAAAGATGGAGAAAAAGAATTTTCATTTAAGCGGCGAATTGATTTGTGACTTGCAGGAAGATTACCAGCGGTTTCAGAAGACATTCGCACGCAAAATCGTCTTGGGCGTATCGCTGATCTTCGTCGGTGTAGGCGTCATGCTGATCTTCAACGGCTTATTTGGCGAATACGATGCCCATGCCGCTTTCATGTTTCCTTTATAGCCGTCAGCGTCGCCAATTTCATCGATGCCGGCATTACTTCCGGAGCATATGACAAGCTCTTAAAAATCAAAGACTAATTTCTTTCATATCAAAGGGAAGCGCGGACTTCCTTTTTTAATTTCATAAGCTTAGAACAAGGATTACGGAGGTAAACAAAAGCGATTCTCTTGCGAAAACCGCTCTTTTTCTGTTTCGTTCGTCTATTCAACGTTAGCCGCTTTGCTGTCCTTCGACTCCATCGCACAGATCACGCTTCAGCCGATACGCCGGTCAACAGATCCTGCATCGAGTTTTCATACCGGCAATACTGCCGGCGGCCGCGGCGTTTGGCGGCGTACAGCGCCTGATCGGCATGGTGGAACAGCGTCAGGTAATCCTCGCCGTCCTGTGGGAAACAGGCGACGCCCATACCACGGTAATCTCATATCCCTGGCAGCGCCCGTTAAGCGCCTGGAATATCCGTTCGATCATCGGCTCCAGCTGATCCTTGTATTCCATAAAAATCAGAATTCATCCCGCCGATCCGGGCGCAGATATCCGACTGACGGACATTGGTCTGAATCCGACGAGCAACGTCGGCCAGCACTTGATCGCCGAACAAATGCCCGTATTCATCGTTAGCGCTCTTAAAGAAATCGATATCAAAGACCAACAAGGCATATTTCTGACTGAGTTCGACCTTGCTGATCAAAGTTTCCAAGGTCCGGCGGGCATAAGCCCGGTTATACAGACCCGTCAGGGAATCGATCTTCGCCAGCTGCTTGAGCTGATCCAATTCCACCTGTTCGTCATGAACGTCGACGAATTTCCCTGATCACGCCCGTCAGTTCAGAAGCTTCCTCCATCACCCACAACGGCCGCGCGACCACCTTGAACCAGCGCGATGCACCCTTAATCCGCAGCGGATAGGTTCCGCTGGAGAATCGGGTCTTCCGGCAATGCGGAACGAATCTTGGTCAGCAGATCTTCAAAGTCTTCCCGGCGAACAGACCGGATCTGCGGATTCTGCATCGATGGACGATCACTTGCTGACGCCCAGGCCGCGGCGCCCCATTCGAGATGCTCAGTAAATCAGAATGATAGTTATACTCAAATTGAATTTCCTTGGACATCGAAGCAAAAAACTGATATTTTGTCCGTTCCTGTTCCAACAGCGCCAGCGTGCGGTTGGAAGCGTTCCCTGCTTTTGAATGAGATTGCGCGCCATATCCTGCAGCTCAATCCGCGAAGCGCCGGAAAGCGATCGAATATTTTAATTTTTTTCAGAGAAGGTCCGGCTTCTTTCAGACATTCAAAAGCAACGGATTGAACACGCCGCACTCCCCGTTAAAAATCATCCGCATCGCTTCTTCATGCGTATAAGCCGCTTTATATACGCGCTCGCTGACCAAAGCGTCGTACACGTCCGCCAGCGAAACCACCTGAGCGGAAATCGGAATTTCCCTCGCCCTTCAGCCTGTGCGGATAACCGTGTCCGTCATATCGTTCATGATGCCAGCGACAGATATCCCGTGCGACCTGCACGAGCTTTTCCGTCTTAAAATAATGAATTTTTTCCAGCATTTCCGCGCCGATGGCGCTGTGCGTTTTGATGATCTCATATTCTTCCGGCGTCAGTTTTCCAGGTTTGTTGAGAATCGCTTCCGGAATCGAGATCTTGCCGATATCATGCGGCATGGACGCGTTGGAAATCATCGCGATCTGTTCGAGGTGAGATTGTAGCGATCTGTCATCCTGCACAGCTGTTTTAAAAAGGGCCTCGGTGATGACGCGGATATGCATAACATGCAGTCCGCTTTCCCCTGTTTCTGAATTCAACGATATGGCTCAAAAAATCTCGACCATAACCAGGTTGTTTTTTTTTTTCCAACAGCTGCTTCCGTCACCATGTTTTCCAGATACTTTTTGCTTGGCATACAGCATAATCGTATTTTTTACGCGCCGCTTGACCGTTTTTTCATCGAAAGGCCGGCTGATGTATTCCGCCGCGCCTAAATCGTAGGCGTGATCGATATACGCGCTGGAGGTTTCAGCCGAAATCATAATGATCGGAATCCGGTCGATATAGCCTGATTTATTCATAGATGCCAAGACCTCAAAGCCGTCCATCAGCGGCATGACAATGTCGAGCAAAGACCAGTGAAATTTCATCGTATTGTTGATTCAGAACGGCGACCGCTTCCAAGCCGTTAGCCGCTTCTACAAGCTCATAATCCTGCGCCAGCATATCCGCCAGCAATGACCGATTGATATCGGAATCATCAACGATCAATATTTTATCGCGAGCTTTTCATATTATTCTCCCAAAAGGTCTTGAATCGTCGTCCTCAGCTGTTGATACGCTGTTTTTGCCGCTTCAAAAAGCGGACCGATCTGAGCGTTGGCCTGTCTTCATCCGCAATGCTTCCGTCAGTTCGCTGATCACTTTGGCCTGTGCCGTCAAGCTCAGATTCAGCAAGACGCCTTTCAGCGTGTGAGCGCCCGGAAGGCGGTTTCCCCATAATCTTCGTGGCCAGCGCGCTTCCAGCTGATCAAACGAATCGTCCCGCGCCAAAGATGCTCAAAATTTTTACTCTCTCTCCGTGCGCATTCGTCTGAGGATATCTTCATAATCGCCGTGAAGCTGAGCGTAACATTGCTCGACAGTTAACATCGGGTTTTCCTTCCTTTTCTTTTATGCAACAAGTCCCTGCCAGCGGCTTTGGATCATTCAATCCGCAGCGGAAAACAATACCGGTTTTCAATTAACTGCTGTGACAGTTTTCTTTTTTCCTTATTCATGATCACTGCTGCTCTGATTCAAGCTTCAGTTATACAAACATGAATATTATATCATTCTTGAAGTCGCGAAACAACGGAACAATTCTTGAAGAATTGCGCAAAGGTCTTCCGCGCAGTTTTTTGAAATTCCAATGCTTTTCACAGCTTGGTTAAGTCCGATCTCTGCCCAAGAATAAAACTGCACAGATAAAAACAAGGCGGACTGGCTCATGCCTAACGCGAACTCGCTGAAAGCAAAAATTCAAAATAAAAAGCACGATTGCTTATGCTTTTTATCTGTGATTACTCCTCATTGCAGGAAGCACGCGTGGATTCGGCATCTTCGTATTTTTTAATTATGGCTTCAATTTCATCAAGGGCCTCTTGCCGCTTCCTCGGATCTTCGATCGGCTCTAAAAGAATTTCATCATAAGTCTTCTGTTCAAGTTTCATTAAAATGGCATTGAGCATGTTTTTGTGATACTCCCTTTTTGTGATAGCGACCCAATACTTTGTGCCGTCGATGACTTCTTTTTTGATCAGTTCTTTTTCTTCCATTCGTTTTAGAAAAACGGCGACAGAACTATCCTTCCATTGTTGAGGATACGCTTCACGCACTTTCTTATAAATCTCATGACAAGTCGATTCGATAATTATTCTTCCAAAACAGTTGAAGAATTAAGCTTTCAGAATTTGATGTTTTTTTCATATAGCTTTCCTCTTTTTATTATTATAGCATTCCTCGCAGAAAAGAAAGAAAGATTACAAAATTTTGCATAAATTTTCAATAAAAGTTTTTCTCCCCATCGGCTTCTTCCACGTCGATTACCTCAGCCAACGATGATAAACGTTTTTCTTTCCTGCCGCTGGCCTACGCGATGAAATAGCCGAGCGGCGATCGCTTCGCATATCGCTTTAAGCAGCGAACTTCAAAGAACTTATGAATCATTCTGTCTTTAAAAAATACGCTCTTGATCAAAGAAAAAGCAGCCAAATGCTTGTCTGCTTTTTTCTGATTTAAGAATGACGCTTATTTCGTAGCCGGAGTCAGGCCTTCAAAGTTGTAGGTCGCTTCCAGAACGATTTCGCATTGTCTGTCGTATACGGCGCAAACTTAGCATCCGTGAACTGTCCCATACCGCCGACATTGTAAATCTTGCTCATGTCGTAGACTAAGGAATTCATCAGCTTCATCATCTGCGCAACACGTCCGCCGGACTGGCACATTAAGAAAATCGTCTTATCCTTCGGGAACATTGCTTCTAACAGCGCTGCGGGATTCTTCATACGTTGCGACTGGAGCGTCCAGCGTTCCGCCATACAGCTGCGGTTTGCCTTCCGTGCCTGCTGCTTCATCAAAATCAGCGCGAAGTACGGAATGACTTCAAAGTTTCTCAGGTGCTTTTTCGCATAGTCGTTGTAATCGCGCAGGTCGATATACAGAACGTCGCGGCCCAGATATTCCGTCAGATTGTCAACATTGACGCCGGAGCAGCCAGTAGCCCAGACTTCAGCAGTGCAGGCTTCTGTCAGCCGCATCCTCGACGGTTTGTAGGTTTTCGTCGTATCGCGTGGTTCAGGCAGCGGTGCTGGAGCAGCCTGTCGTTGGTTCAGCGGCATCCGGTGTCGCGCACGGCGGGCATTCCTGCGGTGCGGAAGCGCAGCCGGCCAAAAAGCAGAACAGACAGAGCGATCGCAAATAACTTTTCATTGATTTTTTCCCTTTCCTTTTTATTCAGCGCTGAAATATGTCAGTGCCGTGATATTCCATCAGCGCGTTCAGCATTTGATGATGTTGTTGGTCGATACGGAAGAACCGGTGAACGTATCGAGCGTCAGGCCTTCGCGGCCTTCGCCGGCGGTGTAATCTTTCCGCCGCGATATCGTCGACCGTGCTCAGCGTCTTAATGTACGCATAATCCTTGTCGATGAAGTACGGAATGTATTCCGCTTTGAACATGTCGTAAGTCGCGCCGGCCGGAGTCGGATTGCTGTCGCCCCAGAAGCCTGCGGTATACTTTATCGGCGCTGTCGCGGTCAAACGACAGGAAACGAACCTGCGCGTCGTCCAGCTTCTTGCTTTCCGGCAATGTCAGTTCAACATACGTCCGTCATCCAGTAATTGACGTCTGCTGAACGGCAGGTGCAGGACAGATAATAAGTAATCTGATACTTAATGTAATTTCTCGCTTTGTACTTGAAGTTGACGAAAGCATAGAAATCGGTTTCTTCCCGCGGTCCGTTGATATGGCTGATCGGAACGACGGCGACTACGTTCGCCATTGAACCTTCGCCCATATCTGCGCTCGTGTTCAGATATTCGTTAATGCTGTCGAGTGTGATTTCGCCCTCCGCTGTACACGGAGTTGCGCCGCCGCCCTCGGTTCCTTGTGTTGGCGCCGGCGTCTGTCCGCCGCTGTTCTTTGCAGGCGGTTAATGTCAGCACCATCAGTGAGGACAGAAGAATTGCCCAAACTTTTTCATGAATTCCCTCCTTTGTTTTCTTTACTCCCTGAAACTGTATTAGAGTATCTTTTCGGCGTTCCCGGCGCCGTGCGCAGGGCAAAAGCAGTCCTGGATGAAGTCTGCTTTTTCACTTGTCATAAACCCTGTGCGGAAGACTCTCTAATATGTTATTATTATAACAACTTGGATTGCTGAAAACAACTGACGAAGTTGTTACATCTTTCATAGCAAGTGGGTTAAGGAGTTTACAACGATGAAGAATTTTCTGAAATCGCTTTTCAGCATTGGCGTTAATCCTTTGTGCAAGCCTGTTTTCGGGATGTCGCACGAATATGAATTATGAAAATGATAAAGAAATAACTTTCACAAATTATTTTGACGTTTTTACGGACAGCGAAGGAAATCTTGTCCTGCCGCTCAATACGACGATCGCGCTGACGATGACCGATGAACAAAACTGGCGGAAGCCACGGCGCTGATGGAAGAACAGCTGCCGCATTGGCATAAGCTGGCGGATTCGCATCACCGCTATCTTGACCAGCAGGGCCAAGAGCTGCGCAACATCGCCTATATCAACGCGCATCCGGGCGAAGTCATTCCTATCGATCCACACCTGTTCGCATTGCTCAGCGCGGCGCTGGAATACTCGCAGCTGAGCGACGGTTTATTTCATCCGCTGCTGGGAGCGTTAAGCGCACTGTGGGAACCGAAGTTCGCCCCTTTTCCTACGGAAAACACCGATCCCGATCCCGCGCAGATCCAGGCGATGACCGCCTGTCTGCCTGCGCCCAGCGAGCTTTACGAGGTTGTCCGGCTGGACGCCAAGGCCTTGACGGTGCAGTTTGATCCGGGTCCCTGCGAAGGATCGCTGCAAATCAGTCTGGGCGCGATGGCTAAGGGCTACATTCTCGACCAGCTGGCGGACGCGCTGAAATCGCTGAACGCGCCGTTTCTGCTGGATGCGGGCAGCAGCTCGATCATCGCCTGGTCGCCGGAAGACGCGCCCAAGGCCTGGAATATCGGCGTGCGCGATCCTTCGGGAAGCACTTCGCTGCTTTATGCCTTCGCCCTGACCCGAGGCGCGGTGTCCACCTCCGCCGATGATCAGCATTATTTTCTGATTCAGGACAGCGATCAGACGATCCGCCGCCATCACATCCTCAATCCCGCACCGGTTATAGCGAGAACTGGCTGCGGCAGCGTCACGCTAAGCGCGCCCCAGCAGGCGGGAGTCCTGGATATTTTAAGCACCGTCCTTTATAATATAGAAGATCCCGTTGAGCGCCGCGCCATGATCCGCCGGTTTGAAGACAAAGCCGGCGTCGTCATCGATTACGCCTGGTGCGAGCCGACAGCCGACGGCTTAAAGCTGACCGTCAGCGAAGGCATGGAACGGCAGCGTCTGCGTGCGGCCTCATTGCCGGATGCGATCGAATTTGAAATTCAGCGAGGTGAATAAGAAGATGAAAAACCGAATTTTACAGCTCGGCCTGTGCGCCTTGATCGTAAGCGGATGCGCGGCCCAGCCCACTCCAGAGCCTTTGGTAACGCCCGCTTCTGCGCCGACAGCGCCCTGGAAAAACCGATTCCTCAAAGGCGCATGAGCGATTCGCCGATCAGCCCGACGAATCTCGATGATTTTTTATTCCTGGACGACGTACTGTACTTTGATTTGCGCCTCGCCTGCGCAGTTAGCGGAGGAAGGCTCGGTCGCCGGCTTTGTCAACATTCCGTTTTACGGCGTGCTGGTCGATTATCAGCGCGAGGACAATGTCCTCTACCGCATGACGAAGGTCCGCGACGAAAGCGGAAACGTGACTGCCCAGATGGGCGACGTCGGCGACTTTTTCCCCAATTACGAACAATCGGAAAGCTTAATCCGCGATCTGTTCCCCAAGGATCAGCCGATCGTCTTCATCTCGACGGCTGGAGTCGAAGCGGCGTACACGATCTGTCTGTTGGAGCAAGCTGGGCTATGATGGATCCTTCTTGTACAATGCAGGCACCTTCTCCAACGGCATGGGCGGCATCATCGCCTATAAGGATTACCCGGACGCGAAGTATCATGTTCCGGGAACCAACGTCTATACCGTCGTCAGCGAATTCCGATGGAATGAAACGCTGACGCCGACAGCCGATGAGTAAACAAAGAAAAAAGCACGACCCTCAGGCATCTGAATTTCAGGTGCTTTTTTATAAAATCCCGCGGTTCTATTTCGCCGCGGGATCGTTTTCTGATTCAGTTTTTTCGCCGGGCTGCTGTAACGGACAGTTCAGCGTGAAACCTTTTCGACAAACGCCTGAATATGCTTGGCGTCTAAGCCGTAATAGTCCAGCAGGGCGGACGGTGTTCCACTGCGTCCGAAGACGTCCTGCATTCCCATCAGATAATGCCGGCACGGCAGTCCCAGCGGCGACAACACCTCCGCCACCGCGCTGCCTAATCCTCCGATGACGCTGTGTTCCTCCACCGTAACGAGAACCTCATGCGTTTTTGCGGTTTCGATGATCAGCTCTTTATCGATCGGCTTGAGCGTCGGAAAATTGATCACGGTCGGGTTGAGATCCTTCATCATCCCGGTTGCCTTCAGTGTTTCCTGAACCATCAGTCCGGTACAGAGAACCGCCGTTTTACCGCCCTTTTTCAAAACGACGCCGCGGCCGGCCTGAAAGAGGTAGCCGGATCATAGACATCGTCCACCGCGAGCCTGCCCAACCGGACATAACAGGGTCCCGGCAGATCGTAAACCGCCCGGATCACGGCTTTGGTTTCCCATGCGTCGCACGGCTGGAAAACCTTCATGTTCGGGATCGAGCGCATCAAGGCCAGATCTTCGATCGCCTGATGCGAAGCGCCGTCCTCGCCAACGCTGATTCCCGCGTGCGTAGCACAGATTTTGACGTTCAGATTGGGATAACAAATACTGTTGCGAATCTGTTCAAAGGCTCTGCCGGCCGCGAACATCGCGAAGCTGGAAGCATAGACGACCTTGCGGCTGGCGGCCAGTCCCGCAAGCCACAGACATCATATTCCCTTCCGCGATGCCCATATTCAAATGCCGCTGCGGACAGACTTTTTTTCGCTTCCGCCGTTTTCGTCGACTTCGTCAAATCCGCGTCGAGCACGACGATATCCTTTTTCTCTGCGATCAGCTCAGCCAGCGCCTGGCCGTAAGCTTCCCGGGTAGCGGTAGTCACAGTCCTTCACCTCCTAATTCCTCCAACGCCTGGCGCGCCTGCGCTTCATTGGGCGCCGAGCCATGCCAGGCTGCGTTGTTTTCCATAAAGGAAACGCCTTTTGCCCTTCAGCGTATGGGCGATGATGACCGTCGGCTTGTCCTTGATGTTCTTCGCTTGCTCGAACGCCGCCACAATTTCCGCCATGTCGTGCCCGTCGATTTCTAAGACGTGAAAGCCGAACGCCACAAATTTAGCGGGAAACGGCTCCGGTCCGATGACCTGCCGGATATCGCCGTCGATCTGAAGATGATTATAATCCAGAATCAAGCAGAGATTATCCAGCTGATAATGGGCCGCCGCCATACACGCTTCCCACACCTGACCTTCCTCCGATTCGCCGTCGCCGATCAAAGCATAGACCCGATGCTCGCTGTGATCCAGCTTATTCGCCAGCGCCATGCCCACCGCGCAGGAAATCCCTGGCCTAACGAACCGGTCGACATATCCACGCCCGGCACCGCGTTCATGTTCGGATGTCCCTGTAAGCGGGATTCAAGACTGCGGAAGCCTTTTTAAGTCCGCTTCCGCAGCCCTTTTTCTGCCAGCACAGCATAAAGCAGAGGAGAAGCATGACCCTTGCTCAGCACAAACCGGTCGCGGTCTGTCGAATTCACATTGTGTTCATCGATGTCCATGACTTTGAAATACAAAACGGTCAGAAGATCCGCTCCGCTCAAACTCCCGCCCGGATGTCCGCTCTGCGCATAATAGACTTGTCTTACAATATTCTGGCGTATATGTCTTGCATGATTGATTAACTCTTCCATGAACCTCCTTAGAATGGATAAAATGACGGATCAGAACATCACTGACGCCGTTTTTCATCGTTGGACAGCGCGACCTCGTCGGCCCTCTGCTTGACCTGCTCGTCGCTGTTGCCCATCGCCACGCTGTATCCGCTGTTTTCAAACATGGCGATATCGTTGAAATTATCGCCGATGCTTAAAACATCCTGAAGTTCGATATTCAAATATTCGGCGATCCTTTTAAAGCCTGTCCCTTGCTCGTCCCCTGTGCGGTTACCGTGTATAAGCTTTCGTCTTCCGAGCGGCGAAACGCGATCCGCGGACAAACGCTTCGGATTTGTTCCGCGAGTGCTTCCATATCCGGATATCCCGCCGCGTCCAGCGTCAGCTTATAGACGTTTAGCGCGGACGTGTCCGTCGCTTCATCGACCGAGCTCAGTTTCAGCCGGTTGCGAAATAAACGGCGGATTTCGTTCAGCTTTTTGATTCTGAAAACAATAACCCTGCCGCTGATCAAAAAAGTAAACGGAATATTTTCTGCCATCAGCCGCGAAACGACCCTTTGCAGATCATCCTTGTCTAAAAACTGCGCTTGACAAAAGCTGATGACGACAGTAGAGATTGGCGCCGTTGTCGGTCGCGTAGGGAATATCGATGTTCAAAATATCCACATAATCCCTGACAATCACCTCATTTCTGCCCGTTGCCAGGGTAAACTGAACGTTTTGCCTGCGCAGCGTTTCCAGAACGGGAAGAATCTGCGTGTCCAGCCGCTTCCTCCGATCTAAAAAGCGTACCGTCGACGTCGCAGACAACCAGCTTAATCATGGAACACTTCGTCCAGCCGGCTCCGCAGAACCTCAGCGGCCTGCGTGCAGACCTGAGCATAATCCGGCGTCTTGGCGGTATACCAGAAATTCCCCGGTAAACATCCGCACGCCCAGCTCCTTCCAGCTTCCGCAGATCTTCAACATACTGCGTATGTCCTGTGCCGAACTCCACCTCCCGATAAATCTCCCGGCCGGGTTTCAGGTGCCGCCCACAGATGACCGCGGCCATTTTCCAGATCCGCAGGGACGCTGACGCCGTAAAGCGCCGAAGCGTTGGTGAGGTTGCCGATATCCGGATAAACGCCCAGATACGGACTGTCGATCATCCGGACATAGCTCATCGCTTTCTCCACGGTATTCATAAACGGCGTTTCCATCGTTTCAAAGCCCAAGGTCACGCCTTTTCGGGGCGGCCATAGCTGCTGCGCAGCGAGCAGATTTTGAATAAACTCTTTCCGGGTTTGAGCTGAACCTTCGAATAGTAAACGTCGTAGCCGGCCAGCTGAATCAGCCGGATTCCCAGATCGCGCCAGATCGATCGCTTTTTCCATGATTTCCAGCGATCGTTGACGATCTTGGGGATCTAATGATCCCAGGGGATATTTGCGATGTCCGGACAAACACATCGTTTTTATTCCCACACCGCTTTTGAGCATCGTTCGATCAGCTGGACGACGCTGTTGGGATGTCCAATCCAGCCGGCTTAGCTTTTCCTCGGTTTCATCGATACTGATCTCCAGCCAGTCAAAGCCAAACTTCCGGCAGTTTTCAAGCTTTTCCTGCCACGACAGAGAAGCCGGCATGCTTTTCTCATACAGCCCCAGCAGATACGGTTTATTTCGTCCATAATAAGCGCCCGGTCCATGTTTGCGCAGGTAATGTTTGTCCAGATGGCCGGCCGCGATCTGACTGACCTGGGCATTGATCAGTCGTTTTCTATGCCATCTCAGGCAGTTCTTCCAACACCACAGCGTTGTGAACCGCCTCCTTCGCATTTTCTCCCCAGGTAAACGGGCCGTGACTGTGAACCAGCACGCCCGGCATCTGCGAAGCTCCTCCAGCTTGTTTTCGGCAAAGCGTTTCGACAATCACTTTGCCTGTATTCAGCTCGTAATCCGCCCGGATTTTCCTCCCGCATCAAGCGCGCAGGGAATCGGACCATAGAAATAATCGCCGTGGGTTGTGCCCAGCGCAGGATCGCTTTTCCCGCCTGAGCCCAGGCCGTCGCGTTCTGCGAATGAGTATGCACGATGCCTCCCACATGCGCAAAGTGCCGGTACAGCTCCAAATGCGTCATCAGATCGCTGCTGGCTTATAATGCCCTTTCCACGACGTTCCCGTTCCAGTCGCAGATGACCATATCTCAGCCCGCATCGTTTCATAACCACGCCGCTGGGTTTAATGACGACGAAACCGCGCTCGCGGTCGATGCCGCTGACGTTGCCCCAGGTAAACGTGATCAGCTGATAACGCGGCAGAAGCAGATTCGCTTCAAAAACTTCCTGTTTTAATTGTTCTAACATAGCCTTCCCCTATTCAACAACCTTGTACGCGGCGGCTTCGTTTTTCGTGTATGATTCGCCGACAAGATATAGTCGGCGCCGTCTTTGCGGATGACCGACATTGGCAGGGGGCCGACGCCCTCCTCAATCACCGTGACGACATAGCGGCCTTGTTGGTAAGTATGACGAACAATTCGGCGTTGACCCGCCGGACGCCGCCGACAAAGCACGGCTTGCCCAACAGCCGCGTTCCAACCAGCGTGTGCGCAAAATCGACGCGTTGGATAAACAAAATCACATTCATACCGGCCGTCTTTCAATTTATAGATTTTCATCGCGTCGCCGTGGAACGGTTCGATCGTCATCATTTCTTCCTGGCCGTCGCCGTCGATATCGACAAACGCGATTTCCCGACTGGACCTTCCAGAATTTTTTCAACCTGCCATGACGACTGCGGATCCTGCGGCGAATAACCCGAAGCACGCCCTGATCGCTGGAAAAATATCCACAGACCCGGCCCTGGTAAGTCCCCGGCAATATCCGTGATTGCGGTAACAGCCGTCGGCTAACAGTTTTCAGCTCAACTCCCTTGGACACGTCTTCGCCTAAACGCCTGCGTAAATCTGTCCGGGTTCGCTCCAGTCTTCTTTGTTTTGTTTGTTTCGGGCAATCGTCGCGCAGATCAGATAATCGACGCCGTCCACAGAATATAGATCAAACCGGTGCAAATACGGCAGGGAAAAGAGGTCATGGACTTCCCAGCCGCTTTTCTGTCTTTTTCCATGCACGATTTTAGCCAGGCTTGGCGTCACTTAAATAGAATTCATTGACCGCCAGAAACTCGCCGACTCTTCCCTCAATGGGGACGATCGACATACATCCGCCGCGGTCGTTCCAGACCATTTCCCGGTTTTCAAACTGTTTTTCCGAATAGGAAATACATTCGCTTTTCTGGATTTTCGCTGGCAAACAGCGCGTAAACCTGATCGCCGATTGTAATCGAGCTGGCGCAGTAACAGCGCTCTATATCATCCAGATGAATCTTTTCAAATTTCATGGGTTTCCTCCTTGGGAAGCGAAAGAAGAGCTACCGGTCAGGATAGCTCTTCTACTTCCAATTTAAGAATGTATCCTGCCGCTTTCAGCGCCGCTATAATTTCATCTTTGGGAAAGCGGGTTTTTCAGCGGGTAGACGTTGACGCCGGCCGCCTTGGCTGCGTCGAACATTTTTATAAAAGCAGGCGACGTCAGCACCAGATCATAATTCCGGGCCGAGGATTTTCCTTCGGCAATCGGGCAGTGCTTGACATTGGCGTCTACGCCCACGCTCTTGCACGCTTTCTGAGCGGTGATCGCCATCAGCTGACTTGTTCCGGAACCGCTGGCGCAAAGAAATTAAGATTTTAATCATACCCCGACCGCCTCTTTCTTACGCATATGTTCTTTGTACGCTTCGTAATCGCTGACGCACAGAAGTAGCCTTCCGGGTCTTTTCTGTACTGAATCTGGGATCATGACCAGAACCAAAATGACAATCGCCACGCCGATATACGCCAGATACTTCATGATGAAGGTGAAGATCGGCCAGATGACAGCCCAGTCAAACATCGCCATGTAGCCGCCGTATTCAACGACGCTGATGCCGTTGTAGGTGAAGGCCATCGCCGCGATGACGGAGCAGACAACCTGCAGAATTGAGAAGAAGGTGACCATCGCCGCCTTAGCGCCGGCTTTCGCATTGACGTAAATCGCGATTGTCGCGTTGTCAAAGAAGACCGAACGAAGCCCGCGATCGCCAGAACGGCGATTTGAAGATGATCAGGCCGATGATCGCTAAGAACTGACCTAACGCGCCGAACATAAAGCCGAAGGTTACCGCGTTTTTGAACCGAGTTCCATAGCCTGCGGCACAGTCGACGCCGACGATCGCGCCCGGCAGCTTGCTTTGAATGCCTGGAAGGATGCGGTCAGTTCGCCGACGAAGGTTCTGGACGCCCAGCTTCAGGATCGACAGATAAACCGCAAAGGACAGCGAGGTATCAAGAATATAGAACAGCTCTTGCCTTCGCCAGCATTCCGGCGCGCTGACCAGATAATCCTGACCCAGTACCAGCAGAATGATCGCGAAGAACAGCGTCATTAACAGCGGTGGAAACCATATCTTCATTGAAAATCGACAGCCAGCCCGGCAGTTCGTAGTCTTCAAGACGCTTAACTTTGCCGTCTTTGCCTCTTGAAGAACTTATAGCCGATCGCCGACCAGATCGCAATGCCGAACATCTGTTGATGCGCGACGCAGAACCCCGCGCCGTCCGTCAGATTCTGCGCGACTTCAACGGTTAAATTCCGGAGCCGACAGCCCAATACAGGCCTAACAGAACCGACATGATCAGCATCAGCGGCCAGTCGCCCAGCCGCGGGAAGCAGGTGAAGATGAACCAGAAAGCGATTGTCGCCTGTCGCGTCTGAATGTGACCGGTTGTGAAACCGCTCTATCTTTGTGTATTTCTGGAATTTGACCAGCAAAGAAATTGAAGACAAACGCGAACAACAGAAGCAAAGATCGCCTGGGAAAGTAGATTTGCTGGCCGCTTCCAGCGCGGATGCGCGGGCGCCTCTGTCCCATGTACGTATCCAGAACGATCGCGCTCCAGGTTGAACTTATCCTGCAAAGCGGCGATGATCGGTTTAAAGGTGCCTTCAATCCCCGGAGCCGACGGTTAAAATCTTATAACCGACAACGGCTTTTGATGAACCCTGCGCATGACTCGTGGAATGGCTTTTTCATCAGCATGTAGCCAATGATGACCAACAGGCCGATAAAATAAGCAGGCTGAGTCAGGAAGTTGTTAACAAAATACGCCCAAATCAATTGAGAAATCCCATAGCCACCCTCATAATTAGTAATTATTATTCCAAGCAATACGTAACTGAACGAAGCATACCGA
>VOFH01000593.1_pt1 | contig 21592 bp, 26 predicted proteins | sample 5384091 | NCBI WGS metagenome assembly VOFH01 (sample SAMN12384727, study PRJNA508395) | human gut metagenome | isolation source: healthy gut G | host: Homo sapiens
CTAGTTCGGAGTTTGAAAGAGCGACTTCCTTTTGTGCTTCATTTCGCCCGATAGCAGCCTTCTTACCGGCTTCCGCTTGTTTGATTTCCATGTCAGAGTTCAGTTCGGCGATGCGGCTTTCCTTTTCGGTATTTGCCTGTTCGATACGGATATTTTTCTCCGCTTCGGCTTTGGCAACCTGCGCTTCTTTCTCTGCGTTGGCAATCGCTACTTGGGAAATTCTGTCCTTATCTGCATTGGCAACAGATATCTCCTGCAATTTCTTGGTTTCTGCAATGGCGATATCCTGGTGCGGGTTTCTGCAACCTTCGTTTCACGTTCCTTGATTTGAGTCGCGATTTTGATAGCACCGAGTTTTTCCTGTTCTTCGATATTAGCTTGTGCTTCGTTCTGGGCCTTGCTCTCGGCTTCCTTACCCAGGTTGACGATGTAGTTGGCAGCGTCGCGGATATCACTGATGTTGATATTCATCAGATACAAACCGAATTTGCGGAGTTCTGTATCGATGTTGTCTTTCACTTTGGAAAGAAATTTATCACGGTCGGAGTTCAACTCTTCAATTGTCATGTCGGCAATAACCAGACGCATCTGTCCGTAAACCACATCTGTAATCAGGTTTTGTTTATCGTCCATGGTCAATCCCAACATACGTTCGGCGGCGTTTTCGTTGCGAGATAGAGGTAGTGGGGGCGGGTAGAACAGACGCCGGAGTACATGCTTCTTTAATGGTGGCTCATTTCGATTATGACGGACTATTAGATACAGTTTCTGTTGCTGAAAAATTGAATCGTTTGTTACCTCCGGATATTTCTGTTTATCGGGTTTGCCGTGTAAAACCGGAAGCTCATGCCCGTTTTGATGCAACAGCAAGGACTTACAAATATTATGTGACAGCAGTGAAGTATCCTTTCAACCGGCAATATCGTTGGCGGATTTATAGTTCGCTGGATTATGAACGGATGAACGAGGCTGCACGTACCCTTTTTGAATATAGTGACTTTACAAGTTTCAGCAAGCTGCATACGGATGTAAAAACCAACATCTGCCATATCACTCATGCCGAATGGACAAAAGTGACGGATGATGAAGCTACTTGGGTGTTTACCATTCGTGCCGACCGCTTCTTGCGAAATATGGTGCGTGCCATAGTAGGTACACTGATTGAGGTGGGACGTGGAAAACTTTCTGTTGAAGATTTCCGAAGAATAATCGAGCAGCAGGATCGTTGCAAGGCCGGAACATCTGCTCCGGGACAAGCCTTGTTCTTGGTCAATGTGGAATATCCGGAAACCTTGTTTATATAACTAATAACTTATAACAATCTTTTATGTGGTTATTATTAGCTTTTCTCTCAGCCACTTTGCTGGGCTTTTATGATGTATTCAAGAAACAGTCGCTGAAAGATAATGCAGTGCTTCCCGTTTTGTTTTTGAATACTTTCTTTTCCAGTCTTGTCTTTCTGCCTTTCATCTTGCTGTCCGTGTATGAGCCGGATTTGTTGGGAGGAACAATATTTAATGTTCCTGTTGCTGGTTGGGAACAGCATAAATATATCATTATCAAGTCATTCATCGTGTTATCCTCATGGATATTCGGGTATTTTGGGATGAAACACCTTCCTATCACTATCGTGGGACCTATCAATGCTACTCGTCCGGTAATGGTGCTTATCGGAGCGATGTTGGTATTTGGCGAAAGGTTGAATCTCTACCAATGGATTGGGGTGATGCTGGCTATTGCTTCTTTTTTCATGTTAAGCCGTTCGGGAAAGAAGGAAGGAATTGATTTTAAGCATAATAAGTGGATATTTTTTATTGTACTGGCCGCAATAACAGGAGCTATCAGCGGATTGTATGATAAATATCTGATGAAATCTCTGAATCCAATGCTGGTGCAGTCATGGTACAATGTCTATCAGGTTTTTATCATGTGTCCTATTCTGCTTCTGCTTTGGTGGCCTAAACGGAAGTCTACCACACCGTTTCGTTGGGACTGGACAATTATCCTGATTTCCGTATTTCTTTCGGTCGCTGATTTCGTTTATTTTTATGCATTGAGTTATGATGATTCTATGATTTCCATTGTTTCGATGATTCGCCGGGGAAGTGTAATTGTTTCTTTCACTTTTGGAGCACTCTTCTTCCGTGAAAAGAATTTAAAAAGCAAAGCGATTGACCTTATACTGGTGTTAATCGGAATGATATTCTTATATTTGGGGTCTAAAAGTTAAAACGGCAGATTCATAATCTGACTATTATAGGTTAAATAAGATTGATATGAAAATAAATAGACTCGTTTCCGCTATATTCTTTTTTGTTGTAGGATTGTTTTCGCTGGCTTCTCTTCAGGCGCAGGAAGCTAAAACTTTGTTTGTGAATATCCCGGATTCATTAACTCCTTTGCTTACTAAAGTAAATCGTGAAGATTGTATTGACTTTTTGGAAAGCAAGATGAAAGCGCAAGTTGAAAACCGTTTTGGTAAAAAGTCGGAAATGACAGAGCTTGGTACGGATTATGTCCGTATGCAAATGTCTCCGCAAACATCTTGGCAGATGAAGGTGTTGGCACTGAGCGATACGACGAAAGTGGTATGTCTGGTCTCTACTGCTTGTGCTCCGGCATGTGATAGCAGTCTGCGTTTCTATACGACCGATTGGAAACCACTTGCAGATTCTCAGTTTATCTCTCTACCGGTGATGAGTGACTTTTTGAGTACTCCTGATTCGACAACTATTTATGATTTTGATGAGGCTCGCCGTTCTGCTGATATGTTGCTGATGAAGGCTGATTTTAGCAAAGATAATTCGGAACTGACTCTTACATTGACCACTCCTGACTATATGGCAAAAGAAACGGCGGAAAAACTAAAACCGTTCCTCCGCCGCCCAATTGTTTATCATTGGAAGAATGGAGTTTTCACTAAGTAAAATCTCCATTCTCAATTTTCTATTCTCACTTTTTTAAGCATTCATTGATGAATGCTACCATTTCCGGAGTATGTTCTTCTACACTTTGAAGCAATTTGAATTGAGCCTTTGTGCGCACCAGGTTATGTTCGGGATATTGAATTTTGTAGTAAGTATCTCCGTTGATATAATCGGCAAGGAACCGTACGCACTGCATATATGGGAATAAAGCGGCAGCATAAGGCAGATTCTCTATTTCAATGGGAGTGAGGAACGATTTGGCACCTTTCAGATATCCTTTGGTGAATGCCTTGAATATCTCCATGTTGAAGTTCACACGATCAAGGTCTTTGTCGTCTTCATCACCGGTGTTGGCTCCCGTGCGTAGGAAATCTCCGTAATCAGAGAATATGAAACTAGGCATTACCGTATCCAGATCAATGACACAAAGCACTTTTCCGTCTTCATCGAACATCATGTTGTTTACTTTCGTATCGCAGTGGCATACGCGTTTCGGCAGTTTTCCTTCGCGATACAGACGTTCGGCCTTACACATTTCATCTGCACGTTTTTCTATTTCATCCAGATAATACTGTACTTCGGCTACGCGTCCGGCTGCGTTGGTTGCAACGGCGTCACGTAATTGTTTCAGGCGGAACTCCATATTGTGGAAGTCAGGAATAGTTTCGCCCAATGTTGCCGGAATGTCAGCCAACATTGCCTGGAAGTTACCGAATGCCTGTCCGGCATAATTAGAATATTCCGGATTGACGGTCTCGTATGTCTTGGCGCGAGGAATGAAAACCATTACACGCCAATAGCTGTCTCCGTCAAACCAATAAGTTTTTCCTTCTTCAGTAGAAAGAAAGGATAAAACTTTACGGTCAATATCCGATTCTCCGGCTTCGGTCAGTTTCTTGCGAATATGTCCGGTGACTGCGGCAATATTGGATTGAAGCATTTCCACATTCTGGAAAATTGCATGGTTGATGCGTTGCAAAACGTAGTCGGGAGCGTCTGCTTCCTTGGTGTTTACTTTGTAAGTGTCGTTGATAAGTCCTGCACCTAGTGGCTTGATTTCTTCCACTGTGCCTTGTACTTTGAATTTAGCAACAATGCTAGATAAATCTTTCATGGGTCTTTTCTTTAAAATTTATAATAAGGTTATTGATAATCATATTTGGCTACTTCATTAGCCTGGCTGGCCGAACGGACAGGGACTAGGGTGAAGCCCCAACTATAATCACGGTTAGCCGGTATCTGATGGAAGGGTTCCGGGCGTGCTCCCCAGCTGTCATATCCACCTACTCCTTGTTGTTTCATATCAACACAGACTTCTACAAAGTCTCTCGGAGTAATATCATTGACGTGATGCATTCTTCTCAATACATTACGCGCAGCTCTTTTCGTCATGGTTGGCAACCTCTTCGGGGCTGAAGTTATTCCATTGATAGGGGTGGGGAAGGGCTTCTTCCGAATCGAAATCTTCGATAGAGTTGCGTAAAGCGTTGAAGCCGATAAGGCTGTCGGCAACAATAGCCAGACCATTCCCTTTATCAGGAGATAGAGCAATCCAACGGGTATCGGTATGGTGTCCGTTTTCCTGTGGACGCACATAGTTGAAGTACATTTGATCCGCTGTTGTCTTGTATACGCCAACAAGGGTACCATGATTACGGTCAATATAGTTTTCTTCCGGACCGCGACCGAAATATTGTACATTGTTCATTTGGGCGGGCAAACGGAAGCGTACACCGATACGGGGAACTTCCAGTTTGGAAGCTGCTTTGCGGGCAGCATCGCTTCCGGGAGTAAAGGTAGCCATACGCGTAGCTTCGGAAACTTCTGTTTCTGCTGCTTGCATATCCGTAGAAGTGAATTGGGCACTAACATTTACGATACCGCTCGGATAGATTCTGTAAGTGACAACATACAAGTTGCCGGCAGCTAACAAATAAGTGGCTTTTAGCGAGACAACTTTATTCTCAGTAGTCATCTTGACATCTGTCACATGGAAGTTTTTGCTTGATTGCTTCCATACCTGTAAACGTTTAGGAGCGCCATTACCATAATCATTATCATTAGGAGCGCGCCAGAAGTTAGGCTGAATGCCAAAACCGTCTTTGAAATATTCAGTTCCGTCCACTTTATATGAAGTGACTAATCCGCTTTTCTTATTAAATACAAAGTTTACCTTTGAAGAAGATACGGTTAGTTCATCACCTGACGTTGCTGTTGTCAGTGCAGGACCATTAGCTTTATAAATTCTTTTCTCTGCCTGAATCGGAAGCTGGAATTGGTCGTATGCTATTTCGTAGCCGGCTGGTATTAGCGGTTCCGGTTCTACTGTTGTCACACTGAAGTTTACAAAATATTCTGTCCCCGGTTGGGATTTTAAGCCGTTTACGGGTACAGTAAACTCTTTGGATGCTTGCGGAGCGATGTCTAAAGAAACTTTTCCGCTTTTTATTGTTTTGTTATTTGAGAGTACGCTATAATGGATCTGATACTTTTTCAGATTGGTAAAGTAAAAACGGTTAGTGATTCTGAACTTGCCGGAAGCAGCGTCAATTGCTTCAAAACCGACATTTTGATGTACATATTTTACTTCAGCCATAGCCGGGTGTGGTCCGCGGTCCGGGTTGACAAGACCGTTGCAGAGGAAATTACCGTCGCTGGGTGCATTTACTCCGAAGTCACCTCCATAAGCCCAGTATTCTCTTCCGTTCTTGTCTTTCTGGAGCAGACCCTGATCTACCCAGTCCCAGATATATCCTCCCTGAAGGTTCGGATATTTATAGATAGCCTGCCATTGTCCCCAGAGATTTCCGGTAGAGTTGCCCATTGCGTGTGCATATTCCGAAGGAGCTACCGGACGGTCGCTGCCGTTCTTGCCTGTAGTTTTCCAACCAACTGGCACCTGGATATTGCGGAACATACATATCGGAGTTCCATTCCCATTGTGCGCGTTCATAGTTAACAGGACGAGCCATGATATTTTTGTCTGCTTCTTTCACCCACAAATATGTTTGATAGAAGTTGTATCCGTTTCCGGCTTCATTTCCCAGCGACCAGAAAGTGACGCTCGGGTAATTCTTGTTACGTTCGAACATATTGATTGTGCGATCCATGTGCGGTTTCAACCATTCGGGGTTGTTGCCCAATGAGCCGCCTTTGCGGAGGTCGTAATACATACCGTGGCTTTCGATATTGGCTTCATCGTACACGTAAAGTCCGTATTCGTCGCAAAGTTCATAGAAACGGCGGTCTTGCGGGTAATGGCAGAGGCGTACACTGTTTAAGTTATGCTGCTTCATGAGCTCAAAATCACGACGCATCAATTCCTCTGTAACGTAATGCCCTGTTGCCGGATTGTGCTCGTGGATATTTACACCTTTGAGTTTCAACGGTTGTCCGTTGATGAATAAGCAAACATACGGTTTGCCGTTAGCAGCCTTTTGTTCAATTGGTTTGATCTCAATACGACGGAAGCCGACATTGAAGGGAACTATTTCTGTAAACTTATCTCCGTCTTTGATGTACATCAGTAATTTGTAGAGATTGGGATGTTCGGATGTCCATGTTTTTACATTGGGGACTTCTATTTTCACTTCTTCAAAGAGAGGAATGGTTTGGTTCGCACCTATGGCGGTATTCATTTCGAAAGCAGCGATTACCTTATCGGTTTTCGGATCTAACACCTTATATCCGATAACATAATCTTTAGAGGGCTGTGAGGTATTGTTGCGGATATCCATTGCCAGTTTGAAGATACCGTCTTTGTATGTATCGTCCAGAGTCGATGTTACACGGAAATCTCTGAGCGCTACTTTGGGTTGTGAGTAGATATACACATCACGTTCGATACCACTGATGCGCCAGAAGTCCTGACATTCCAGATAAGAGCCAGTGCTCCAACGGAAGATTTTCAGTGTAAGTACATTCTTGCCCGGTTTCACGTACGGGTTGATTAAGAACTCTGCAGGATTCTTTGAATCTTCGCTATATCCTACTTCCTTCCGTTGATATATACATATACGCCGGACTTGGCTCCTGCCAAATGCAGATAAATGTCCCGTCCGTCCCAATCGGCAGGGAATGTCTATATCCCGACGGTATACTCCCACCGGAGTCGCTCCCGGCAATATCGGAGGCTGTGGGTTGCGTGCTTTGAATTCATAACCATGATTTGTGTAGATGGCTACTCCGTGTCCTTGTACTTCCCAGTTGCCGGGAACTTGGATATCATACCATGAGTCTGTACTGACGCTCGGATCAGTAATGTTGTCAGGAAGATCTTTGTAGGAATCTACAAAATAGAACTTCCATGTTCCGTTTAATAACCGATAGAACTTACTACGCTCAAATTTCCCGCTCAAGGCATCTTCACGATTGTCGTAAGTCATAAACGAAGAACGGGGATATTCTTTGTTAACAGCTACTACTTGCACATCTTGCCAATAAGGCTTTTTTGCATTTATCAGCTACGGCACTGGTTACTATCAGGGAAAATATTCCCAGAAAAATGTTAGTTAATAAGAGGGGGTGTAGTCGAAATTTCATGTTTCTCAATATTGGTTTTTCATTTCGTTTTTATTTAACTTTAATATGGTCGAATCCTTCTCCATAAACTCCGATAACAGCACTTTGTGAAACAAATGCGTTAGGGTCTATATCTTTTATAAACCGGAAGATAATGGGGGATTCCCGTTTTTTGCCAATACAAACATCATCTTCACTTCGCGTCCGGTATAAAAGCCCGTTGCATTGATGATTGTAACGCCTCGGTGCGGATATTCGTTGATACGTCGTCCTATTTCTTCATATTTATTTGAGATGATAAAGAATTGTACGGACTGGCGGGCACTGTTCACCACTTGGTCGAGCACGAAGCTACAAATATATAGAGTTACAAATCCATATACTACTTTTTCCCAGTCTTTTAAGACAAAATAACTGGAAGATATAATGATCATGTCGCAGATAAGTACAACTCTTCCCAGTGTAATATCCCGGTACTTGTTTATGATAGCTGCAATGATATCTGTGCCTCCGGTACTTCCGTTAGCTGAGAAGGCAACCCCGATTCCACCTCCACAGAATGACGCTCCGATGACACAAGCCATGAAAGGCTGGTCGTGCAGGAGACTGATCCCAGCCGCCAGTTTCTGGATAACGGATAAAAAGAAAGTCAGGGTGAACACTCCAAAGATAGTTTTGATACAGAACTTTAATCCCAGTAATTTAAGAGCTAACAGCAGCAGGAAGAAGTTGATGTGAAATACGTATATTGCACCGGAAAGCCGGTCGCCCAATATACAATGGAAGCAATACCCGGTACTCCCCCGGTAGTGATATCGTTGGGTAGTAAAAATACCGTCCACCCGATGCCGTACAGAATCATGCCAATGGCAATCATTACATAATCTCTGGCCTCACGGATAATGCTTTGCTTAGAAGGTTTTGGAATAGCTGTTTTCATAAAAGTGATTATGATAATCTATAAAATGTTCAAACACGAACCCATGAATAATCCGGCTTTGGGGAGAAGCCGGATTAATTTATGTTCGTGTCTGCAAAAATACTATTTTTATTTTACAAAAGCGTGACGATAGCCTTGTACTTTATTCCATGCGCCGCGAGTGAAATCGGGGACAGCTACCGGAGCTGAACTGTTTTCGATGGAGAGGTGGGTAAGTTCGGCCATACAACACCACTCTGCAAGGTCGTAAACGTCCATGTCTAATGGAAGTCCGTTTGCAGGACAATAAACCAGACGATAATCCATGATGTAATCCATACCGCCATGTCCGCCTACCTTTTTGGCAGTTTCTTCCAGTTCTTTGTGGATCGGATGTTTGTATTTGTCCATCAGCGCTTTTTTACGTCAGCCGGTACAGAACCGTGTGCGTTTAGCTTTTCGTGGTTAGGTACATCTTTTGAATCGATCTGAGTCGGACTCATGCAATATTCTTCGATAGGATATTTGCTTGCGTAGCCATCAGCACCCACTACCTGGTACATACGACTGTAAGGACGGGGAGTCATCACGTTGTGTTGAATTAGGATAGTCTTACCTTTTTCTGTACGATCAATGTAGAAGTCTGGTCACCGTTCTGGAAATCTTTCACTTCTTCTCCTGTTTGTTTCTTAATATAAGCCGGTCCATTGACAGCTTTCGTATCCATAGATACCAGTGTTTTCATACGGTCGCCACGGTGAATATTGAGTACCTGACAAGCCGGGCCCATGCCATGGGTAGCATATACATCACCACGATGTTTCTGATTGTAGTCCATACGCCAGTTGTTCCAGTAATCCGGCCAGAAATCTTCCAGATTATGTATATAAGCACCTTCTACGTGAAGTACCTCACCGAATACACCTTGCTGTGCCATATTTAAAGAAGTCAACTCAAAGAAGTCATATACGCAGTTTTCGAGTTGCATACAATGTTTGCGAGTCTTTTCAGAAGTGTTGATTAGCTTCCAGATTTCATCCAGTGTCATAGCGGCAGGTACTTCGATGGCTACATGCTTGCCATGTTCCATGGCATACACACCCATTTCTGCATGGTGCTTCCAATCAGTTGCTATATATACAAGGTCGATATCTTCCTGTTCGCATAGTTTCTTCCATGCCTCTTCCGAACCACTGTAAGAAGTAGCTTCCGGCATTCCGGCATTCTTCAGGATTTCTTGTGATTTCTCTACACGTTCGGGAAGCAGGTCGCATAATGCTACAATCTTAGTTCCCGGAATATGTGTCCAGCGCGATACGGCACCAGGACCACGCATTCCCAATCCGATAAAACCGACACGTACGGTATCAATTTTGGGAGCACATCTCGAAAAAAGTCTGTCAGGTTCTGATTGGCGGCTTTACTTTGCCATTTTGGCAAATTCAAGTTGCTTTTCCCGGGATCTTCACCTTCGGTCATATTCACTTCACGCATCAGTTTGAAAAGTGTTTGCCAGAAATCTGTTTTATATTCGCATCGGTGATAGTAAATCCATAGTTGCCAGTTCATTCTCATATGCGTTTCTGTGTCTTCGTTCTGGTGGGTTGCGTCTCCCATATTATACCAAGCCTGCCCGTTGGCATAACGGGCGGTTGCAACGCTTCCTAACCCGTTACCACGCGATTTGTATTTTCCTAATTTATAGATAATGAAATTAGAGAACAGATTATTAGATGATTCGGTAGAACTGGCCCAGTTAATAGCTGCCTGATGAACATGGCCAATTTCATGAGCTGGTCCCCACGCGTTATCTTCCGCTGCCATTACATTATCTTCCAACAAGATATTGCCTAAGTAGGTATAGACAAATCCGATTTGATAGTCAGAAGCCCACATATAACTTCCTTCCGGTGAGATGGCAATAAATGGTTGTTGACTTGTGATGGGCGTACATCGTCAATTCCCATTAATTCTTGTTGCCAGCCGACAATGTTATCCCATAGATGGATAGCTGAGAGGATGTTGTTGGGTACATATTCCAATAATTTGTTGCGGTGGAAATAGAACATGATCTTTTCACCGCGTATGCAGAAGTATTTGTGTGTTGATTTTTTTCAATAATTCAGCGTATTTTTCGTCTGTCTTATGTTCTTTCAGGTCGAAGAAACCGTTCACTGTGCCACTTCCGAGTGGTATGTGAATTTTGATGGGTTTTGCTGTATTTGAAGTCAGTTCGGTGTTGTACATGACAAACAATTGTCCTTCTCCTTTCATAGTCAGTTTGTTGACTCCGGATTTAGTATATATAGACATCGCCTGAAGAAGCTGTTTGCTTGTATTCTGTTCCTGTTTCCCAAATACACTGCATTGAAATATTCTGTCCGTATGTGTCACCAACCAATACGATGATATCGTCTCCCTGCCTTGACGGATATACCAGTCGGATTGTCGAGATCACTATATTTTTAGTCATTAATTTATCCGCCCATTCAGCAATATTACTGTATGGTAGCTGCGAATGCGAAATTCTTTTTCCCATTTGTCGTATGTATTGTCACGAACCGCTTCTGCTATTCTGACGAAATAGTCTGGCAGAGCTTGTATCTGTTCGTTGGTGACGCTGTTCTTTATTTCCGTACAAGTTATATCGGTGAATACGGTAAGAAGTTGTTTATCCAGTGTTTTATCCGTATTTGTTTTGTAAAATTCCATTTCATCACAGCTTACAAAATCACCCAGACCGCTTAATACTTCGAATTTGATTCCGGTCGCTTTTATGCCTTCTGAAAATGAAACTTTGGAAGGAGCATTCTGCTCTTTAAAGTCATATTCTCCTGTAATGTATAATCTGATCGGTCAGGATTGGTTGTTGTATATATTTTGACCTTTCCGAAGTTTCCATTACCGGATCGTGTATAATAAATTAAGTAGTCTATTTCCGTATCTCCTTTAAAATAGTATTCCAGCGTGACAGGGAATTTGGCGGATTGTCCCCACGGAGTGTGGAAAGGGGCAGCTCCATCAGTTGAAAATTTGCCATCATATGTATTTTCAATATCCTGTCCCTCCTGATGCTCACTGCTTTGCCTCCGGTTGGTGTAATCCTTGATGTCACCCTCAACAATTACTTCGCCTTTGGCATATTGATTAACGGTGATAGTATAGGTAGCAGTAGTTGATGTTACTTTTATGTTGGCTGTTCTTTGGTTTCGCCTGTATTTTCATTCACTGTAATTCTCAGGAAAGTTCCTTCTGCTGCTGTCTTTGTTTTGAGCATTGTAGCCAGTTTGCTTCATAAGAGACACTCCATTGAGCTAACTCCATAGATGTGTTAATTGGAATCTGGACAGACGTACTTGATTTATCCAGATTTTGTATCAGATATTCTTCACTGATACTGAAGGAGCTATTTATAATCGATTTTTCGGTATCCTTGCATGCCAGTGAAACTGTGAATAGAGTAAAAAGGGCTAACAGGTTAGTAATGAATCTTTTTATTGTCATTTTTTGCTGTATTAGTTTTTAAGATAGATGAGGTCTAAAAAAGGGTGAATCAAAAGTCTGACTCACCCTTTGTCTCTCATTTATTATTCGGACAGTATGAACAGACTAAATTCGCTCCATACAAAGAAGGAACCACTGGTCCAGTTGCTTTCACATTCAAAGCGTAAGGTGTTGGCAGCATTGTCTATTGAAACGTCGGGAGAAACATAAACTCCTGCAGCACCTGACGGGAGACCATCTTCATCCCACGCAAAACGCTTGTAAAGTTGTAAATTGTTCTCATTCGTTCCTGTATATAAATTGAACCATGCCAAAGCGGCATTTCCGTTATTTGATCTGTTTGTATAGGTGAAACGGAATGTCTTAGTTGATACGGGCAATTTTACTTGAACATAATGCTTGTCGGCAATTGATACACTCCACGCGCTGTGGAAGTAGGTACCTATGTCTCCATCCAATAAATTAGCTAAGGAACCTTCTGACGGTTCTATTGCATTACTGGAAAGCATGTCCGCTGTCAGACTGTATTTTTCAAGAGATGCAACCAGTATAAATGGATTCGTGTCGAATTCGAAACCGTCTTTTCCATTAATTTCCAGAATCTTTATACCCACCTTTCCGGAGGTCTTCGTAAACTTAGGGATATTAACCTGAACAGAAGATGTGTTTCCAGGCTCAAATGAGATGATATCCGAAACTAACGTTGCTCCTTCTAAGGTAGTAGTAGTTTCATCAATTGCTACTTTACAGGTGAAATTCCATTGGTTTTCGACTTGCAATCCTAAAGCAAGATCAATGATACCTCCACTTTGTGATAAATATTTAGTCACGGTTCCTGAACTGGATTCAGTGACTGAAAGAGATGGAGTAATAATCTCCGGTTTCAGAACTAATGTGTTTTTATCCGCCAGGATGGAATCGGATGTACTGGTCAGCATGATTGGAAGAACACACGTTTGTCCCTCTTCAAGAGTCTGCTCAAAGATTTCTATCTCGTTGGTATTCAACTGTAAATTGATGATCTTATAGGTTTCAGCAGAAGAATAATCGAGTTCTTCCATGTTGAACGAATAACAATTGGCAGGCATTGCCACATAGTCCAAACCTCTCTCGGAGATATACTTCTCAAAATTGACTGCATCCATTGCACCGATATGGGCAGAAGCTGTCAATGTGGGTTGACTTCCGGATTTAATGACCGTTATTGAATAGTTAGTAGCCTCTCCTGTTTTATAAAGATCTACGGCTTGCTCACCGGTGGTCTGCAGTGATAGTATTTTCTCATATTCCTGCGGATAGGTATCGTCATAATTGTCGCAGGAAGTATTCATCAGAATCATCCGCACAAACACAATGCTATTGATATATGTTTCATATATATTCTATATTGTTATGAATGAATAAAAAATAATTAATATCCGGGTGCTTGTACCATTTGCGGATTTTTGTATACTTGTTGTAGAATACCGGATTCAGGTACATGCGGTTTTCCCACACATAAGGTGCATCAACTGTAGTTCGTTTATTAAATTCTTCGAATGTGGGACTTTTGAACTTCTGCATTCAATCCTTCCCGTTTGTTTGCTCCAAAGTACTTGGCTCCTTCTGCCCAACGGCGGACATCGAAGAAGCGGTGACCTTCGTTCCATAATTCAACAAAACGTTCATTGTGTACCCAGTCTTTTATTGTCATATTATTTGTGATATCAGCCAATGTTAATTTAGGGATTCCGGCACGTTCACGAACAGGATTTAGTGCATCAATGGCTTCCTGTGTATTTCCTAATGCTGCATGGCATTCTGCTACGTTTAGGTAGAGTTCGGCCAGGCGGAATAAGATAGTAGGTGCGCTTGTTCCGCTTGTAGAACCGCCGGCTGTATAGAATTCAGTTACCGGATCAACAAACTTTTGTGTCAGGAACCCTGTGACACTATGGTCACGATTAAATAGAGACGGATTGTAACCGTGCATTTCCGAATTCCTCATTTCCAGTTTCAGAGGAGAACCGGCCGCAAATTTAGTTCCGTAGTCACCACCGTCAAAAGCCATCCATGCATAGAAACGAGGTTCACGACCCACATTCAATTTGATAATGTCTTCCCGTGAAGAGATACCTGCTGACTCAAACCATTCAGAGGAAGGAGTAAAGTCAAGGTCTTTTTCAGGTAGTTTCCCGTTAGCTGTATAGAAATGTTCGAACGTATATAATGTAGGAGATACACCACTATAACCAGCATGCCATGTTCCATCCGATTTCTTCAGAATACGAAGCGGATAACGGGAATAAAAAATCAAACTGGTTGGATAATCCCCAGATAATTTCTTTGTTTCCTTCAGATTCACGTGTACTTACGGCATAGCGCATCTTCATTACGTTTTTCAGGAATTCTCAATTATCTTCCACGTCTGCTACCCGGGAACAAAAGGTAAGTTCAGGGATGGTCGGGAGTAATATTCGTCGTCATCGTAAAGTTCACGGTCACCGGAAGTTGTAGCTAATGTAAGTGCTTCCTGACATGCGGCCAGTGCTCTTTCCCATTTGCTCTTGTCATAAGTATTGCTTACTAAAGCTTTACCGTAACCCGGAGTCTCGAAATTCTCATTCTGCCAGTTAGGATAGGGGAAACTTCCGTTCCATAAAGGAGATGCGGCATAAAGTAGTAAACGTGCTTTTACAGCTTTGGCTATAGTAGATGTGGCGCGTCCCCATTCATTGGTAACGGTGCGGTTGGCAGGAAGTACTTTGGCGGCTTCATCCAGCTGGTTCGCAATCCAGTCTACACAATAGTCAAAGTGAAAACGTCCATTATACTCTGACGTTGGGGTATCCATCGGAATGTACGAGTCTGTAATTGGGATGGGACCATATCTTCTTAAAGTAGCGAAGTGGTAATAAGCTACCAGGAATTGGCATTCGGCTCTCCATTGTTCCTTTTCTGCATCAGATGCAATGTCGCTTCCCGCATTTTCCAACTTTTGTAAAAACAGATAACATTGTCCTATATATTGGTAAGTAGTTCCCCATAGCCAGTCTTGGTTAGTGGATGATGCAGTGTTAAATGCATAGGCGCCCCAATAACCGTCTGTGTTCCATGAATAAGGTAATACATATTCGTCTGTCGTAGAGTTTATTTCCCCCAGATAGGCACTGGGTAAGTCTGTACTGACACCTCCATAACAGGAATAAAGAAATCCTAAAGCTCGGGTGGGGCTTGACATTGCGTCATCGATATTGGGTTGTTCGGGTGGAACAACGTCTAGATAATCACATGAGGTTAAGCCCAATGCAGTGATAATAACTGCTATACTTATATTTTGAAAGATGCGTGTTAGTTTCATATTTTTTCTCATAATAAATTAGAATTGAAGTTGAATTCCGACATTGACAGTCTTTTGCATAGGATAACTGTTCCAAGAAGACAGTTCAGGATCCCAAAGGTCAAACGGACTAAAGGTGAATAGATTGGCTGCGCTGACGAAAATACGTCCATAAGGTATTTTATATCCTACTTCTACATTCTTCAATCGGAGGAAAGAACCATTTCTCAACCAGTAACTACTGTTCACTGTATTGTTGGCAACGTCTGTTGCAAGTAGTCCCAAACGAGGATATTTTGCATCCCAATTCTGTTTTTCTTCCGACCAGTAATTATCGGCTATATATTTTAATACATTTCTGTTACCGACGGCTATTCCTTCTTGAAAGGGTCAATACCGTTTGTCATGATAGAACGCAGAGCAGAGCCACTGAAGAAGACACCAAAATCAAACTTTTTGTAGTTGACAGTTCCGCCAAATCCGTATTGTAAGCGTGGAGTACTTCCATATTTGGAGATCATCGTCTGGTCATCCGAATCAATGATACCATCACCGTTAAGGTCACGATATTTAATATCTCCGACCTTGGGTGTAGAACCCAAATTCTGGGCAGGGCTGTTATCTATTTCTTCTTGTGACTTGAATAAGCCTTCTGCTATGTAGCCGGTAATACGTGAATAAGGTTTTCCGGTTTCTGACTTCCATATTGTCGGATATTCCGGTTCATCCACATAGACCATTTTATTTTTGTTGTAGGTGAAGTTTGCCTGTAGACTGACAGACAAATCTCTGGAGAAGTTATTGGCATAATTAATACTGAATTCTACTCCTTATTATCCATTTTACCAATATTACTCCAAGGTTTGGCAATATGATAAGCCAGTGATTGCGGCCATGCTTCACGGTTCATGAAGATGTCATAACGCTTGTCGTAGAAATAATCGAAGGTAAATGTCCAGTTGCGGAACAATGTAAAAATCAATACCTATATCGAGCTTTTTTACTTTTTCCCATCCCAAACCGGACATGGCGTAGTATGCCATCTGAGGACCTCCTAATTGGTAGTCCATATTTTGTCCGGAAGTCCATTTCAAATAAGACAGGTCGTTGTTTGTAATCTTGTCTCATATACAGGTAATAACTTCCGCCGGCTGTTGCCAGGTCGTCGCTACCTACAAGACCGTAGGAACCTCTGACCTTGAGATTGTCCACTACATTTTTCATTGGTTCGAAGAAAGCTTCATTGCTTATTACCCATCCCTAAAGACACGGCAGGGAAGAATCCGAAACGGTCTTTTGGCCAGACGTTCGGTCCCGTTGTAACCGAAGTTAAACTCAAATAGATAGCGTTGTCCGTAATCATAAGTAAGACGTCCGGATAGGCCTTGATTACGGTTGGTAACACGTCGCTTCTGTATTCGCGTTGTTTGTAGAGTAACATGGCACCTACATTATGCAGACCGAATTGACGGGCATAGTTTAGGTTGAACTGTAATTCAAATGTTTGGTCGGAAGACTTTCCGATAGCCGACTGACTGATATAATCGCTGCCATTCGAATTTAGCAGTTCCAATTCATAATTCGTATTTTCCAGGTCGGTTTCATCGTAGCTTCCGCTTTTTATGCGATAATAATAAGGAGCAATGCTACGATCAAAGTAAGAACTTGACCATGTTTTGAAATTTACAAAGCATTAATTTTAAGCCCTTTTTAGTGATAAAATCCAAATCCTGGTCTATCTTGATAACTGTGTTAAGTGTATTTTCGTTCGTTTCGGGCAAAGGATGTCATCATCCTGGCATGAGGGGTTCGTGTATAAGGTACTTCCTGAGATGATGTTGTTGCCGTACATGATACGCCCGTCTTGACTTGGATAAGTAACCGGAAATTCTATGGGGTAGTAGTCAGAATCTGTTTGAACAAATCCTCGCTTGATACATTCGGGCTTTTTTTCTGACGGATCTGAGCGTTCATATTCATTTTGATTGTCGTCGTCGGCGTCAGTTTATAAGCAATATTATTCTGGAAGGTATAGTTCATTATATTAATATTGTTGTTCCATGAATATGCTTTCCTGTGTTCAGCAAGCCTGAATCATGGCTGACATCCAAACTCATGTAATATTTAACTTAGAACCACCACCGGAAATGTTGACGTTGGCACGTTGGCGCATACTCATGTTTTTTAAACAATACGTCTTGCCAGTTTCCATCGGGGTATAGGTATGGGTTGACTCGGATGCCGTGCGTTCCATGTCTGTAGCACTGTATTTGGGTGTAGCGGAAGAGTTTCTGGCTAATGAAGCTTTATTATACATATCCATGTAAGTAGCTCCGTCCACAAATTCCGGGAACTTGTCTAAGTAGTTGAAAAATTTTCTGCTGTAACGTTGATGGATGTTTTACTATTGTATTCTCCGCCTTTAGTTGTGACGATCATTACACCGTTAGCTCCGCGTGAACCATAGATAGCGGTGGCAGATGCATCTTTAAGGATAGAGAAGCTTTCAATATTCTCGGCTGGCACATAATTAAGGTCACCGGATGATATTTCTACATCATCCAATAAAATCAGAGGAGTTGCTCGTCCACCAAAAGTACCGATACCGCGAATGTAAAATTCGGCACCGGAGCCAGGCTCTCCGGAGTTTGTTTTGCGATGACACCCGCCAACTTTCCGGCAAATGAGTTGGACAGGGTAGATGACGGCAGTTTGAGGCTGGCACCTTTTATACTTGTGATAGCTCCTGTTACGCTGACCTTCTTTTGGGTACCGGGAACCGACTACGACAACTTCATTCAAGGTATGATCGTCTCCTTCAGTACAATTTTGATATTCCCTAGATCTTCTACAGGAACTTCGCGAGTTTTATATCCGATGTAAGTTACGACAAGGATCGTCTTATTGTCGGGGATGGAAAGACTAAAATTACCATCAATATCCGGAGATTGTACCAGTGTTCTTGTCACCTTTAATCGTGATGTTAGCTCCAATGATGGGGCTATCGTCCCTGCGTCTATAATAGTACCGGTTACAGTACGTTTTTTTTTTGTTGGGTGTTATTCGTTTTTTTGTAACGTTAAGAATAACCTCTTTTGTTTTTACGATATAGCTAATACCGCTGTCTTTGAAAACTTCATCAGAATCTCGTCAATAGGACCATTACAATTAATGTCTTTCCGTTGTTTGTCTTCGAGATCTGCTGCGTTGTAGAAAAACGTGTAGTCGCTGTTTTTTCTATAAGCTGGATAGCTTGCATAATAGTGATTGATTGCCCTTGATAGATATGTGTCCTTGAGCTCCAAGAGCGGACAAGGGGTAAAAGAGCAAAACGAGTGCGATATGCTTCAGATATCGCCTCCGGTAACAACTGTGATTTTTTTCATGATTTAACTTGTTGTGAGGTTAAATATTGGGTTAATTATTAGAAATATGGTTAATTATATATTACTATTTTACTATTCTGTTTTTTGTATGTAAGGTTAAGGCTGAAACAGAGTTCTCTATCACGTCATCCAATGTTTCATCATAACGGATGCTGCCTGTGAATGAAGGCTGTTTAGTAAACTTTCCTTCTAGAATTATATTTGATTGGTATATTTGATTTATAATCGAAATGAGCTGGGATAATGGGGTTTCTTTGAAGTTGTATCTTCCGTCCTTCCAATTGATATCCATAACATTCTCAACTAATGTTTGTGCATTGTTTGGATTATACATTACCTTTTGCGATGGAGACATGATAATTTTTCTCTCCTGTAGATTCTACATTGAATTCAATTTTACCATGAAACAGCGTGATTTCATTTTTTTCAGCATTAGTTTGCTTGATTTGGAAACAGGTTCCCTTTACTTCTATAAAAGCTTTATTAATGTGTACTTGGAAGAAACTGCCTTCATGTTTATATACCTCAAAAAATGAGTTGCCTTCTAACCATACTTCTCTTTTTTGTTGAAGGCTTTTGTGTATTTAATGGAACTACCTGATTCCATCCATACTTTTGTACTGTCCGGTAAAACGTGCATTTTTTGTTGTGCTATCACCATTATAAATTCGTCGTTAATATTATCTCTGACTGATTCATCCAAAATCCTCCTATTGTTAGTAAAGAGCGAGTGAAGCTACGGCAAAATACCATCTTTAGTTCTGTTAGAACTAAGATAAAAAAAATGACTTTCGAAAAAACTTCTTTTGGTTAGTGGTTAATTTATTGAATATTAGCTCATTGTGATTTTAATGATATTTTTCTATTTTTTTTATCGAAGGGATGTGGGGTAGACTTAACTCAAAGTGTATTTATAATATACGAGTAATAATAAATAGAATAATAACAAAGTAAGATAGGATGGATAAAGATACAAAGATGAGTTTGATTAAAGATTTGCTGGCAAGGACGGCTGACTAAAAAGCAGGAGAAGCTATGCTGACCTGGAATCAGTGGATAGAGAACTTAAAATACAATGGAATGAATCAGAAAATAAAGCTATAGATTTTTAAAATAAAAGAACAGATCTGGGAAAAGTAAAAGCAAGATGTGTAGATAGGAAAAGAAACAAAAGTTCTAACAGAACTTAGTTGAATTTAATAATTAGAATAGATTTTGAAGACATTATTAAAGGAAAAAAGGTAACTTTATTATAAATAAAAATCAAAAAAAATGTTGTGGTTAATGGTTATTTCTTTTATTTTTGTAACACAATTGAAAAGAGATGGAGGAGACAATAATTCTGGAAAAGGTAAAAGCGGGGAGATGCGGCTGCATTTTCTTTGCTGTATGACCTTTATTGGCTGAAGGTTTATAACTTTGCACGACTTTATGTCACTTCATCTTCCGTGATTTCAAGTAGTTCAGGATGTTTTTGTGAAAGTTTGGGAGTCCAAAGAGTTTCTTGATATTACCAAGAATTTTGATGGGTTGCTTTTTTATGATTACCCGTAATATTATATTCAATTATTCGCGTAGACATTTTAATGAGCTGAATTTTAAAATGACAGTTCTGAAAGGACTTGAAAATTCTTATGATATAGAAGAGGAATTGGATGCTGCTGATTTGAAGAGGCAACTTCCGAAGGCAGTTGCGTATTTCTGCATCAGGTGTGCAGGTCAGGTTCTCTATTACATATCCGGCTTCCACTCCGGCAGGGAGCGGGGCGGATAGCTCAATGATAAATTCGGCCTTGTTGAGCGCTTCAAACTTATTCATTTTCCGGTTGCTACGGTGCGCATTGTATTGTGTTCAATGAATCCGATCATTTCGTCCGGGCGTCCCCATTCCATACCTTCGCTCATGTCCTGCATGAATTTACATTTGATACGGGTGGGGGAGAGAACTTCCATGATGCGTGAGCAAGTTCCGTGGATATTGATCGGGTCATCCATTAATCCGGCCCAGCTGCAATTTTCTATTTTGAGCAGCCCGCTGCATCCCATAAAATGGAAGCCGTCGTCGTGTCCGCTTAATACACGTCCTTTTGCGGCATTGGGGATGATGTGGACATCGTTGAATGCGATATTTTTGCTGTATTGTGATAGGATTCCTAATCCGCAGGTATGGAATAACTTCAGATTCTCCAGTTTGGTGTCCGTGCTGTGGTAGATGAAGATACCGGCATGGTCACGGGTACTATGTCTCAACACGAGGATAGTGCCCGGTGCGGGGAAACGTTTGTTGGCTTCCCTTTTCGGATCGGCGAGGCGTACCAGTCCGGGTTTTATCTCTGTCGCATCATAAGGGCGCCATCCCAGGTTGTCGCCGGTATTGGGCAGGACGAAGTGGGTTTCAGGGTCAAACTGCATGATAGACCACAGCCCGCTTTTCCAACCTTCGCCGACAAAGGTGAGCCGTTTGTTTTCTATGATGTAAGGATATTGGCGAGTGTCGATTTCCACTTCTATATGGTCGGGGGGGGATTGAGTGACGGTGCCTTGGGCGGTTAGAGGGATTTCCCAGTCAACGGAGAAGTTTTTCAGGGTGATGTTTTGGCAGCGGTCCAGGGTGAAGGGTTGCATACGGCCGTGCATGATAAACTCCGAGCCGTTGCCGTCAATAGTCAGGTTGTTGACTTGATCCAGCAGTACGGCAAGGATTTTAGGATTGACATCGTAAGTATTCGTTTCGTGATAACGGAGTATCTCCATGAGAATCCAGGGCAATGCATGGTACCGGATATTTTTGTGCAAAGCCGAGTGTGCCGCATACTGTTTGCAGGCGACTGTAAGGGCGGGGAGTCGAAACATTATACTGAAGCATGATTGTTTTCCCTTTGGCGGTATGGATAAGCGTGGTGTTGACATCTCCCAGTTTATACTTTTGACGGGCTTCCGGTGAGTTCTCTCCGAATCTTTTCCGCGCATACTCGCTCATGCCGGCCTGATGGGTGGACATGGATACGAGATATTC
>VOFH01002774.1_pt1 | contig 21590 bp, 43 predicted proteins | sample 5384091 | NCBI WGS metagenome assembly VOFH01 (sample SAMN12384727, study PRJNA508395) | human gut metagenome | isolation source: healthy gut G | host: Homo sapiens
TATCCAGATTGACTTCTGTCTTTAAATATGCTCTCCAGTCAAACACAGCCTCCACAGCCTTAATAGCAACCTCTGCCATATCAGCTGTAGGTTCTTTTTGTTGTAAATTTCTGCATTGCCATACCAGGTTTGCTCATCATCAAGGCAAATTTACTGTCTGTCCTGCCTGCCCACTGGATAATTTCAAATGAAATTCCAGATACTACAGGTACCATGAGCAGACGACCGAAAAGACGGAACCAGTAAGACGGTACCAATACGAAAATAAAATGCAGGAAAATACTTACCAGCATAACCAGGAATAAAAAGCTTGTTCCACATCGCCTATGGAATCTGGAGCTCTCAAGCACGTTCTCCACAGTAAGCGGCTTTACCATTCTCCACACAGTTGATACATTTGTGCTCCGCACCGTGATACATAAAGGTCCTCTGGATATCCTTCATTCTGGAGATCAGGAACATATATCCCATAAACAGTGCCAGCTTCACAAAGGCTTCCACTATGGTAACCACCACTTCCGGAAGCGCCTACCTTACGGCAAAGACTGGCCAGTGCATAAGGAAGCAGCATAAAGGCTGCAACAGAAATTACAATAGAAACGGCTACAGTTACATAAAGCAAGGCTTTAAATGCCTTGTCCTCTTTTTTTTCTTCTTGACTTCCAGTTCTTCCGAAGAAAGAGCAGCATTCTTTCTGGTCTCTTCCTCATCCTCCTCATCCCCTGCAATCTCCGCTGAATACATAAGGCATTTTCGTTCCGGTTACCAGAGAATCAATAAAGCTTACCATTCCGCGGATGATTGGTTTCCGCCAGATCCTGGCTTTTCCGAAAATGCATTTATAATCTTCCACTTTTTACTTCAATTTCTTTATCAGGACGTCTTACTGCAATGGAATATTTATCCTTATGGCGCATCATAATGCCTTCCATTACAGCCTGTCCACCGATATTGATGGTTTCATTTTATCCTCCAGTTAGAAAAAGAAAGGTTGAGATTTCCCAACCTCAACCTTCTCATTCAGTAATATTCAAATTACTTATTCAGGCCGTATTTTCTTGTTGAACTTATCGATACGTCCACGAGCCTGTGTAGCTCTTCTGCTGTCCTGTGTAGAACGGATGGCATTTAGAACAGATCTCAACATGGATGTCCTGTTTAGTAGAACCTGTTACGAATGTGTTTCCACAGTTGCAGGTTACAGTTGCCTGATAATAGTTAGGATGGATTCCTTCTCTCATGATTTTCACCTCTCTATATTTATTCTATTTTATTTGCGTTGAATCTGACGAATTCACACTTTTACACAGCTTTACTGATTATAGCATGGCGTTCCTGAGAAATGCAAGTTATTTATAAAAATTTCTAAAACTAATTTAGATAATATTCTGCACGGTGTTTTTTTGTGAACATTACAATTTCTGTTTTTTACCATTTCAAATTCAGCATTATTTTTCGTACGGGTAAACATATTCAGGATCTGTTCTACCGCATCTTCTGACTTCATTCCATTGAGAGCTTTTCGCATAATGTAAACCGCTTCCTGTTCTTCTTTACTCAGCAGCAGATCCTCTCTTCTTGTTCCGGATTTCTGGATATCAATGGCCGGGAAAACCTGCTTCTCCTGAAAGCTTGCGGTCAAGAACAAGCTCCATATTGCCGGTTCCTTTGAATTTTCGTAAATAACGTCGTCCATTTTGCTTCCGGTGTCAACCAGTGCAGTGGCAAGAATGGTAAGGCTTCCTCCTCACGCATATTACGTGCTGCACCAAAAAAGCGTTTCGGCATATGAAGTGCTCCCGGATCAAGACCTCCTGACAGAGTTCTTCCACTTGGGGAACAACCAGGTTATAGGCTCTTGCCAGTCTGGTAATGGAATCCAAAAGGATCACAACATCCTGCTTATGTTCTACAAGGCGGCGTGCACGCTCTACAACCATCTCGATACACGCTTATGATGCTCCGGAAGCTCATCAAATGTGGAATAAATAACTTCCAACGTTCGGTCCCTGTATTGCTTCCCTGATATCGGTAACTTCTCGGACGTTCATCAATAAGAAGAATGATCAGATGCATATCCTGTTATTCTTAAGAATAGGACATCCTTAAGCAAAGTAGTCTTACCTGCCTTAGGCGGGGAAACAATCATACCGCGTTGTCCCTTTCCGATAGGGCTGACTCAGATCTACGATACGCATGGCAGTAGTTCCGCCAGGCCGCTCCATGATCAGACGCTCATCTGGGAAAAATCGGGGTCATATTTTCAAATTGTATCTCTTCTGTCCCTCACTTGGATGGAAACCATTGATAGACGTTACATATAAAAGGGCACTGAATTTCTCCCCCTGTGTTTTAATACGGATATTTCCCTGAATAATATCCCCTGTCTTCAGATTGAATCGGATCTGTGACGGAGAAACATAGATATCATTTCTCCTGGAAGATAATTCTCACTTCGGATAAATCCAAACCCATCCGGCATAACCTCCAGGATTCCATTGGCCTTTTCGCCACTGTCAAGCTGGACCGTTTCAGCCGGAACACTGTAAGCATTGCTTACATCCTCTTCTGTACGGTTCTCACTGGCTGCGCCTGTACGGGCTGTTCCGTTTCTCAGGTCTTAATTCGGCTGGCGGAACCACTTCTACAGGTTTCGCTACAGGAGTGCGCTTCACAAAGTTCTCCGGTCTGTTTTCCCCATTATAGCTGTTCTGACGTCCTACATTTTCATTTCTGCCATAATTATTGCTGCGGTACTCAGGATTACGCCGTATAATGGTACGGGATCTGGTTGGTGCTTTCTTTTCTCCGGTGAAGAAACACTTCGTATTTTCTGTTTTTCTGCTGCCACAGGCTCTGGTCTTGCAGGTATGGTATTCTCTTCTGCTGTTCCGGAAATAGTCTGCTCATTTTCTGCAGTCTGTTCTTTCCTATCCTCTTCCAGCATACGTTCAATTAATTCAGGCTTTCTCATGGTAGAAATGCCCTTCAGTCCTCTGGCTTTTGCCAAGTCTTTCAGCGTAGCTAGGGATAATGATTCATACTTTTCTTTCATCAATCATCTACCTCTTCGACTAATACAATTCCTAAAACACATTTCAATTTTGATTTAACGGGGATACAAATGTCTGATTAGACAGAAGCTATATACTGAATTATAAAACATCCTTCAAAAAACTTATTAAAGTTTATTTTAACACATTTCAGGCGCCGTGTCTACATCCATTCCAAATACATGTTACTGTTCACTCCGTTCTAACGCGCTTACCAGTGTTACTGTTCACCCTGTGACCAGTAACCTACCAGTAACTCAAATATATCTATCTATCCCTGCCTGCAAGAAAGTGATAACCTTTGTTTTGTATTATACACACCCTAAGGTTTTCATTACCAAGAATTTTCTGTCGACGCATATCCCGGACTCTCTTCGACATATATAAGAGTTCTGTTCTCCCGGTGACCCAAAGATAAGTACCAGCTGTCACTTACCTTTTATAAAATACCGGTTTCCCACGCCTGTGCTATTAATAAAAACACCCGGAGATATTTCTCCGGGTGCCGGTCATCTTTAAAATTATTAATTCCAGAACGCCCGTAAATCTTCTGGATCTTAGCGATCTGTGCATCTGTAATCTGATTCAGTGCATTCTGAACAGCTGCATAAGTCTGTGGTCTGCTACTCTTCAGGGGAAGCATTGTTCAGGATGTAATCCTTAACAGATTCTGCAAAATATTCTGAAGCATTCTGTGTTACATAGGCTTTATTAAAAGCTGTAACATTTGCCTTCTCAGCTGCAAAAATGCTCTGGGAAGCTTGCTTGTGTCTTATCTGCATTTCCTGCGATAAATGCAAGGAAATGACCCAACTCATGATAAACAGAATCATCAATCTGCTTCATTGTAATAGATCTTGATCTTGCATCAAAATATCCTGAATAGTTGACGGATGGATCAACAACAAGCTTAAATCCCAGCTGCTGATATGCTGCAATTACATGATTGTCCATCTTGCCTGCAACACTTGCTACATTTTCCTCGTGTTTGCTCTGGTTCTGTGAAGAGCTTGCTGCTGCAGTTACCTTGGCAGCGGAAGCACCAGAAGAAGTAGTGGTGCTTACAGCGGTCTCATTGTCAATTGATACCTGCTGTGTAGTTGTTGTCTGAACAGTTGTTGTGATCTTGGATGTAACAACTTTCTGTTTTTGGATTTCTTGGTGTATTTTCTGCTGTTGCTTTGGTAACAACGGTTGTCTTGGTATCTACTGTTGTATTACCGGATTTATTTGTTTTATTGGTTACTTTTGTTTTGGTTTTCAGTTTCTTGGTGTAGCTCTTCTTGGAAGCCTTTTTAATTTAACAGTCTTCCTGGTTGTCTTGGTACTGGAGGTAGTCTTCACAGTAGTCTTCGGCTGGGAAGCCAGTGGAGTTTCATCTTCTATGATGGAAGTCTCCATGATCGGATCTGTAAACTGGGGAATTCAGGTGTTTCTCCTGCTCCTGAGAATAATGAAACGCCGCCGATCACTGCTGCCAATGCTATGGCAGCACAACTGGAAACAACTTTTTTATTTGCGAGCCACTCTGTTAATTTCTTTCCTTTCATAAATAACACACCTTTCTTGAACCATAATGTAACTGACTTGCCGCTATCTGGAAACTATCAGTCCCATCAGTTTGTGGAAATAAAAAAAACCGTTTATCAGATTAAATAAACGGTCGCCACAAATAGAAGAACCACGTCTCCTGTCATATTACATTACCTAATCAATATCAATGCGGCAACCGGCTGTCATAGTCCGAGACCTTAGACCCTTGGCTTTGCGTCCCTGTCTTTCAACAGGTTTGCCTTTATTCACTTCTTATAATAAAACAAACTGTCACTTTTGTCAACGGAATTTCCTTGTTAAAACTTACAAAAATCCGTCTAAAAAGTACGAAAACAAAAATCTGTAAAAATATCTGAGCGGATCGTAACGCATGATCATTCTGGTTTCATATCCGATTTCAAGTGTGTTTCCAAATTCTGCATTCCAGAACAAGCAATCCTCAACAAGGATATGTTTCACATCTGTGCAGCCTGACGGATCCTGGAATTCCACAGCCTTAATAGATATACAATCATCATTTGCCCTTATAAAGCAATTACGAAGCACTACATTCTCACATCCGACTATATCGACGCCATCTCCTGTGATCACTTTTCCCAGAACATTTACGTCTTCAATCAGAACATTTTTACATGCAACCGGAACAATATGCCAGGAACCACCATCCAGAAGTGTGATTCCGCGTATTTCAATGTTCTCACCCAGTACAGGAACGATCAGCTGCTCTGCTCCATTTTCGTCCCATGCATGCCAGTTTCCTCCATACAGGATTCCATTTCCCAGAATACGGACTCTGTCTGCCATTCTGGAATAGATTCTTCCGCTTACAACTGCTCCGTACTCTATATAAACAGTTTCGTCAGAATTAAGCTGAAGGCATCCCACATTGTAGGTATTTTTCCACTTTCAAATACATAAGTGGCATTCTCAGGCTTCGGTATGTATTTTCCAGGAAGAACATAAAGTGGTGACTCCAGTTTATCGTCCAGTTCAAGAGTAATTCTCTTTCCGGCAGGAAGGCTTATGCTGATTTTGTTCCCTCTTCTTCGAACGGTATCTGTGCAGCTGCAGGACGGATAACAGCCTTCTGAAATGGTTCGTTTACTGTAACTTCTACCTCAGCCTTTTCATTTTCATCCAAGAAAGAAACAAAATCAAAAAATTCCGTATGATATACTCGCTGTTCCTTTCCGTTTTATCTTAACCTGATACAGCTCTGATACCGGAATATCTTCCACTGATTTCAGTTCATATAGTGGTTTCTCGCTTATCTTTCGTGGTACAAATTCCTGTTTTTTCATCATTATGTTTCTCCTTTATATTTCATTTATTTTTAAAATTCATAATTATGTTTACAAACATTACTATACAATGTTTTTTTTTTTAGTAAAGTGTTTTATTTAACAAGATACTTTGCTTTTTTATGCATTTTGTATAAGTCCCTCTGTTTTTTCAATTACTGTTTGACTTATTTGTTTGATATATATATACTATAGGTTACTAAACAACCTTATTTTGAAAGGAAACATTATGGAAAAATTCCTGCATATAAGAAATGTTATAACAAATTAAAATCCGATATAGATAATAACGTTTATCCCATAGGTTCCTATCTTCCCACAGAAGATGAGCTTGGGAAAAATGTTTTCGGTAAGCCTGTACGACGGTCCGGCATGCTATTGACCTTCTGGTTAAAGACAAACGCATAAAGGTAAAAAGCAGGGTGCCGGCACACAGGTGATCAATCCCAAAGAACGGAGCTTACCAACTATAAAATTTCATAACGTAATAGACATAAACACTCTGTTTCCGGATAATGCCGCCCTGACCATCAGCGGAACCTGGATTGACCGTATTCCTGCAAACAGCCAGGTCGCCAGTGCGTTGGACCTTAATGAAGGAACAGAAGTCTTCCGCCTTCCAAAGAGTGGTTTCTCCAATGAACAGCCTGTGATAATCAGACAAATTATATCCGTATTGATTTTTTCCCAGATTTTAGATACCTACCATGAACAGCTTGTAGATCTCTATTACTTTATTCAAACACTACGGAATTAAATTTGAAACTGGCGAAGAACACATCAACATCAGCTCAGCTGATTTTTGATACAGATTCTCAACATTAAACCGGGATCTCTATTTTTTCAACACCAGAACAGCACACTGTTCACTGGGTCCTATGGAATACCTGGAGGCCAGGATCCGTCCTGATCTGTGCCATTTCGTGGTTCGTATGGAAGGAACCACCAGCATGGTACGATCTTCCCGAATTTCAAAAATCCCTGGAACGTGTTTGAAAATGAATGATCAACTTATAAAAAGGAGCGGCGCTATGTCTAAACGCATTTCGGCCCTTGCTTTTGCTTATTTCTATTTTGCCTGCTAATAGTTTTCCCAGCTGCAGGCTGCGGTCAGAACAGCAGCTCCGGTTCCGGCGAAGAACCGCCTGTTTTTCCCCCGCTGAAGGTTCTGGTTCCGGAAGCCCTCGGGAACAGACACCATAGGATATTCACCTCTGATACTGGATATTTCAAATATCAGTCAGGGATATCTGACTGCTGTCAGTGACAGCAATGGTACCACCAAAAACATCCAGCTTTCACCGGATGACGGCGTTGTTTATTCTTATTTTGTAAGCTCCGGCGAAAGTGCTGTCATTCCGTTTACCAGTGGAAGCGGCACCTACCAGGTATCCTGTTATGAGCAGGTAAACGGCAGTCAGTATGCCGCACTTTTTGCCCAGGCTCTGAGGTTTCCCTGGAGAATGAATTTCTCCCGTTTTTGTATCCGAACCAGTATGTAAATTTTACCCCGGACTCAGAAGCCTGCAAGCTGGCTCTTTCTCTTCTGGCAGAGGATGCCACGGAACAGGAAAGCATTGACACCGTTTTCCAGTATGTAACCCAGCATGTCACCTACGACGAGGACAAAGCAGCCACCGTTGAGACAGGATATCTTCCTGACATAGACGAAACCCTCTCTACCGGAAAGGGAATCTGTTTTGATTATGCAGCCTGATGACGGCAATGCTGCGAAGCAGGGATATTCCCTTTCTGTAAGCTTCAGATCGGATATGCAGGTGACATCAAAGCATGCCTGGATTGATGTTTACATACGTGGAAAAGGGTGGGTGGAACAGGCAATTACCTATGACGGGGAGAAATGGAACCGCATGGATCCAACCTTTACCGCCAACAGTGAAGATGAAGAGCTTATCAATTCCTATATCGGTGACAGCGCAAATTATACGCTGCAGTTTACCCGATAGCACAACGAAAAAACGCCTTGCAGATTCATGGATTTTTCAGAATCTGCCTGATATTTTTTCAGAGAGGACTTTCTATGATTACCAAATTAAACAATCGGGAGCTGTTCCAATTTGTGAACAGTTTTCCATCATATTACATTCGGAATGTCCGCCATTGAAGGACTTGCCATCTTAAATGACGACAGCCAGACAGAACAGGGCAAAAGAATTTTGACCTTTCTTTATAAAGACATGGAGAATCCGCTCTCTGGCGCACGCCATGGAACAATCGGTGCTTTTTCCTGCTTCTGCTGCTGCCTATGTCCCACACCGGCGAAGAGACCGGCTGTCTGGATGAGGTTATGAAGGGTCTGTCTGCTTTCTATGCGAAGGATTCAGATCACAGACCAGATCCAGAGTGCAGTCGCCTATCCTCTTGTTATGCTGGGCATGATGACTGCGGTTATTGCAATTCTTCTTGTAAAGGTTCTCCCGGTTTTCCGCCAGGTTTCCGCCAGCTTGGACTGGAAATGAGTGGGATCTCCGGTGCCCTTCTTGGAATCGGCGAAGCACTTAGCCGCTATTCTACTGCCTTCCTTGTTCTTCTGGCCGCGATGATCGGCTTTATCCTTTTCCTGGTTCTTCACCCAAAAGGGCAGGAACGATCCGTTCAAAAATCGTCTGCCGTTTTCCTGGCATGAAGGAAATACCGGTAAATCTGGATTACAGTCGTCTTTGTCAATGTATTTCCCTGGGAATCGAAGCGGACTTTCCCCTGAGCTTTGTGTATTGGAGCTGGCAGGCGCTGTTGTCTCCCAAGACCGAGACCAGGGGAAAAGCTTGCTTCCATTCAGAATCAACTCGCTGAAGGATATGGATTTTACAGAAGCCATCACGGAATCCGGGCTTTTTAAGGCTATGGGCTTCGTCTGATCTCCCTTGGTTTCAGGCTGGTGCATCTGACGAAGTAATGGAAAAAACTGGCTGAAGCAGTATGAAGAGAAATCCACAGACTCTGTTTCCCATATTGTGTCAATTTTGGAGCCTACTATTGTGATCGTCCTTTCAATTCTTGGTAGGACTGGTCCTTCTTTCTGTTATGATGCCGCTGCTGGGACTGTTATCTGAAATGATCGCGATAACAGCTGGGGAGAGTGAAAATGGATATATTTGAAACCAGACTCATTCATTATCAGGCGGATTTTCCGCTTTATTATTCAATCCTGTTCGCTGCAGTCCTCTGCCTGATCTTCTATCTTGGAATTGCACGTACACAGACTGATTCCCTGGAAAAAGAACAGGTTACTTTAACCAGGCACTTGAAGGAGGTGCCATCGCACCTACGCCCTCACAGGCAATACCCTCAGAGCCTGGATGAATTGCTTTCAGATTACCATATTACCTATGATTCTGAAAATTTGTGGTAGAATATGTTTCCAAACGGATCAATCTTCTGCCATCGATCAGCGTACTTCGGTAAATGCCAGAAAGGAGGTTGCCAGATGAATTTGGAGAAAAACCACAGCATTGATTCACTGGCAGCCTTGCTGCTTTTTGCAATGTATGTGCTGTTTCTTCTATTTCTGATGCTTTTTGTGCCGGGGAACTATCAGGCCTCTGTAAAAACCTGGACACTAATAACAACAATCTTTATACGGCAGCCTCTTACATCACTACCAAGTTTCGTCAGCACGATATTCTGGAAAAACCTCCCATACAGAGATTCGGGGAACAGGTTCTTCTTTTCAGGAAACTATTGAGGGAAAGATTACTGCATACATTTTTGATGGCAGTCATTTAAAAGAGCTTTTTACAGCATCGGATTCCCAGGCCGATCTTTCCATAGGAACCAACATACTTTTAACCGGGATTTTCCAGATTGACGCTTTGAAAACACTTTTTACAGGATCATTAACGGACACAGATGGACATTGTTGATTTTGCTTCATCGAGAGTTCCTGCACGATTCGCGATAAATTTAAGGAGTTGGTCCTCTGAATGATGTGCTGAAGGAAGTTTTTATGAAAAATCACTACCCATTTCCAAATCCGGGCTTTCTTATGGAAATGATGTTGTCCTTCTTTTTCTGGGGCTGACCTGCAGTGTCTGCGTAAGATTGTTCGCAGCCTCCTACATGGCAAGAATTTTTCCAGGAGGACTCTCATATCAGGGCATCACCAGTGCCGGTGAAATTCTGGAAGGAACTGACGGCACTGTCAAAATTTTCTGGCACTGATGCCAGGATGGAGTTACAGATCATGACAGTATTTGCTATTATTTTGACAAGCACTGGCAGAATACTTCCGAAGAAAGCGCCGGTTTATAAATGAGCTCGTCTGCTCTGCTTCTGACAAAGGTCAAAGAAGTTCGAGGTCACTTTGAAAAACTCCAGAATGCAAATGAGGAAACCAGTCTTTATACCCAGACAATTCCTTTCCAGTTTTTTCCGCAAGGAGGAAGCAGATTCATGAAAAGAATGTCTTTTTTTCCGCAACTGGAATTCCTTCCCTTTTTTCTAATCTTTGGGTTCTTATGCTGGTGATCCTGTCCCTGCACTTTGGGCTATGGTACTTTCAGGCAGGATCTGTGCGCCAGCAGCCTTCCCTGGAGCAGACCTCAGCTTATTATAATGCCTGCAGTGAGGCAGCTGATTTTTACTCAGAGCTGGTTCAGACATTGGAAGGATTTAAGGAGCAGGCAAAAACAGAGACTGCATATTACCAGCTCGTCTCCGATTATCTGAATTCACAGGAGAATATAGAATGGAATTCAGAGGAACATACTGCTGAATATAAAAAGCATTTTCCGACACCCAGAGTCTGGGCTGTGAAAAATTGCTGTATTCCGGACTGACTGTGCAACTGATTCACTGCTTCTGATAACGTTGCTTCTGATACCATTAATGCAGGATTGGACGTGACCAATAACCAATATCGCCGGGATTCTCTCTGGAATACAGTTTGTAACACAGACTGGAATCCGGACAACAGCAGTCCGTCTACAAGAGATAATTTTATGGAAAAAGTAAAAGGCTTTTTTCTGGGCTTGCCACTCAGAAAAAAGCCTCTGATATATTGTGTGCCGGTCGTCCCCTTTCCGTAAAAATTGACGGGAAAGCTCTGTACACTGGATGGTTTTGAAGAACGGCTCATGCCTCCGGAAACAGATGAATTTATCGGATCCTTTACAAGCTTGCTCACGACCGAATATAGAACCTATGCTGGAAACCGGTGACGATGACTTTTCCATGGCTATCCCTGGTCTCTCAAGATTTCGGTAAATACATACCGGCAGCGTGGTTCTCTTGCCGCTGTCATCCGTATTTTGCATTTAATCTTCTGATCCGCAGGATCTGCACATTCCTCCAGCTGTTATGGAAGCAGCTGATCTTACCAAAGGAATGGTTCTGATCACAGGTCCTGCCGGAAGCGGAAAATCCACCACCATGGCTTGTATCATCGACAAGATCAATCACAGCCGTGGACATATCATCACACTGGAAGACCCTTTGGAATACCTGCACAGACCTGACAAATGCATTGTCAGCCAACGCGAGATCTGCACGGATACTGCCAATTATCTGGTTTCCCTGCGTGCCACCCTGCGTCAGAGCGGATGTGATCCTGCTTGGAGAAATGCGTGACCACGAGACTATCAGACTGCCATGACTGCTGCTGAGACCGGACATCTGATTCTTTCCAGCCTTCACACTAGGAGCCAAGCAATACCATCAGCCGTATTATGGATGTTTTGCCCAGCCAGCAGCATCAGATTGCCATTCAGCTTTCCATGGTTCTGCACTGTTATTTCCCAACAGCTGGTGCCGGATGTGAATGGACACAATATTCCGGTTTTTGAGATTATGAGGCTTACCCTGCCATCCGAAATATGATCCGCGACAACAAGATTTATCAGATTGATGGTGTGATTGCCTCTTCCTCCCAGGCAGACATGAAATCCATGGATAACAGCCTGCTGGAGCTTTATCGAAACCGCCAGATCACAAAAGAAACTGCACTTAAATATTCATCTAATCAGAAATGTTAAAACGGAAGCTCATGTAATGGGCTTCCGTTTTTAAAGCGTGTCTGAAAAGGCTTTCTGCAAGATGTGCGTCACAATTCGGGCAAAATATACCGCAAAGTGGGGCGTATAGATTGTGGGAATGCTTTTCAGACACGCTCTAGTATCTAAATATTCTGTCACATAAAAGCCATCATAGTTTTTACTATAAACTGTCTTCTATTTCACAATGCTTTACTGCAGATTCTGTTTCTTCTCTGTAATTGATTTCCTACTTTCTTGTAACAGCCGCCGATGCTTTATACTTTCCCTTACAACACCATTTGGCTCTTTTTACATAAGCACGCACATAATAACGGTACTTCTTTCCTTTTTCACCTTCGTATCTGTCCAGGTGGAAGTTTTCCCTTCTTAATAGTAGCCGCCAGCTTATATTTTCCGCTTCCGGTCTTCTTGTAAATGTAATAGCCATCACACTTCTTCTGTGCCTTCACTTTAATTTCAGACCTTTCTTCGTATTGGAAACCGACGAGACCGTCTGCCTGGAGGGTGCTGATTTATACTTTCCACTGGACTTGTAACTGCTTGCCACTGTTTTCTTGTTCACAGTACAATACGCCCTTACTGTATACTCGTAAATGGTAGCTGATTTTATCTTTGTATCTTTGTAGGATGTAGTGGCTGCTTTCTTTATGTTTGCAAGCTTCGTCCATTTTCCTGAAGCCGTTTTTCTGTAAACCACATAGCCTGCTGCACCGGAAAATCTCATTCCAGTTTACTGTATTGCAAAAGTCCGGAAGAAACCTTCACCGACACAGACGGAGTGGCAAGCACGGTCTTCGCAGCAGTTTCCCGCAGTATAATCGGAATATTTTGCAGTACCGTTTACCATACTGTACGCACGAATCTTGTATATATATACGTAATTCCCGGCTGAACCTTTGTATCTGTCCAGGCGGTATCTGACCAGAGGCTGTCTTCACCTTCTGATACTCTGCATCGGAGGTTCTTCTATAGATCTGATATCCGGAAACTCCATCTGCTTTACTCCAGGTCAGACTAATCTGATTATAGGCTCTGGCTTGCTGCCTGGAACAAGCGGGTCTGGTTACATTCACTGCGTTGCTCAATGTTCTTGTGTGAGCTTTTATTCTTACACAGGCACTTGGACTTGTTTTGAAAAAATCACTCCATCCATTTTTTCATGGTAACAGAAGCTCTGATTCTCCTCCAGACCTGCCTGAAATTCTACCCAGTCATAGGCACTGTTGGTCTCACAGGTATTCCACCGTATCTGAACCGATATTGGTGATCACTACCGAATAAAGAGTTCCATTCATCAGATTTACCTCTGGCACTTCCACTGTGGAAATACCGGCATGTTCCTGATAAAAAGTAACCGGATTGGCATAGGCCGGAGTTCCGCTTTACCGGATTGCTCTTATCCTTCAGATTTGTATAAATCTGAATGCTGTAGCTTCCTCCGTCAGTGTAAGTAGCCAGAACCACTTCTCCAAGGGCTTCTCCATTCCCATTTCCGGCTTTCGCCTGAAAACATTGGCAATGGAGGAAATCCACTGCTGCCGGAAGGATACAGCTTCAGCTTGCTCAGTGCACTGGAACCATCATAGAAATAGTTGTTCCGGTACTTCGGACTGGTGGTGGTGGCTTTGCTACAATATTGTAATTACATTTATTCTCATAGGAAATATAAAAATAACCGGCTTCTCCCCCAGTCATCTCCCCAGCTGTTTCTGGCAATCCATGCCCCGTTTGAAGTAACATTGCTGGCAGAATTGAAATTTTCCCTGGAATAATTGTCATCCCAGCCAATCAGGGTTACTGCATGATTCACGCCTGCACTTCCGGGTAGCTGTATGCATACGTATACGGATTATAATAGGTATCATACATTCCAAAGGACATGGAAACAGATCCATATTCTGATATCAGACTTTTAATGTTATTTACAGAATAAGAGGAAAAACGCCGCATTTTCCAGATATGCTGTGGTCTGGTATGCCATTTTGGGAGGACGGCACCTTGTCAGAGTCCAGAGTATGATCTGCATTTGTCTCATAAGGGAACCTGGGATTCCAAAGCCATACCGCCCACGTACTTCGGGGAAAATGGCAGCCAGGGGTCTGATTTCCTCCATCTCTGTAGGAATGGAGAATCTCGTTTTGTCATTAGCTTCTGTATTTCCAAGGGGATCGTTCATTCGGTGGGCAAAGAAATATGCCAGATGTTCTTCTGACAGATCAAACAGTCCAGCTCCTGCCTGCAAAATGAGATTTCAGGTTGGCAGCCAAATGTATGCCCAGCACATATTGAAGGCTTTTGATTCCTTACCGGGATGGAAATACTGCTTCGGGGATCGTATTTTCGCAGGATAAGACGCAGCTCTGGCAGCACCTACGCTTCCTGTATCACCATTCCGTTGCCAGATGGCGGGTCTACATAACTTATAGGCTGCAGCTCACGAATTGGCTCTAGCTGAGCCTCAATCTCCGCATCGGTCAGATTGTCTTCACTTTTCTCTTCTTCGGCAGAATCGGATTCATGCTGCCAAAGCCAGAATCTTGTTCCCGGTTCATCAGTACCACCATCTGAGAAACCGTCTGACAGGTCTTCCGATTGGGAGGGATTTCCATCTGTCATGCCTGTGAAGCTGGCATCGTTTTCCGTACTTCCATTGCCAGCCTGACCGGCATCATCTAAAGTGCTTTCGCCCCTGACAGATCATCACCTGCTGAAAAATCATCCTGCACATAAGACTCTTCCGCAGCCATCTTATCAGACGACACAGCGGATACAGTGTCTCCTGCATTTTCCATTTCCACTTTCTGTCCAGACCATACCCTGCCCGGCAATATCTGCTGCCTGAATGGGCAAGCCTGTAAAAAATCAGGGGACTGGGCAAGTAACAGACTTACAGCTGCTTTTTTTCAATAATTTCTTATATTTCATATTTACTCCTGTCGTTCTGAGCTTCCTGTTCCGAAGTATTTTTCACACAGGCTCCAGAGTGTATTTAAAAATCACCAGAACAGAATTTTCGTTCAAACAGATATTTTCACTTATTTATGATTTTTTAGATATTTTTCCAGAAAATGTATTAATTTCTCCATTTCTTCCTGAGTCCCTACAGTGATCCGCAAATGATTGTCAATCCTCGGCTTCAGGAAGTATCTTACATAAATATGCTCCTGACGAAGGGCCTCAAAAATTTCTTTGGCCGGACAGCTTTTGTGAGATGCAAAAATAAAGTTGGTCTTAGAATCCGGGAATGTGAAACCAAGGGCAGCCAGTTCTTTCTTCGCCCATTCTCTGGTAGCAATGATCTTCTCACAGGTTTCTGTAAAATATGCCTTATCCTGGATAGCTGCTACACCGGTTACAAAGTGGTACGATCCATTGTATAGGAATTGAAGGAATATTTTACATCATTCAGAAAAACTGATCAGCTGTGGATTGCCGCATGCAAAGCCGATACGCATTCCAGCCATGGAACGGGATTTGGAGAAGGTCTGGACTACCAGGAGATTGTCATATTTCTCTATAAGCTCCAGTGCTGATTTCGCTCCAAAATCTACATATGCTTCATCTACGATCACAATGACGTCCCGGTTGTGTAAGAGAATCTCCTCGATGTCACTGGGGGCAGCTCCACTCCTGTAGGTGCATTGGGGTTCGGAAAAATAATTCCGCCGTTTTCTCCGAAGTAATCTTCTTTGCGGATACAGAAGTTCTCATCAAGAGCTTTACATTCATATGGGATTCTGAAAAGATCCGCCCATACATCATAAAAAGAATATGTGATATCCGGAAAAGGATCGGTTTATCTGAGTTAAAGAAGGTGAGGAAGCTCATGGCAAGTACATCATCTGAGCCAACACCTACAAAAACCTGTTCGTCTTTCAGTCCATAGTTACAGGCAATTGCGTGTACCAGGTCGCCAGCTGTAGGGTCCGGATAAAGGCGGAGGGTATCTGGCTGAATCCTGTGTAATGCTTTCTCCACGCCTGGTGCAGGGGATATGGGTTCTCGTTGGTATTCAGCTTGATCATATCCGGCTGATTGGGCTGCTCGCCTGGTGTATATGGTATTACTTTACGTATATTTTCTTCCCATGTATTCATTTCGGTCCATCCTCGCTTCTTCGTATTTTTATTATAATTTCTTTTTGAAAAAATCTGTAGTATGCATGTTTCTGCATAGTTATTAGTATTTTACTTTTTTTCCTTGAGTTTGTCAAATTAGGTATCTTTGTCTTCGGGATTGCAAGCGATGTTTAAAATCTGAGCCATCACAAACTAATAATTGATAGCCATTGTATTTTTCTCAAGAGTAAAAGAAGCATTGAATTCATGAAACAAAATGCCCAAGTTTCCAAAAGAAGTATTTTTGGAAAACAGCCATGGAACGGTAGCCATTTCAACAATCAAAGACAATTGTTTTTTTCACCTGTTCTGCAAATATCATAGACGAAAAAGTGGGAAAACCAGCTTTTTTCAAAACTGGGAAACGCGGTTTAAAAAAAACCTCCAATTATGGAAACATCAGCATTTCCAAAATTGGAGGTTTTCATTCATTTTCAGGCTCCCAGTGTCAGGAGCTCTCCAAAACTCTGAATCTTCACATCAGCAGCCGCATATCCAGCTGCAATCCCAATTCCACAGCCTGCATTCCGCGCTCTTTCGCTGCGTCAATTCCAGCATAAAGCATCTTCCACCACATAACAATCCTCAGGCTTTTCTCAAGGAACTCTGCTGCTCTCAAAAATACTTCGGATCCGGTTTGGACTTGGTAATATTCGTTCCATCGGAGATCGCATCAAATGCATCCAACAGTTGAACCTTTTCCAGGATAAATTTTGCGTTCTTACTGGGAAGAGCCAAGTGCCAGCTTATACCCCTGTTATGTAATTCCGCAAGAGTTCTTCTTACATCTTCCGTCACATCAGCCGGTGTCATGGATGCCAGAAGCTCTCTGTAAGTATTGTTCTTACTCTCCATCAGTTCTGCTTTTTTCTCCTTGAAAGAGCCGGTCCTTCATATCTCTCCAGAATAATTTCCAGGCTCTCCGATCTGCTCACACCGCGAAGACGGTTATTTATGGTCTCATCAAAATAAATTCCCATTTCATCCGCCATCTTTTTCCACGCCTGATAGTGAAATTTGTCAGTGAAAAATAACACCATCTAAATCAAATATAAAAGCTTTCTTATATATTTCTCCATTCCGTTAACAACTGCAAATAAACCTGCCAGCAATCATCTTAAATATAATTTTTCCCACACAAAGGATCCGCCGGACTTACCCCTGTAAATTCCGAGCGTCCCATAATCTTATCCATTGCTGCCTGAATAAATTCCGGTTCCCACTGTATGTATTAATGTAAGTTTTCACCATCGGTGCATCAAACAGATGGAATGGATAAGCTGTAGAAATCATCAGCGCCGGAATCTCCGGAGCAAACCAGGGTGCATCATCTCCAAGCCCGAAGCTACACATTCCAATTCAAGCGAAGAGTGGTATTATTGGAAGCATTTTCCATGTTACAGATATAAACATACAAGTCGTAGTCCTGTTTCATCTCCTCCACACTTCGGTACATTTCGTGCATCAGTTTTCCTTTTCCGGTGTCATACCTGCTGGATTCACGAAATCTTCCATAGAATAGATACCCGGCGGTCACGGACCGTCACCTTGGAAGCCTTCCTGCTCAAACTTCTCTTTCCATGACTGCACAAAGCATTCTCTGGATCCAGATCTTTCTGGATTACATTCAGATAAACCCGCTTGTATTTCTTAGGGGAAATTGGAAGCAGTTCCTGCTCATCCCTTACTAGAGTTATTGCCTGGTCTGCCACCTTTTCGCCCAGCTTTTGTGCTTCTCACAGCCCCAATTTCCAACGCCTCTTTTTTCTGGAACCAGAGTGCCTCCGCTTTCTTCTTATGAAGCCCCAGTGACGCTTTTGTGGCCAGAATTCTGAGAACTGCCTCATCCAGTCTATCCATGCTCAAATTTCTAGTTTTCGCACCAGCCAGAAGATATCCAAAATCCTCTTCCAGACTTTTGTTGAACAAAAATCATGTCACAGCCTGCATTGATTGCCTGAACAATCGCCTCGCTGCGCTTCATAGCTGCGGTAAACCCAACCATAGGTGTTGTGTCTGTGCTGATCAGCCCGTTAAATCCAGCTTTCCTCTGAAGCCCAGTAAGAAGCTCCTTGGATAAAGAAGCCGGACGCAGCATCTCTTCCCCGTTGCCTGGGGATTGAGCGCCTTCACATAAGCAGGCTGGGCAATATGCCCTACCATCACGGTCTTTCGCACCTTTCTTTATCAGATTCCCATAAACATATCCATAGGTTTCATCCCATTTTCTGTAGAAAAAAGAATTAACGCAAGAATATGCTGATCTCTTTCATCCACCCCATCTCCTCGGAAAATGTTTGATAGCAACAGCCACACCGCATTCATCTGCTCCTTCATATTCAGGGCAAAATCCAGCACCTTCTTTTGGATCACTTCCAAAAGTTCTTACATTAGTATTAAGGATTGTGAAAATCATAATTAATATCCAGGCGCAAAAGACCAGTTCAGCCCCAAAGCTGCACCCTCTTTGCAGGCGGTATATCCCATTCGGTATCCATTTTCCGGATCATCTGTAGCCGCCACTGCCATAGGTTTTCCGAAGGAAGTTCCCTCATAGGCAAGTCCGTCTCCGCCTGCTTCCGTATTAGCCGCAAGTAGCAGCGGAATATTGAAAACGCCTGCAGCTTTCTATAAATATCCCGAATATTTTCCGCGCTGTCTCGCACGATACATCAGACCACCCACCTGAATATCCTGGGTAAAATGCTTCAGCGTTTCTTCCTCTCGTTGAACCCCATGGGGCAAAATACCTGTCCGCATTTCTGCTCCAGACTCGCATATTTTCCAGGTATCCAGGAAATCAATTTTCTCCTTCTTCATCCAGAAAAAAGGATTTCCTTTCATATCGATCTCCGTCATTATTTTTTTCCCCTTTCAATGAGCCGTCTGCTGTAAAATACTTTCTAAGAGAAAATACGCCGGGCCACAGCTCCAGGCATGGCAGTAGCTGTTCACGATGGTGCCGCCATATGGTGATTCTGAAGGGTTTTCCGGATTATATAATTCCCAGAATGTATCCGCTCCCAGATCGGTCATGCCGCCCCAGTATGCTTCCATTTTCTGCAGAGCCATTTTTTCTCCCCCACAAGAAGCAGCGCCCATATAATTTGATACATGTATGGCGTCACCATTTTTCAGCTTCGAAATGGTCTCCACCCTGCGCAGAAGATTTACTGCTGCCTGGTCTTCAATCGCCTCTCCCAAAATCATCCACACCTGGGAAGCAACTGAAACCTGTCTTTCTTTCCACTGATGTAGCATTGTTTTTCTCCATCCCAGAGATATAAATTCGCCGCATTTTCTGCACTCACAGTAAAAAAGCTCCGCCAGTTTTCCTCCGTCATAACATCTCCTAGCACCTGGGCAATCCGGATGCTGCACTAAGCGCATAAAAAAAATCCCTGGGCAGACGCCTGTTTATTCAGATTCAGATTCCAATCCACAAAGCACCAGCCCAGCACATCTGAATCTCCTACCAACATTTTCTCATCCAGCTGCTCTTCTGCCAGTTCGATCTGTCTTAATGCTATGAGGCCATAACTCCTGCAAAGTTTCGCCTTTATCCTTGTAGCTTCGTAATAGTCCCAAAGTGTGTTTGCCGGAAATAGGGAATAATCAAACATCTGGGTATCATCCGCTTCCGGTTCCGGGGAAAGAACAAGCACGCCCCCATCCTTCCCTTTTCCATAGTGCTGCAAACAGATACAGGCAGGCTTTCACCATATCATTATTGTTATAAGTTTCATAATTGGTCCAGTGCCTGGATACGAAGATCTCCCATCCACAGTCTGCGGTCTCTCTTCGGACCGTCTCAAACACCTGCTGCTACAATTGTGAAGGGTTCTGCATGCGATCTGATCCATTTTTGCCAGCTTATGATTCTGCGGCCTTAAATGCGGAAAGCTCCTGGTCTTTCGCAGAAGAAACAAAGGTACAAAAAAGCATCTTCCACAACAAGATCAAACTTGGAACTAATATCCGTGAACCTCGATCATCACATACCCGAACGCATATCTCGCTTGGCGCAGCTGGGAAGGAACCACATCCTTATGGACTGTTCCTCTTGATCCAAGAAGAACAGATCCAGCCCCTCGAGTAGCTTTTTCCATCTTCAAAAGCTCCGTCGCATTTCTGCAAAGTGAAGCTTCAGCCACACAGGCGCGTCTGGATGACTCCCCTGTATTTCAGATTTTAAGTCAGATACCCAACCTCGATGATTTTAAAATCCAGGCATGCCGGTTTCCCTTTTCAAAACTCTCTTTCTGTAATCAACTGCCTGCTCAATGACAATACTGTTATCATTTTTATAAAGTTCTACTGTCTGCACTGCATCTACTTTTGTCTCAACCAGATCCGGAAGCAGATTTAATGCTTTTTATTCAACAATTTCTGATTTTCATTTCAGCCATAAAAACCTCTTGTCACATAGAATTTGTCAAAATTGTTATAAAAATGCGACCCTACGGAGTTTTCCGGCAGGGCCGCTGCAATCTCAGAGCGTGTTTGAAAAAATGCTTTCTGCAGAATGTGCGTCACAATTTGTGGGAGATTTTGCCTGATGAGGGCACCGTAGCGGCTACGGCAACCGAATTCGGGCAAAATATACCGAAAAGTGGGGCGTGCAGATTGCAGGAATGATTTTCAAACGAATCAAGTTATTGTCTGATTTTTCCTGGTGAAATTCTTACCAGTAATTTTCATTATTCAGATAAATCGGGGAATGCCATCAGCAATACTGCATTGATAATAGACTGCATGGAAGCGGTCACCACATTTGAGAGAACTGCAAATGTAAATTCAGCAAAGACATGCAAACCGCAGCCAAAGCAAAAATCCAAGTTTCTCATTGCTATACCTGCTTATGTAAGAACCAATAAACATTGGCAAAAATGCTGTAAACTTATAATGGAAATAGCCAAAGTTCAGCTGGCCTCCATTGATGGTCGTACTTGCCGCATTCAAAAATCCAACAATTCCCATCCAGCGCACCGCAGATCCCATAACAGCTAATGGCATTTGGAATCTCTTTGATTCCTTGGGTATATTTACTGCTACCTTCTGCCCATTTTCCAATGCATTATAGTCATAACCAAACCTTGTATAATCAAACAGAAGAATGGAAAGGATAAATTACCACAGCAATAATAATCATGCATAAATCAGGTTCCTACAAAGCGACATGGAAAATTCTGTACCTCTGTCATTACATATTTGCTTGTAATGGTGTACAAAACACCTTCATAGATAGGGTTACCAAAGATGTTATGATGGGCGGAATCTAGTCACATAAATAAGACCAGGCCATTCCCAGCACAGCGCCGGCCGCAATAGTGATTACCAGCATAAGTGCTGCACTTCACGAGCCGCCGCCTAATACTGCAGCTTGCCGCTCCCACTACAGCAGACAGAGAAGCCATGGCTCCAGAGTAATCAAATCTTCCACTGTTCGGGTTAATGGACAGGGCAGTTGTTGTAATCGCCAACAATTGCGAGTATGAACTACAAAATTATCAAAGCCCTTCTGATTTGTTATGAGCAATGCAGCTAACT
>VOFH01001147.1_pt1 | contig 21580 bp, 25 predicted proteins | sample 5384091 | NCBI WGS metagenome assembly VOFH01 (sample SAMN12384727, study PRJNA508395) | human gut metagenome | isolation source: healthy gut G | host: Homo sapiens
GGGCAACAGCGTAGACGAGTTAAAAAGCCGTGTGGATGACATCGATCGACTGGAATTTGTAAGATGGATGAGATGCAATTATAATACATATATTATTTGCCTTACAGCACTAGATCAGGAGATGGATCAGGTTATGGGATATGAAGCAGGGGCAGATGATTATATTACAAAGCCATTTAGTCTTTCGGTACTTCTTTTGAAAATAGAAGCACATTTCCGCCGCAGACAGGAGAACACGGAAGCCGGAAAGATGATTTCGGGAGATATCGTATTTATCGCAGGAGAAATGAAAGTCCTGATAAAGAGTCGTGAAATCAGTCTGACAAAAACGGAGTTGAAAATGCTGACTTTTTTTCTTCAGAATCCGAAACAGATTCTTTCAAAAACACAAATATTGGAAAATGTGTTTGATCTGGAAGGGGATTTTGTGGATGAAAATACAATCGCTGTCAATATCAGAAGACTCCGTGAGAAAATCGAAGACAATCCGGCTGCACCGGTCTATATAAAGAATATCAGAGGTCTTGGGTATATATGGAATCAGGAGGTAAGGCAGTGACAAAGAGATATCGCAAGAAGATTACAGTAGTGCTCTCCTTGGTATTACATGTCATAGTATTGTTTGCAATATTAAATTGCTTTACCACATATGTGTTTTATGAAGATTATAAATATAAAATGAATCTTATGACAGAGATTGCTGCAAAGGAAGAATTTTCCGGGCTGGATGCTGTTTCGGAATTGCTTAAGGATAAGGATATTGAAACTAACGAACAGGGAAGGCGATTATTGGAGCAATACGGATACTGGGGGAATAAAGGGAATGCATTTTATTTGCAATTCCGGCATCAGGTTATGGTGACCGGTGCTGTAAGCACTGTGATATGCGTGCTTCTTTTGACTTTTTTACTTTATTGGAAGAAAAAAGAAGATGCGTGTCATCAGAAAATTTTAGACCAGTTGGAAGAAATTCTGATCAGATTCCGTGAAAACAAATTTGATCCTTTACTGAAAACGGAAAATCCAGCAGAACTGGAAAAATTGAATGACCAGCTTGAAGCAATCGGACATCATATTCAGTTGTTAAAGGAAGAAGCACGGGAAGAAAAAGAGAGCACGAAAGAAATGGTTTCTGATATCTCTCACCAGTTAAAGACACCGGTTGCAGCTTTGGATACATGTTTTAGTGTGCTGATGCAGAATGACTTAAGTGCCACAGAACAGGAGGAGTTTCGTATCCGTTGTCGGAGTGCTCTGGATGGACTGGAGACATTATTGCAGTCGCTTCTTGAAATATCCAAGATGGAAACTGGACTGATTCAGATTAATAAGAAAAAACTTCCGCTTATGGATACTGTCATATCTGCTGTGAACTGTACTTATCCAAAAGCGGATGAGAAAGAAATTGAATTCGTTTTTGACTATGCAAAAGAGCTGGAAACATGCATGGTTATGCAGGATAAAAGATGGCTTGGTGAAGCTGTGATCAACGTTCTGGATAATGCGGTCAAGTACAGTCCGGGTGGTTCAAAAATATTTATCCGGTTACAAAAAAGAAACGATCTTGTAAGAATGGAAATTGAGGATCAGGGAATTGGTATTCCGCAGAATGAGTATCACAAAATTTTTCAACGATTTTACAGAGGAAGTTCCAGGAAGGTCATGGAAAAGAGTGGTACAGGAATCGGACTTTTTCTATCGAGAGAAATTATCGAAAAACACGCAGGTACGATTACGGTAACCTCCGGCAAAAAGAAAAAAGGAAGCACGTTTGTGATTCAATTACCATATGTTGTTTAAATTTTAAGTGAGCAGAAATCTTACAATTCTGTAAGATTTCTGCTCGTTTTTTGAAAGTGAAATGAAAGATTGCCCTGATACAATTTGGATGTAGGTTGAAAAATGACCAAATATATAAACAGGCAAAGAAAGCGTGCTGAAAAGGTACGCTTTACAGAATGAAAAAGGAGGCAACACATGAGTGTGATATTAGAAACCAAGCAGCTTTGTAAGTTTTATGGCGCAGGTGAGAATCAGGTCAAAGCGGTCAATCAGGTGGACATTCAGATTGAGCAGGGAGAATTTGTCGCAATTGTTGGAAAGTCAGGTTCCGGTAAAAGTACATTACTTCATATGCTTGGAGGGCTAGACACCCCTACAAAAGGCAGAGTTACTTTAGCCGGGAAAGATTTATACAGGATGAAGGAAGATGCCCTTGCTGTTTTCCGCAGAAGAAAAATCGGATTTGTTTTTCAGGCATTTAATCTGGTTTCATCTGTTAATGTCTGGGAAAATATTGTACTGCCACTGGGGCTGGATGGAAGAAAAGTGGATGAAGCGTATGTAAATGATATTATTGCAACTCTGGGGATTGAAAACCGGATTTATAATCTGCCAAATCAGTTATCCGGAGGACAGCAGCAGAGAGTAGCAATTGCAAGATCACTGGTGAATCGTCCGGAAATTATATTTGCAGATGAGCCGACAGGAAATCTTGATTCTAAGACCAGTGATGAGGTAATCGCTCTGCTTAAGATGACAGCAAAAAAATATGGACAGACAATTGTAATGATTACCCATGATGACGAAATTGCACAGGTCGCTGACCGTATTCTGGTGATTGAGGACGGACAGGTGGTGGATTTCAGATGAAGACAATAAGCAGGATTGCATATAGCAATGACAAAAGGAACAGGACAAGAAGTATACTGATCATGATGGCAATCTGTCTGACCACGATGCTGCTTGTTATCATCAGTACTGTGGGAAATGGGGTAATTCATTTACAGAAAAGTCAGGCGGCAGGATCATATGGAAGCAATTATGGTCTGTTTGTTTCCGCAGACGGATCGCAGTTAAAAGAAGTAAACCGCCGTGCGGAAATAGATGCTACAGGCACTATGTGCACCGAAGGTATCATAAAAGGCAATGAAAAAGGTGGTTTTGTCTGCATGGATGAGACTGCAAGAAAAATGCTTCCCTATAATAAGGAATATGAGTTAAAGGAAGGAAAGTATCCTGGGGGAACGCAGGAAATTGCCGCAGGAAGAGCATTTTTTAGTGAAATGGGGTATGGTGATGTAAAGATCGGAGATACGGTTACACTGGATTACCGCGCAGGGATGCAGTCAGAATATAAGCCGGAAGAATTTGTTGTCAGCGGAATCCTATATGATCGGGATGAGTATACCATCGAGGCATCTTATGTTGCTTTCGGATCACAGGAGTTTTATGATGAGCACGTCGCAGAGAATGACAGACAGTATAATATTTATTTTACTTTAAATGATTCTGCAAATGTATCTATGAATAATATTGATTCGGTTATAAAGCAGATTGCAGCAGCTTGTGGGATTGAAGAAAAAAACGTTATAGTCAATGATCTCTATTTGCAATGGGTCTTGCAGCCGAGTTATGAAACGATTGCGGTATGCGGGGTTTTGATTCTTGCAATTGTACTTTTCTCTGTTGTGGTCATTTATAATATTTTTCAGGTCGGTATTGCCAACAAGATACAGGAGTATGGAAAAATCAAGGCTCTGGGAGCAACAAAAAAGCAGATGAAACAACTGATCTTCAGAGAGGGCATTTTTTTGACAATTTTTTTCAATACCAGTTGGATTGCTTTTTGGCTTTCTGATTGCAAAATGCGGTTTTAACTGGCTGGTAGAACAGGGGAACCTTGTATCAACCGGAACTGGCTCTATGGGAGTTCAAAATCAGCAGGTGCCTCTGTTTTCCCTGCCTGTTATGCTTCTCTGTATTTTCGTATCATTTCTTACCGTTGCTTTGGCACTGCGTAAACCAATGAAAATTGTTTCACGGATTTCACCTATCGAAGCAACACGGTATTTAGAAAATGCAGAAACACAAAAAAAAGGAAAACGAAATGGCAGAAAAAATGTCACCGTGTTTTCTATGGCAATGGCAAATGTAACGGGTAATCCCAAAAGAACCATTGGTACTATCATCACAATGGGTTTTTCTTGCGTATTGTTTGTGATTATCTCTAATTATGTGGGAAATATTGACACGGAGCATGAAGCACGTCTTTCCGTTAATCATGGACAATTCGAACTGCAGCTTGACTATTCTGCTGAGTATGATGAAAGATATCCGGAGAATAATCTGGATACGATTCTGACGGACGATCCATTGAATGATTCGCTGATTGAAGAAATCAAAAGCATTCCGGGAGTGACAGATGTCATGACGAGAGAGATTGTCTCTGTAAATCTGAACGGAACGAGATTTACAGCTGCTATTGTGAGTAAAAAGGATTTTGATTTTATGCGCCAAGACGGCGATATTGGCTCTATGGACTATGAACAGGCGGTAAAGAATGGTGAAATTTTCTTTGGCTGGTCGACGTGGATGGAACAAGATGGATATGCTCCGGGTGAATCTATTGCATTTGACTTTGAGAATGGAAGTGGAACCTATACCTATCAGGGAAAGATTGCAGGATCATTTGTAAGCGCGGACACTTATCTTGTCATTCCGGAAGGTGTATATCGTTCCATGAATCTGAGAGGAACAGCCTATGGCTAGCTGTGGGTGGACTGTAATAAAAAAGATATTGCATCTGTGGAACAGAGTCTGAATACTTTGATTTCGAATGCTTCGCATATAAAAATGGATACCTATCATGCACAGTTACAATCTGCAGAATTAGCAGCCCGCATGATGAAGCTTGGCTGTTATCTGTTTATAGCGGTTGTAGGACTCATCGGTTTTATGAATATGGCAAACACCATGATCATGAATATTACGACAAAAAAGCAGGAATATGGTGTATTACAGGCTGTGGGTATGACAAATAAACAATTAAATTTATGCCTGCAGTTACAGGGACTGATGTTTACGGTTGGCACCATATGCGTAGCTTTGATCATTGGTCTGCCGCTCGGCTATGCATTTTTTGCTTTTTTCCTATGCAAAACATAATGGAATATTTGGAATGAATATCTATCATGTTCCAATCGTACCAATTTTTATTATGATTTTTTTGGTCGGTCTGTTGCAGATTGTACTTTCCTGCGTTTTAAGCAGTAATCTGAAAAAAGCACCGCAGAATCTGCAACACTACGCAAATTAAACTCCGGTTATGCAGACAGCGCGTTTTTCTTGACCTGAGCCAAAGCCTTTGCAACAGGTGGCAGACTGATCACGATCAAAGTAGCGATCGCTTCCGGCACGATATAAGTTGCATTGTAAGTTAAAGAGTACACAATGGCAGGTGTTCCTTCCGGGGCATATGCACCGAAGAATACGACACCGGAGATCACTGCAAATACATAACGTCCAAACACGGCAACGATATAACCAATCTGAAGTCCGTGTTTTTGTTTGCAAAAAATCCGGCGAGCCCTAAAGCACCAAATGCCAGAGGGTAGTCTAAAATCATCTGTGGAACGGTATAGAAAATTGGCTCCATAACAAACTGAACAAGACCGTAGGCAACGGCAGTCATAAGACCAACATAAGGACCGTACCAGTAACCGATCAGTGCGATAAACAACATGCTGAATAAAGTAACGGAACCGCCCATTGGCAGATTCGCAAACTTAATCATGGAGCATACTACTGCAAGCGCGATCGCAACGGCAGAGTAGACAAGCTGTTTTGTGGTGAGAATTGTTTTTTTCTCTGCATTTCTGTGGCGGATCACTGCTGCGACAACAACGAGAAGTGCGATAATGACTACTACAACTGCGATTCCAGGTGCAGTAAGACGTACAGAGCCATCATCCCAGGCTCCGATCGTGGTAGTAAAAAATTCTTTCATAAAATAAAATCCTCCTTGCGTTTCAGATCTTTTGCGCCAGGAGGAAAAAACTCTATATTCTATCGTCTGATGAGAAATATCATAAAAGCTTCCTTACGCCGGTATTATCCGGTTCAAGTAATAAGGGTTGATGAAAAATCATCTCTCAGCGTTGGAATGTCTGGCAAATGCAGCATTTTTTGCGCCCCTAGCGTTTTTGATTCTGTTATAAATACTGTTAAGGTCTATGATGCCTTAACGAGTATCAATATAGCAAGATGCAGCGGGAAAGTCAACCTGAAATTTTCATAAAAGCTCTTGAAATCACAAAGATTCCAACAATTTGTGGGCAAAGCAAAAGCCGCAGAACAAAATCTGCGACTTTCTTTTCAGATATAAAGATCGATATTACTTCCAAGATATGGTGTGACGGAATTCTCCATCATCTGAACCATGCCGGCACCTAATGTCTGTGTCATATCTAAAGATTTTCCGAGCATTGCAACTCCGATATCTTCCTGTAATGTAACAGGGCTTGTGGAAGAACCGATGTCATATGCAGAAACCGTACTTAATGCTGCGTCTAAACCTGTAATATCCATAAATCCTACCTCACTTTCATTTCCAATTTTTGCATATAAAATGCAATCATTCATGACTCATTGAAGCACTTTTAATATAGCACAGATCGGTCGTTCTGTATATAGAAAAGAAAAATGTTACTGTTCACGCAGCAGTAAAACACTTGCTGTTTTGCTGCGTAAGAAAGTGATTCAGAAAAATCCTCTTGACAAATAAAACAGAAACGCATATACTTTGCCTATCAAATAGTTTGACAATCAAATAATTAGAAAGTCAAACAAACTAATATGAAAAACAACAGGCGAGAGCCGGGAAAGAATGAGGAAAAGCAAAATGTTAGAAAAGATGAAACCGATTATTGCTGAACAGTTAAATGTAAATGAGGCAGAGATTAAGCCGGAAACAAAATTCAAAGACGATCTGGGCGCAGATTCCTTAGATTTATTTGAAATGGTGATGGCTCTGGAAGAGGAGTTCGGAATCGAGATCCCATCAGAGGATCTTGAGAATATTGTAACAGTCAACGATATTATGGGCTATCTCAAAGAAAAAGGTGTGGAAGCTTAAGACCATTTACAAATATTCAAAGAGAGGCAGGAAACAATGAAAACGAGAATTACGGATTTGCTTGGCTGTCAGTATCCTGTGATCCAGGGCGGAATGGCATGGGTTGCAGAGTATCATCTTGCAGCGGCAGTTTCAGAGGCAGGAGGAATCGGACTGATCGGTGCAGCCAGTGCTCCGCCGGAAGTAGTCAGAGAACAGATCAGAAAAACAAAAGAATTGACGGATAAACCATTTGGAGTCAATGTGATGCTTTTGAATCCAAATGCTCCGGAAGTCGCAAAAGTGGTCGTGGAAGAGGGCGTAAAAATTGTGACGACAGGAGCCGGAAATCCGGGAAAATTCATGGAGATGTGGAAACAGGCAGGCGTCACCGTAATTCCGGTTGTAGCAAGTGTTGCGATGGCAAAAATGATGGAACGCGCAGGGGCAGATGCCGTGGTCGCAGAGGGGATGGAGTCCGGCGGACACATTGGTTCACAGACCACGATGACGCTGGTACCGCAGGTTGTGGATGCAGTGACCATCCCGGTCATTGCCGCCGGAGGCATTGCGGACGGCAGAGGAATGGCGGCAGCCATGATGCTGGGAGCGGAAGGTGTGCAGATGGGAACAAGGTTTGTGGTCGCAAAAGAATCGATCGTACACCAGAATTATAAGGAACGCATTATCAAAGCAAAAGACATCGATTCTGAAGTGACAGGTATGAGTACCGGGCATCCGATCCGGGTACTGCGAAATCAGATGACAAGAGATTATCTGAAATTAGAAAAGGAAGGTGCCTCTTTTGAGGAGTTAGAGCAGTTGACACTCGGCTCTCTGCGCAAAGCGGTGATCGAAGGGGATGCAGTTCATGGAAGTCTGATGGCAGGACAGAGCGCCGGGCTTGTGAAAAAAGAGCAGACCTGTCAGGAGATCATAGAGGAAGTTGTCACAGATGCCAGAGCGCTGCTTGCAGGGAGAAAATGACCTGACAGGCGCAGATTTGAAGATTTGAGAAAGGTGTGGTTATCAGGATGGGAAAGACAGTATTTATGTTTCCGGGACAGGGATCCCAATATATTGGCATGGGAAAAGAATTTTACGAACAGATCCCTATTTGTAAAGAAGTGTACGATCTTGCTTCAGAGGTGACTGGATTGGATATCCCGGCACTGTGTTTTGAGGAGAACGAAAAAATAAATATCACAGAGTACACGCAGATCTGTATGCTGGCTACGGAAGCTGCAATTTATATGGCGTTGGAACAGAACGGTTATCAGCCGGATGTCACAGCCGGATTGAGTCTTGGTGAGTATGGTGCGTTGATCGCATCCGGAGTCATGACTGCTGAGGAAGCATTTGAACTGGTGCGGAAAAGAGGCATTTTTATGCAGGAAGCTGTCCCGGCCGGTGGAGCAATGGCAGCAGTGCTAGGACTGGATGCAGCGGCAATTGAGCAGATCTGCAGAGATACAGCAGAGCAGACAGGGAGCGAGGTTTCCATAGCCAATTACAACTGCCCTGGACAGATCGTCATTTCCGGTCAGGAGGAAGCAGTGCATCTGGCAGGAGAAACATGTAAGGCGTCTGGGGCAAAACGTGTTGTTCCATTGAAAGTCAGCGGCCCGTTTCATTCGAAAATGCTGCAGGGCGCAGGAGAAAAGTTAAAAGAAGAATTAAAAAAAGTAGAGATCAGTGATTCATTTGTTCCTTATATTGCAAATGTAACGGCAGACTATGTCACAAAAAAAGAGGAAGTGAAACCATTGCTTGCCAGTCAGGTATCTTCTTCTGTGCGCTGGCAGCAGACCATAGAACGGCTGCTTGCAGATGGTGCGGATGAATTTGTAGAGATCGGACCGGGAAGAACATTGAGTGGATTTGTGAAAAAAGTGAACCGGGATGTAAAAGTGAGCAGTATTGATAAAATGGAAGATTTTATTCAGTTTATCGGAAGTCATGTGGAGGCAGGAGCATGTTAACAGATTCTTTGAAAAATAAAGTGGCACTTGTCACAGGAGCCGGCCGTGGAATCGGAAAAGAGATTGCAAAGACACTGGCATCATGTGGAGCGTTTGTTATTGTCAATTATAACAGTTCGCCGGACGCAGCAGAACAGACTGTAAAAGAAATCATAAAACAGGGTGGAATGGCAGCGCCTGTACAATGTGATGTTTCTGATTTTGATGCCTGCGGAAAAATGATGGAAATGATCATAAACAACTATGGACACCTCGATATTCTGGTCAATAATGCAGGGGTCACAAGAGATGGACTGATCATGAAAATGAGTGAGAAAGATTTTGACAGGGTACTTGATACGAATCTGAAAGGTGCATTCCATACGATCCGCCATGCTTCTCGTTATTTCCTGAAACAGAAATCCGGTAAGATCATTAATATTTCTTCTGTTTCCGGCGTCATGGGGAATGCAGGACAGGCAAATTACAGTGCAAGCAAAGCCGGAGTGATCGGTCTTACCAAAAGTGTGGCAAGGGAGCTTGCGTCGAGAGGGATCACATGCAATGCAGTGGCACCCGGATTTATCGAAACAGAGATGACAGAGGCGATGCCGGAGGCTGCCAGGGAAGCGGTAAAAAAACAGATTCCGCTTCAGCGGACAGGGCAGGTGTCAGATGTGGCCGGTGTGGCTGCATTTTTAGCATCGGATCTGGCAGATTATATCACCGGACAGGTGATCTCCGTGGACGGCGGCATGCACATGTAAAGAATATATATCATGAGGAGAACAATATGGCAAAAAGACGCGTAGTGGTAACGGGAATGGGAGCAGTCACACCGATCGGACTGAGTGTGGATGAATTCTGGCAGAACGTAAAAGCACAGAAAACCGGGTTTTCTGAAATTACAAAATTCGACACCACTAATTATAAATGTAAGCTTGCAGCAGAAGTAAAAGAGTTTGATGCAAAAAATTATATGGATGCAAAAGAAGCAAGGCGCATGGAACTATTCAGCCAGTATGCCGTGGCGGCAGCGAAGGAGGCAATTGAGGATGCCGGGCTTGAAATGGATCAGGAAGATCCGTATATGGCAGGCTGTGCCATTGGAAGCGGCGTGGGAAGCCTTCAGGCGATCGAGCGCGAATATACAAGGCTGACAGAAAAAGGACCGGGGAGAGTGGGACCTTTATTCGTTCCCATGATGATCTCCAATATGGCAGCAGGAAATGTTTCCATTCATTTTGGATTAAAAGGAAAAAGTATCAATGTTGTGACAGCCTGTGCCACAGGAACGAATACGATCGGTGAGGCATTCCGTGCCATTCAGTATGGTGAGGCAGACATTATGGTTTCCGGGGGAACCGAGGGAAGTATCTGTCCGACCGCAATCGCTGGTTTTACGTCACTCACCGCACTCACAGCAGAAACTGATCCGGAGAGATGTTCCATTCCGTTTGATAAAGAACGCAGCGGCTTTGTCATGGGAGAGGGCGCAGCGGTGGTCGTGTTAGAGGAATTAGAGCATGCAAAACGCCGTGGCGCAAAGATATATGCAGAGGTTGTCGGTTATGGCTGTTCTTCGGATGCGTATCATATCACATCTCCGGCAGAAGATGGCAGCGGCGCAGCAAGAGCTATGTTAAATGCCGTTCAGGATGCAGGGATCACAGTGGATGAGGTCAATTACATCAATGCACATGGAACATCCACACACCATAACGATCTCTTTGAGACGCGTGCAATCAAACTTGCATTTGGTGCGCATGCCGGTGAAATGAAGGTCAATTCCACAAAATCCATGGTCGGACATATGCTGGGAGCTGCCGGAGCGATCGAGTTTATCACTTGTGTGAAAGAGATTGAGGAAGACTACATTCATGCCACAGTTGGCTATAAAGTGCCGGATGAGGAACTGGATCTCGATTATTGCAAAGAACCGGTTTCGATGGAGGTACAGTATGCACTGAGCAATTCCCTTGGATTTGGCGGTCATAATGCAAGTATTCTATTAAAAAATATACCATTGTATCTGACAAAGATATCAATGGCTGCAGATAAGGAGGCAGCGATGTCAGTATTAAACATCAGTCAGATCATGGAAATCCTGCCACACAGACAGCCAATGCTGCTCATTGATTCGGTAGAAGAAATTGAGTATGGTGTCCGTGCAGTGGCGAAGAAATGTGTCAGTTTCAATGAACCTTTTTTTGCAGGACATTTTCCGGAAGAACCGGTGATGCCGGGGGTGCTGATCGTGGAGGCACTGGCGCAGACCGGTGCGGTTGCAATTCTTGGAAAAGATGAAAACCGTGGAAAAACAGCTTATTTTGCGTCCATCAATTCTGCAAAATTTAAAAGAAAAGTAGTTCCTGGAGATATTCTCACGCTGGAGACGGAAATTATAAAAGTGAAAGGACCGATCGGGGTGGGAAAAGCGACGGCAAAAGTCGGAGATGAAATTGCATGCATTGCAGAACTCACCTTTGCAGTTGAGTAACAGAATAGAAAGGCATTACATAGAAGCTGTAACAGAAAGGAAATATTATGCCAGCAATTTTGAGAAGAAGAAAGCTGATATCCATAAAACCTGAAAGAAAAATGCAGTAACTTACCGCAATGAGGAAGTACAGGCGGAAGTTATGACACCGCCACCGGCAGCGGAACAGAAGAAAATACCGGGAAGTACAGTGGTCTGCCCCGCATGTAAGAGAGAAGTGAACAAGGCGGAAGTGGAAAAGAATAAGTATGTCTGCTATGAGTGCGGAAGCTATTTCCGCGTGCGGACTAAAAACAGGATCCGCATGGTGGCAGATGCAGGAACCTTTGAACCATGGTTTGAATATCTGGAATCAGAAAATCCACTGGATTTTCCGGAATATACCCAGAAGGTGGAGGCAGCCCGGGAAAAGACCGGACTGCATGAGGCAGTGACCATCGGACGATGCAAAATATATGGGGAAGAGACGGTTCTTGGAATCTGTGATGCCAGATTCCTGATGAGCAGCATGGGACATGTGGTCGGAGAAAAAATTGCGCTCGGTGTGGAACGGGCGACAGATTTAAAGCTTCCGGTTATTTTGTTCTGCTGCTCCGGTGGGGCGAGAATGCAGGAAGGTATCATTTCCCTGATGCAGATGGCAAAGACTTCCGCAGCTTTAAAAAGGCATTCTGATGCAGGGCTTTTGTATGTGCCGGTATTGACAGATCCGACGACAGGAGGTGTGACCGCAAGTTTTGCAATGCTTGGAGATATTATCCTGGCAGAGCCGAGCGCATTGATCGGTTTTGCAGGCCCCCGCGTGATCGAGCAGACCATCGGACAAAAACTTCCGGAGGGATTTCAACGTGCGGAATTTCAGTTAGAGCATGGATTTGTGGATGCCATTGTTGAGCGGAAAAATCTGAAAATAACCTTAAACCGTATTTTAAAAATGCATCACATCAGGGAAGGTTTTGCTGATTTTGATCCATTGCGCATGGATGATAACTACGAGCCGACAGAGTTAATGCGGGAGCGCGCGGCAAGGGCAAAAGGACTGACGCCGTGGGAAAAGGTAAAAGCCGCAAGGAAAGTAGACAGACCTTCTGCCACTGATTATATGGAAAATATTTTTGATGAATTTATGGAGTTCCATGGGGACAGATACTTTCGGGATGATCCGGCAATCGTAGGTGGAGTCGCATATCTCGACGGTACCAGCCTGTTACCGTGATCGGAATCCAGAAAGGAAAAGATTTTAAGGACTGCATGAAACACAATTATGGAATGCCATCGCCGGAGGGATACCGGAAAGCGATACGTCTGATGAAACAGGCAGAAAAATTCGGACGCCCGGTGATCACATTTGTAAACACAGCGGGAGCATATTGCGGAATGGAGGCAGAAGAGCGTGGGCAGGGGGAAGCGATCGCCCGGAATCTCTATGAGATGTCTGCATTAAAAGTGCCGGTTCTCTGCATCATGATCGGGGAAGGCGGAAGCGGCGGAGCGCTTGCCTTAGCAGTCGGAAATGAAGTATGGATGATGGAAAATGCAACCTATTGTGTGCTTTCGCCGGAAGGATTTGCATCCATTTTGTGGAAAGACGGAAAACGTGCAAAAGAGGCAAGTGAGATTATGAAAATCACGGCCATGGATTTAAAATCGCTGGGTGTCATTGAACAGATCATCCCGGAATATGGTGTGGCAGACGCAAAAGCCTGTGAATCAATCTCGCGCTATCTGAAAGGAAATATAAAAAAGTTTCTTGAAAAACAAAATGGCAGGACAGGAGAACAGTTTGCGTCCGAGCGTTATGCGAGATTCCGAAAATTTTAGCAAAATCACAGAGGCTATGTGCACAGAGAGTACGAATCGTTTTGTGACCGGACAGAGAAGAGAGGAATATTATGAAGGTAAAAATAACAGGAACGGGAAGCTGCCTTCCGAAGCTTCGCGTGACAAATGATGATCTTGGTCAGATCATGGAAACATCGGACGAATGGATCCGGTCGAGAACCGGGATTATTGCCAGACATATTGCGGTAGAGGAGACAACCACCGGCATGTCCACAGAAGCAGCAGGCAAGGCGTTGAAAAATGCAGAAATTTCGGCGGAAGATGTGGATATCATCATTGCGGCAACTGTTTCTGCAGATAAACATCTTCCGGGACTTGCCTGTGAGGTGCAGAAAAATATCGGTGCAGAAAATGCAGTTGCGTTCGACATCAATGCAGCGTGTTCCGGTTTTCTTTTTGCACTAGATACTGCGGCGCTGTATTTAGAACATGGCGGATATCAGCATGCGCTTGTGATTGGAGCGGAAACGCTGTCAAAAATGATGGACTGGACGGACCGGAGCACCTGCGTGCTTTTTGGGGACGGCGCAGGGGCAGCAGTTCTTTCTGTAAGTGAAGAAGATGGCATTTTATCCATGGTGCAGGGCTCGGATGGTTTCAGGGGCGATGTCTTAAACTGCATGGCGAGAAAAGTGAACAACCCTTATAAAAAAAGTGACACGGCACTTTCCTATGTTTCCATGAATGGGCAGGAGGTGTACAGGTTTGCAGTGAAGACCGTGCCAAAGGCAATCACAGATGCGGTGGAACAGGCAGACTTACATCTGGAAGAGATTGATTTATTCCTGCTGCATCAGGCAAATTACAGGATCATTGAAGCAGTTTCGAAAAGACTTGGTCAGCCTATGGAAAAATTTCCGACCAATCTGGAGGAATGCGGGAATATTTCTGCGGCGAGTGTGCCGATTTTGCTTGATAATGTCAATAATCATGGTATGATGAGGAAAGGAATGAAAATCGTGTTGGCAGGATTTGGAGCAGGCCTCACCTGGGGAGCAACGGTGATAAACTGGTAAAATCAGGCGCTGACCGCAGAAATAGGAGTAGATCGGATGACAACAGATGAAACATTAAACGAATTATTGGTCAGATTGTTTAAAGACATCATGGAGATTGAGGGAAAATGTCTTGTGACAGAAGAATTCAAAGATCTCAGTTACAATGATTTCCATGTGATCGAGGCAATCGGAGTCAATGAACCAAAAACGATGACAACGGTGGCAAAACTGATGGGTGTCACAACCGGAACGTTGACAAAGGCAATGGATGGACTGACCAGAAAAGGGTATGTTATCCGTGAGCGCAGTACGCAGGATAAACGTGTGGTATGGGTTTATCTGACAGACACCGGGAAAGCTGCTTACAAACATCATGAAGAGTTTCATCACGAGATGATCGCTCAGATCAAAAGCCAGCTTACCGAGCAGGAGACGCCGATACTGATTTATGCGCTGGCGAAACTTGCCGATTATTTTCACCTTGTATACAAGGGTGAGAAAGAATAAAGAACAGAGGTCATTGCATCGAAAAACTATTTTTTATGCGATGACCTGTTTTGTTATAAGTTGAAATGATATTAATTATAACCTGAAAATATAAAAAGTAAAATTTGTTGATTTTTTTTATGCAAAATGAATAATTTGAAGTCGAATCCTGCAAAAAAATAGACTAATCATTAGAAAACTTCACTAAATTAAAGGAATAAAGAAAAAAATATTGCGTCCGCCGTCATTTTATAATAAAATGTACGTGTTGATGAGAAATCTGCAGCCGGAATCAATGCCGGAGCATTTAAAAAATGCCGGATATCTGATTTCACATGGTTGTAAATATATTTTTAAAGGAGAAAAAAAATGGGATACGTTGATGAAGTACTCGCAAAAGTAAAAGAAAAAAATGCTTCAGAACCTGAATTTTTACAGGCTGTTGAAGAGGTATTAGAGTCTTTAAGACCTGTTATTGATGCAAATGAGGAATTGTACAGAAAAAATGCAATTCTTGAGAGAATCACAGAACCAGACCGTCAGATCATGTTCCGTGTACCTTGGGTAGACGATAACGGACAGGTTCAGGTAAACAGAGGTTACCGTGTACAGTTCAACAATGCCATTGGACCATACAAGGGAGGATTAAGACTTCATCCTTCTGTAAACCTTGGAATTATCAAATTCTTAGGATTTGAACAGATTTTCAAGAATTCCCTTACAACACTTCCAATCGGTGGTGGTAAAGGTGGTTCTGACTTTGATCCAAAGGGTAAATCTGACAGAGAGATCATGGCATTCTGCCAGAGCTTTATGACAGAACTTTCTAAATACATCGGAGCAGATGTGGACGTACCAGCAGGTGATATCGGAACTGGTGCAAGAGAGATCGGATTTATGTTTGGCCAGTTCAAGAGAATCCGTGGTTCTTTCGAAGGTGTTCTTACCGGTAAAGGACTTACATACGGTGGATCTCTTGCCCGTACACAGGCTACCGGATATGGTCTGTTATACCTGACAAATGCATTATGGAAAGATCACGGCATGAGCCTTGAAGGCAAGACTGCTGCAGTTTCCGGTTCCGGTAACGTTGCGATCTACGCAATTGAGAAAGCACAGCAGTTAGGTGTAAAAGTTGTAACATGTTCTGACTCTACAGGATGGATTTATGATCCGGAAGGAATCGATGTTGCATTATTAAAAGAAGTAAAAGAAGTAAAACGTGCACGTCTGACAGAGTACGCAGCTGCAAAACCATCTGCAGAATATCATGCAAAACAGAATGGTGAGCACGGTGTATGGCAGTACAAAGTAGATTTAGCCCTTCCATGTGCAACTCAGAACGAGTTAGACATTGAGGATGCTAAGATGTTAGTTGCAAACGGTGTTACTTCCGTAACAGAGGGTGCTAACATGCCTACTACATTAGAGGCAACAAAATACTTACAGGAGAACGGCGTATTATTCGTAGGTGGTAAAGCTGCCAATGCCGGTGGTGTTGCTACATCTGCATTAGAGATGAGCCAGAACTCTGAGAGACTTCACTGGACATTCGAAGAAGTTGATGGAAAACTCAAAGGAATCATGGAGACAATCTACGCTAACATTTCTGATGCCGCTAAGAGATACAATGCAACAGTCGGCGGACAGACAGATTATGTTGCCGGTGCAAATATTGCGGGCTTTGAGAAGGTCGTGGAAGCGATGATTGCCCAGGGCGTGTGCTAATAAATTAGCAACAAATAAATAATTATTCAAAAATTGAGAACCCTACACATTGCAGGAAAACGCAAAAGTGTAGGGTTTTTGTGTTTTGCCAGATGCATGAAAATGCAGTAAAGTAAGCGGTTTATACATGAGAGAAGGAGATAAGTTACAAGTAATATACATATAATATACGCGTAGTATACAAACGGTTTTGCATAATATACAAGGATGATTCGACTAAAATGTATTTTTATAAAATAGGGAAAAAACATAGCACAGGGTAATCAATGAAATTACGATTTATTTTGAACAAGAATTTTGAAATGGAGATTGTCGGTTTATGTAAATTGTGATACACTACCGGCATGAGAAGTAATCGTGTACAGAGTGGTAGCCTCCCAGACTAGAGATCGAGGGGAGGTGGTGCTGATGGATATGTATGAAGTTTTAAGCCTGTTATTTTTAGGCGGTTCATTTCTAATCGCACTGCTTGCCTACATAGATAGGAACAACAAGCGAAAATAAATAAGCCACTCCTGTCTTGGCGGACGAGTGGCTTATTAAATAACCATTTACGAGGCTAACCACTTTGTGGGCGGTTGCTTCTCTTTATGTTTATTATAGTATGAGGTGGGTAAATTTTCAAGACATAAATTTGTGGAAGTGAATACTGAATACCTGTGCTGAGGCTATGCTTGCACAGGGTGTTTGCTAATCGTGAATTTCTAAGATAAAGATTATATTGAGAAGTCCTGGAAATATTGAATTTCCGGGGCTTTTCTTTATGTATTGAAATGACAAAAGAATTGTCAGAATATTCATAAATAGAAGATAATTTACGTTATTTTGAGGTCGTTATATACACGTGGTACACAAGTGATATACAGGTGGTATACACTCGTTTTTACTGATTTTGGATGATTTTTTGAAGCATTTCATCCGGTGTTTTTCAAGATGATTCAAGCTGAATATGAGTGTAATGTTAATAATAAGAAACATCATAAGTGTATCCAGCAATCAGTCTCGATTTATTGTTTTATATCTTGTTCACTTCTGTAAGAAGTTCTTCTAAAGTCTTATGGGTGTAAGTTCCCTTAGTGGTGTCGTTTTTCATACTGTGTCCCATAATCAATTTGATACATACGTCATTTGCTCCGGCGCTGTCCATGAGTGAAGCAAAGGTGTGTCTGCCATCAGTTGTTTAAGAATTTATCCGGATATAAAGGGAAAAAAAGAAATTTAAGGCTTATCTATACACGATTGCAAATCATTTATGTATTGATGAAAGCAGGAAGGTTGGGTTTTCTCCATTAGAAGAGGAAGAAAATACAGTGCATGAGTATAACGACATAGTTCGGCTAGAGGATAGGGCAGAGATAAGCTATTTTTAAATTTTTATCATCAGAACAAAGGGAAGCAGTCATTCTACGCTTTGGAGAACAACTTAGTTTTGGAGAGATTGCAAAAGTGATGGGATGCAATATGCGAACAGCACAAAGCAGGGTTCGTAATGCTTTAAAAATTATGAGAAAGGAGCAGGAAAATGAAAGATAAAAATTTGAAGGGCTATTTACAGCAATCTTTAGGAGAGGAAGTACAGCCTAAAAGATTAGAGGAAACGATTAAGCTTTGCACTAAAATTGTGCGGGAACAGGAAGTGACTAGGGCAGAACCGAGGACAGGTTTCTTTCACTATCTTTCAGATGTATTTCGCTTTGAAGGTATTCCAATATTTGGTTTGCAGGCAGTAACGTTATTTATAGTTTGTTTAACAATTGCCAGCATTGCAGACGTGCCAAAGAAAATACCAATTTTTATGCCGCTGTTTGTATTGGCTATCATGCCAGCAATTTTTAAAAGCCAATATTATGGAATGAGCGAGATGGAAGCGGTAACAAGAGCTTCTGGTGCCCAAATCACGTTAGCAAAGCTGGTTCTGGCTGGGGCAGCTAATTTGGTGTGTATAACAATTCTTTTGTGTATGGAAGTTTATTTGCAAAATTCTTATAAAGAGATTGGACAGATGGTCCTATACTGCCTGGTTCCGTACTTAGTGTGTATGGTTGCGTTGCTGCGTTTGATCCGTTTGCAAAAGAAACAGAGTTTACAGATATGTGCGATTGTAATGTTGGGTTCCTGCATTTGTTGGGGGATGTCAGCAAGGATATTGCCATGGTTATATGAAACATCAGCAGTGGGGGTGTGGATTGTTACATTTTTGATTTTTGCTATGTTCTTTATAAATGAAATTCATTATATTGCAAAGATGAGAAAGGAAGGGAAAATGTATGGAATTATCGCTTGACCGTTTAACAAAACAGTATGGCAGGAAAATAGCGGTTGATTGTGTTAGTGCAACCTTAAAGCCGGGAGTATATGGTCTTTTGGGGGCTAACGGTGCAGGTAAAACAACATTGATGCGTATGCTATGTGCTGTTTTGGAGTCAACCTCAGGGGAGGTATTGCTGGATGGAAAAGAAGTAACTTCGATGGGGGCAGATTACCGGAATGTGTTGGGTTATTTACCACAGGATTTTGGATATTATCCAAATTATACTGCGGTGGAGTTCTTAATGTATATTGCAGCACTGAAAGGAATACCGAAGAAGGTTGCAAAAAAACGTGTGACTGAATTGTTGGAGGTAGTTGATTTAAGCCATGTGACAAACAAAAAGTAAAAACTTTTTCTGGTGGTATGAAACAAAGAGTAGGAATTGCACAGGCGTTACTTAATAATCCGAAAATCTTGATTTTGGATGAACCAACGGCCGGACTTGATCCGAAAGAGCGTGTCCGTTTTCGTAATCTGCTCTCAGAGTATGCAGGCGATAAAATTGTAATTCTTTCCACACATATTGTATCGGATATAGAAGCAATAGCAGATGAAGTGCTATTGATGAAAAAGGAAAATTTGTATTGCAGGGTACGGTTCCTGAGTTGATTCACAAGGCAAATGGTAAGGTTTGGGAGCTTTCTGCTTCTCCACAAGAAGCTAGACAATGGCAGACAAAAACAACGGTTGCTAATTTACGGCACGAAGGAAAAGAAATTATATTGCGTATTATTTCAGACAATATGCCTAGTGAGCGAGCGGTTCCTTGTGAAGCTACATTGGAAGATCTTTATTTAGTTTATTTTCCCACAGAGGAAGGAGTGAAATAGAATGGAACTATTTTGGTTAGAGCATAAAAAGTTATGGCGAAAGAAAATTGTTAAAATATGTGTGTTGTTGTGTTTTGTTTATTGTGTAATTTTTGGAAGCATACTTTCGTTTCAATGGTTCGGTTTTGGCAGTTCAGATGACTATACAAGTGCTTTTGGCAATAATTTTGATGGATATACAGTAATAAAGGATAGTCAGGAATATGCACTTTCATTTGGTGGAGAATTGACGGATGAAACCTTGCAGAAAATAGTAAGTGATTATCAGCAAATGGAAGCTGACGGTGTGGAGGAAGAACTGGAAAAGACAGACTGGCAGATAGTTAATAGTTGGCTCGGAACATTGTATCCGGAGCTTCGAGATACCAGTAATTATAAAACGATGATAAGCTATGTTGATCCGGATAAGTTAACAGGTTTCTATGAAAGAAGACAGCAGGTGCTTGATGAGTTTTTGGAGGGCAGTGGTCAGGTAGGAGCTGAAAAAGAGTTTTTACATCAGATAGAGAGAAAGGTAGAAAAACCATTTCATTATGAGTGGGTAGAAGGCTGGTCAACGCTTCTTGGTAGTATGGTTGCGGATCTGGGAGTTGTGATGGCTTTGTTTCTCGGTATTGTTTTATCCTCTTTATTTGCGGGCGAATGGCATGATAATACAAGCACACTAGTATTAACGACTCGAAATGGTTGGGGAAAATCGCTCTTGCCAAAATTCTTACTGGTTTAGCGTTTACAGTGGAGTTATTTGCATTACTTGCTGTTTCAAGCGTTATATCACAGTTGTTTTTTATGGGAACTGCCGGATGGAATATGCCGATTCAGAATATCAAGCTGATTGCTGTTGCACCTATGAATATGCTGCAGGCAGAAATTTATGAATATGCCTTTGTACTGCTTGGAGCAATAGGTTTTGCCGGAATTGTTATGTTTATATCAGCGGCTGTAAAAAATAATGTACTTACCTTACTGCTTAGTCTGGCTGTTGTATATGGACCAATGATGATTGCAGAATATCTTCCTTATGAAATGCAAAAAGCATTAGATTTAATACCATTGGTAGGAAGTTCAACAGATATTTTCAGAACTAATACTTTTCGTATTTTGGGGAAGCTTATCTGGTCACCATATCTACTTATTACAATTCCTGTCTTGATTGGTATTCTATGTATGCCATTCGCTATAAAGAGCTGGTCAAGAAGGATGAAGGCATAAATAATAATATGGCAAAGAAAAGAGATAAAAAAATAAGTTGCGAGGGAAATGGTTGAGAGGAATTATCGAATGGTCAAAAGGTGGATAGCAGGATATATACGTATTTACAAGAAATGTTTGATGCAGCAAGGAAAGATGGAATATATCCGGTTGTTTGGGAAGGTTATCGAACTTATGAAGAACAGCAGAAAATATTAGATGATAAGATAAAGGCTTATATAAATGAAGGATATTCACAGTCAAGAGCAGAAAGAACTGCTAAGGAATGGGTAGCTTTGCCCGGAACAAGTGAACACCAATTAGGCATTGCAGTTGACATTAATGCTGATAAATCAAAGAGCTCAAATGATGAGGCATATACGTGGCTTGCCGCAAATGCACATAATTATGGTTTTTGCATTGACAAGGAAGGAGTAACAGAAGAATGGCTCAACTCGAAGGCAAAGAGCGCCAGAATGTATGGAAAACTCTGTAAATTCGGTGATGAAGAAAAGGCAATTCAGATAGCACAGCAGAAGTTGGAGCGATGTAAACGAGAAGGTAAAACAAAGCCATTTTGTGTACAACATTTTTAAATGAAATCTAAAATGAATCTGGTAGAAAACTATAAATCTGTCGGATTGTGATTTTGAAATCTATCGGATTAAAAAATAAAAATTTGTTGGATTAGATTTGTAAAATCAGTCGGATTGGAATAAAATAAATCATGAATATATGGGAATTAATAGTTCCGGAAACATGTTTTCATTATGTAGTGCCAATTACGGCATTGAAAAATTAATTGTTATGGAAAAGCAGGGAGAAAAAATATGGAATC
>VOFH01001647.1_pt1 | contig 21579 bp, 34 predicted proteins | sample 5384091 | NCBI WGS metagenome assembly VOFH01 (sample SAMN12384727, study PRJNA508395) | human gut metagenome | isolation source: healthy gut G | host: Homo sapiens
ATGAGTGTTAAGCTGCGACTGGACAGGATTGTACGATAGAAAATTTTTAAACAGGCATAATATAAAATTTAATGAAAAATACAGGTATGGAGGAGAAGATACGGAATTTAATATTTTAACATTGCAATATGTTGAAAGAATGGTCATGAGTTCGAAATATATTATGCATGGCATTTAAGGAAAAATCACAGTACAACGGCAAAAAGAAACATTAATTTTGTTATAGCATGATAGAGGTGGCAAAAAAGACATGATCGCTGGAAAAAAACTGTGAGGATTTTGAAATTATGGGCGTCATACGGATCGTTCTATAAAAATCTAATATTAGATTATGGAAAAATTACCGGAAAAGTGACAGAACAATTATAGAACAGATCGTGAGAAAAAACGGCTGGTGATCGCTGTATTCAGCAGGCGCACAGACCTGCGGAACAGCTGTTCCAAATATTACATGGCAGGTCATCAACCGGAAAAAGACAGAATAAAGAAGGGAAATACAACATGCAGTTTGAATTGACAGCCTCGATGATGTGCGCGGATTACGGGAATCTTGCGCAGGAAGTAAAATCCCTGGAAGAAAGCGGGATCGATTCTTTCCATATCGATATTATGGATGGAAGGTATGTCTCCAATTTTGCCATGTCGTTAAACGATATGCGCTATATTGCTGGAGCGACAGAAAAGCCGCTGGATGTGCATCTGATGATCGAACATCCAAACAATCTGATTCATTTATTTTTAAAAAATTTAAGAAAAGGTGACACGGTGTATATCACCCGGAGGCAGGTATCATCCGTCAACCACATTACAGAAGATCGTTGACGCAGGGGATGGTACCGGGGATTGCGATGATCCGGGGACATCAGTGGAGACAGTGCTTAAATGCTCCGGATTGTCAAAAAGGTACTTGTAATGTCAGTCAATCGAAATGCCGGGCAGATGTATCTGCCTTATGTAGGGAAAAAAGATCACGAAGCTCCTGGCATTAAAGGAAGACATGGATTTTGAAATGTACTGGGACGGCGCGTGCAGTGCCGAGCGTATCCTGGAATTTGCTCAAAGGGCATGAAAGGGTTTGTACTTGGAACAACGCTGCTGTTTGGGAAGGACAGGCCTTACGGGGAAATCCTGAAGGATATCAGGAATTTGAGGCTATGAACACAGCACTGATCTTTATCCGGCGGAGTCGGCAGCAGGCTCGGCAGGGATATGCCAAAAGCAGTATATAGAAGTGGGAGGACGGATCCTTCTGTCGTATTGTCTGGAGCGGCTGTCGCGGCATCCGTTGGTGGACGCGGTCAGATCGTGGCGCAGGAAGAATGGCAGGGGACGATCCGCAGCTGTCTGAAGCGGTATGATATAAATAAAAAATTCAGGGGCTTTTCAAATCCGGGGAAAACCGCCAGCTCTCCATTTACAATGGCCTTCAGGACATTTTTAACCTATGCGGGGGGGACGGATGATACCGTGCTGGTCCATGATGGGGGCGCGTCCGTGCTTGCCAGGGCATTGATCACGGAATGCGTCAATGCTCTGAGAGACATGACGGAGTGATTCCGGTCCTTCCGATGAAGGATACCGTTTATGTAAGCAGTGACGGAAAACATGTGTCATCCCTGCTAAACAGGGGGGAGATTTTTGCCGGACAGGCGCCGGAGCTGTTTGTACTGGGGAAATACTATGAGGCCAATGAGCGGCTTCTCCCCCACAGGATTTTCCAGATCAACGGTTCAACGGAGGCGGCGGTCCTTGTGGGATGGACATTGTGATGATACCGGGTGATGAGGGGAAATTATAAAATTACGACCAGGGCAGACCTGGAACGTTTCAGGAATTTATTTCGCAAAAGAGGATACGATGGGAGAAATTTCAAAATGAAGGCATGGGTGCTTGAAGATATCGGGAAGATCCAATATAAAAGAGGTGTCAAAGCCACTGCCCGGGGAGCATGAGGTTTTAGTGGAAGTGAAGGCGGCGGGAATCTGCGGCTCGGACATTCCACGGATCTATCAGACCGGCGCGCACCGGATGCCGCTGATCCCGGGACATGAATTTGCGGGCCGGGTGGTGCAGACCGGCGAAAATACGGATGCAAAATGGCAGAATAAACGAGTCGGCATTTTTCCGTTAATTCCTGCCGCAGCTGTATCGCATGCAGGAAAGGACATGGTATGAGCTATGCAGAAATTACAGCTACCTTGGTTCCAGACAGGATGGGGGGATTTGCAGGTATGTGGCAGTGCCGGAGAGCAATCTGATCGAACTGCCGGAAACTGTTTCATATGAGGAGGCAGCGATGCTGGAACCAATGGCAGTGGCATGCCACGCACTGCGGCGTGTGGGTGCATCATACCAGGATACGGTTGCCGTGTGCGGACTGGGGACGATCGGAATGCTGATCGTCATGCTTTTATTGGAACGGAATGTGAAGGATCTCCTTGTAATTGGAAACAAGGAATTCCAAAACAAATGATTTTAAAGCTTGGCATCAAAGAAGAACAGTTTTTGTGACATCAGGTCGGAAAAATGTGGATGCATGGCTGGATAAAAAAGACCGGAGGAACCATGGGGTAGATGTTTTTTGAATGTGTTGGTAAAAATGAAACCTTTTCACTGGCAATTGAGCATGGGGCGCCGGGCGGAAAGGTTTGTCTGGTTGGAAACCCATATTCGGACATGCTGCTTGATAAGCAGGTTTACTGGAAGATTTTAAGAAATCAGCTGACCGTAACTGGAACATGGAATTCTTCTTTTACAAGGGAAGTGACAGATGACTGGCATATGGCAGTGTATCTGCTAAAAGAAAAAAGATTGTTCCTTCACAGCTTATTTCCCATCGGTATAAGCTGGAAGGATTAGACCGGGGATTTAAGATCATGGGGAACAGATCAGAGGATCATATGAAGATCATGGCGGTTACGTAACAGCAGCTAACAGGAAAATGAATGGTATACAAGAGGAGGGCAGATGAAAGAAATTTCAATGGATTTTTCAGAGATGAAGTGAGAAACGGATTTTTATTTCCCACAGTGATAAAAACAGGCATGGGCGGCGCAGTTACAGGTGTTGGATGTGATCGATACCATCTGCAGAAAGCATGGCATCACGTATTTTTGCAGACTGGGGAACGATCCTTGGAACTGTGCGCCACGGCGGATATGTGCCGTGGGATGATGATCTGGATATCTGCATGAAACGGGAGGATTACGTCCGGTTTAAAGAAGTGGCCAGGACAGAACTGCCGGAACATTTTTTGCATTCATGATTATGAACATAAGGGAAGACCACTGGGAGTTTTAGCCCGTGTTGTTAATCATGAACATATATGCTATGATCTGGATCATCTGAAAGAGTTTCATAATTTCCCCGTATCTGACAGCAATTGATATTTTTGTGCTGGATTATCTGTATAAAGATGAGCAGAAGGAAAAAGCAGCGATGTGAGGAAGTGAAATACATTATCGCATTTTGCGGACATGATTGTTGGGGGAAATGTTACACCGGCAGTCAAGGAGAAAAATTTAAAAAGCTGGAACAAAAATATCATAAGAATTTTAACAGGAGACTGGATGCTCGTCATATGGGGGATCGAATTGTACCGTCTGGCAGAGGAACAGATGGCCCGTGTGCCGCAAGAGCAGTTCGACAGGATGGCGCAGATATTCCCATGGGGGCTGTTGGGAAAACGTGGAGAGGATAAAAAATATTACGGGAAATTTGTAAGACTTCCATTTGAAAATACGACGATGCCGGTGCCTGCCGACTATCACGAAATTTTGAGCCATAAATATTATGATTATTTTAAAGATCCATAAAGTGTGGGGGGGACATGATTATCCGTATTTTGAAGCACAGCGCAAAGTTTGCAGGCGGTTGCTGATTTTAAACTGCCGGAATTTACATTTGACAGGGCAATGCTGCGCCAGAATATTAGTCTGACAAAAAGTGACCACACGATGCAGAACACCGCTGCCGATGCGCTGCAGACGATCCAGGAATTGCATAATGCATTTATTGAGGGAATGCAGGGGAAAGCAGGCAGCGGATTAGTGGCAGATGATATAGAGCATATGCTTAATATACTGGCACAGTGCCAGGACATTGCGATCGATCTGGGCAATTATATTGAGCAGATGAAAGGAGAACATCATCCGTCAGCAAAGAAATGTGTTGTGGTATTGGAAGCGTATTGTGAAAAGCTTTTTCATGTATATAACGCACTGTCCGGTGGAGCAGAGAACAAAAACTTATGTGAAGAATTGAAGCAGGCATTTGTTCAGATGAAACAGACGGTTGAAAAGGAGATCATCCATAAAAAACTGGTTGCCTTTTTACCGGATGATCCTAAACGGTGGAAAGAAATGCAGAAGATGTATGACCATTATAAACAGCAGGAAAATACAGAGGTCTGCGTGACACCGCTGCCATTGTTTACGAAACATCCATATGGAGAGATCACGGCACAGAAAGAGGGAAATGACAGAAATGATAAGAGAGGAATATCGGATCATTTAAATGTTATACCATGGACGGCTATCCAGATGCAGTTTTATGAATTTGCGGCCATTGTGATCCAGAATCCATATGATGGGGAGAATCCATATCTGACGATTCCACCGGCATATTACGCAAAACGGCTTCAACAGTACACAAACTGCCTTATCTATATGATGCCCCAGGGGTTAATGACTTTACGGAAGATGATATTACAGATGTATATGGGTTGAAGTACAGCCTGACTATGCCGGGGGCCATGTATGCTGACAAGATTTTTTAATAGAGTCTTCTGCTATGAAGGAGCTGTTTGCAGATCACCTGACTGCATTTGCAGGTGAAGATACAAGAGCAGTCTGGAATGAAAAAATAGAGCCGGTCTGCGCATTTTTGGGTGTGGAAAATTGTCAGGAAACTCCAGAGAACAGAAGCGGGCAGAAAAAAACTTCTTTATTGCATTGGTGAAAATGAATTTTTTGAGAATACGGCTGCTGCACTTGATAAAGTGAAAAAGAACGGCTTGAGGTCATGGCGCAGTATCCGGATCGTCTGAAAGTGGCAGTATGCCTGTACCCATATGATATTGCAATGTGGGAGATCATTTCTGCGGCAGAAAAGGGTGAAGTGATCCAGGTATTAAAAAAATATTGTCATAGTAAGCATATAGAATTTTTGGAAACAGCTGATATCCATATGGATGATATGACTGCCTATTATGGCAGCCCGTCCCGCTTATCTGCCGGTTCGTAGAACAACATAAACCGGCGATGGTGTCTGAATGTGGCTGTGACGTTACACAATGAAAATGAACTGCCCGTGTCCAGTAACTATAGTGTAAGCATATGCTAAATCCCGCAGTTATATCAGATATGCATGAATTGCATAGTATATGAAACAGATTTTCATTGATTTTCAGAAATAATGAGACTATAATGAGCATTAAATTAGTTACAGCGGTCAAAAATAGTAAGGCATTTTAGGTTTTAGACAGAAGATTCCGAAAAATCTGAGTACGTTACATTAAATGAGTGTGCAGGTGTATTCCAGTATTCACAGTCCTGTTTTGAAGGATTAAAAGCATACACAACAGAGGACGGACATATTGTATGTTTCCGCCCGGACTTAAATGCAAGCCGTATGAAAGATTCCTGTGAGAGACTTGAGATGCCGGTATTCCCGGAGGATCGTTTCGTAGATGCCGTAGAGCAGGTAGTAAAGGCAAATGCAGCATGGGTACCTCCATTTGGTTCCGGAGCAACGCTTTATATCCGCCCATATATGATCGCTACAAACGCTGTTATCGGCGTAAAGCCGGCAGATGAGTACCAGTTCCGTATTCTGGTTACACCGGTAGGACCATACTTCAAGGGCGGCGCAAAGCCAATTACAATCCGTGTATCTGATTTTGACCGTGCAGCACCTCACGGAACCGGACATATCAAAGCCGGACTGAACTACGCTATGAGTTTACATGCAATCGTAGATGCACATGCTCAGGGATATGCTGAGAACATGTATCTGGATCCTGCTACAAGAACTTATGTAGAGGAGACCGGTGGAGCAAACTTCATTTTCATCACCAAGGACGGAACATTCGTAACACCAAAGTCAGACAGTATCTTACCTTCCATTACAAGAAGATCCCTGATGGTTGTTGCTGAAAAGTATCTGCATATGCCGGTAGAGCACAGACCGGTTAAATTCTCAGAAGTACCTGATTTCGCAGAGTGTGGACTCTGTGGTACTGCAGCCGTTATTTCTCCAATCGGAAAAGTTGTTGATCATGGCAAACTGTATCTGACGGGGAATTCCATTGTTATTGATACAAGTTAAAAGGACCGGAAACAGGAGAAAATACAGGAACAAGCTCCAGCCCTTATATTGTGGTAAAAACAGAACTTTGGAACTGCCGGTTGTGTTCCGGTAAAAATGTTACAGTTCAGCCATGACATCTTCTTGTTTCCATATTCATGAAAACAAAAGCACAGTGGAGTTCACCATATGCTGATTTGGATGAAAAAGTGCTTATGCAAGCAAGTACATCATTTTCTTGCATAAGCACTTTCTCATTCAAACCAGCGCATATTCTGAACTGTAACGTAAAAATGCAGAAATTGATGTGAACACTCTTTTCTGGAAATTGTTCATATGCTATACTGGTACATCATTTTTCAGAAGGGAGCAGTATTATGATATTTAAAGATATTTGGCTGGACATTAAGGCAGTACAGGAACGGGATCAAGCGGCCAGAAGCGCTCTGGAAGTTTTGCTTTTTGTATCAGGGGATTCATGCACTGATCGGCACCAGTTGCACACTGGTTTTATAAGCATAAGATGTTTTTTATAGCCAGACTGATCTCACAGATCGCCAGATTTTTCACCCCTGATCGAGATCCATCCGGGAGCACAGTTAGGCCATGGCATTCTTATTGATCGTGGTTCGGGTGTAGTCATTGGTGAAACAGCGGTGGTTGGCGATAACTGTACCATTTATCAGGGTGTCACTCTGGGTGGTGTAGGAACCCAGAAGGGCAAGCGTCATCCTACTCTTGGAAACAACGTAATGGTTGGTGCCGGAGCCAAGATATTAGGTGCATTTGAAGTGGGTGACAACTGTTCCATTGCTGCCAACGCAGTGCTTTTAAAAACCGCTGGAAGACAATGTAACAGCTGTTGGTATCCCGGCAAGACCGATTAAAAAGGACGGAGTGACCATTCAAGACGGAAAGAGACTATGACTTTGGAAGAATATGAGCAGATGAAAGAGCGTATGTCCCAGATGGAAGAAGAAATCCGTCAGTTAAAGGAAAAACTGGAGAAACAGTAAAAGGTTCAGGAAATATATTTAAGTATAAAACACCTGTTGTCCGCATAGACTTTCGTAAAGACTATGAGAACGGCAGGTGTTTTTATGGAATTAATAAAAAACAGATACATATGAACCAGTGGAAAGGAAATGCAGTGACCCAGATCACTCTGGATGAAGATTTTATCGTTCGGACACATTAGAGGATATGGATCAAGTTATTTTAGATAATGCAAGGATCCTTGGGGAAAATGGGAGAATCAGGATGATGAAAATGACCATAAAAGGAAAAATGGAATTTGCGGTCCTTTACAGGAAGGAAAATGGCGGTCTGGAGACTTTAGGAGGTAATATTCCTTTTGAAGAAATGGTAAATGTACCCGGTCTTAAGGAGGGGGATGATGTAACAACAAGCTGGATCCTGGAGGATATGAAGGCAGAAATGATCGATTCAGGAAGCTGGGAGTCAGGCAGTTATTACAGTGGAGATACGGGCAGAAGGAGAGGAAAATGCATATGCAGCTTCTGATGTGAAAATGTCGGGACAGAAGGCGGCATGATACCGGAAAAAGATGTGCCGGAAGTAAGGACTGGGATCATCTCACCGGTGGTGCTGGCATTACACAGGAAAGATACCTACCGTATCCGGGAGAATACAGCTGTTACAGGAGGAAGACCGGATATTGCCAGGCTTTTATGGAAGGAGATCCATATTGGAAATCAGACGGTAAAAGCCTTTAGAGGACGTCTGTATCTGGAAGGCCAGTTAAATGTATTTGTTATTTATGAAACAGAGGAAGAAAACATGCCGGTACAGTGGATGGAAGAGGTGCTGCCATTTTCCGGGGATATAGAGATATCCCAGGCCCATGAAGGCCAGATCCCACAGGTATCTGTGAGGCTGTCTCACGGGGAAATAGAAGTAAAGCCGGATGCAGAGGGACAGATGCGGGAGCTGGACGTGGATGTGGTACTGGAACTGGATATCAGGTTATACGAAGAAAAAGAGGAAACCCTGATCCAGGGATATGTATTCAACAGCAGTAAATTGATCCCGGAGACAAAAAACTTCAATACGAGCGGCTGATCGCCAAAAATGTATGCAAACCCGGATCGTGGAGAAAATACATCTGGGGCAGTCAGAACGCATTTTACAGATCTGCCATACCCAGGGAAGCATCCAGCTGGATGAGGCAGAGCCTCAGGAAAACAGTCTGCTGATAGAGGGGGTATTAGATGTGACCATTCTTTATCTTACCAGTGATGATAAAGCACCGGTCCGCTCTGTTTCCCGCCAGATCCCCTTTAAATGCAGTGCCCAGGCATCTGGTATTACAAAAAACAGTGTGTATCAGCTGGATACAGCCTTAGAGCAGCTGGCAGCACTTATGACCGGGAATGATACTGTGGAGATCAGGGCAGCTGCAGCCCCTTGATTTTATGATATTAGAACCTGTAACGGAAACTGTGATCACAGGAGTAAAAGAAGAACCGCTGGATCTAAAGGCACTGCAGGCACTTCCCGGCATAGCTGGATACATTGTACAGGAAGGTGACTCACTGTGGGATATTGCAAAAAAAAATTCCATACCACTATGGGAAATATCATTACCACCAATGAACTTCCGGGAGAGCAGATCAAGGCGGGCCAGAGACTGCTTCTGGTAAAAGAGGTGGGAGTGTAGAAGGACTTTCTGGAGTTATGAAGAAAAAAAAGTAATGTAAGATAAATGAAATATGTGCTATCATAGTATCTGCAAACGAAAAAAGAAATGAGGTACGAAATGAATTTGAATTTTAAGCCTGTAGAGGCTGAAGATATGTCCAGGCTGCACCCTTTTTATGGTCTCAGGCCCAATAGGACCTGTGACAGCGTATTCCTGGACTCTTTTTATGGAAAGATTACTATAAGGTAAAATGTGCGGTCAGCGAAGACCGGGCTGCTTTATGGCTTATGGAAAAAGATGGCATTCTTTCAAGTGCCATGCCGCTTTGCAAAGAGGAAGATCTTCCGCATTTCTTCTATCAGATGGTAGATTATTTTGACAATGTACTCCATAAACCTTTCTATATTTCTCTGGCTGACGCAGAAGCTGTAGAATATCTGGATCTGGATCCGGAAAAGTTTGAAGTAACAGAATTAGATGACTTAAAAGATTATCTTTACGATGGAAATGCCATGCGTACACTGGCAGGAAAGAAGCTCCACAAGAAGAAAAACCGTTTAAACGGCTTCTTAAAAACCTACGAAGGCAGATATGAATACCGCAGGATCTGCTGTTCTGACCGTCAGGAAGTGTGGCAGTTTATGGAAAAATGGAGACAGCAGAAAGTAGAGTCTTATGAAAATGAGATTTCCCTGGATTACGAAGTAGCCGGTATCCATGATATTTTAAAAACTGCTCTGCCTTTAATGTGCCAATGGCCGGTGTTTATATTGACGGGGAATTAAAGGCATTTACAGTGGGAAGCTTAAATGAGCGGGAAAATATGGCAGTGATCCATATTGAAAAGGCGGATCCTGAGATCAATGGCCTGTATCAGTTTATCAACCAGCAGTTCTTAGTCCATGAATTTCCAGATGTGGCGTTAGTAAACAGAAGATGATGTAGGCATGCCGGGACTGCGCAAAGCGAAGATGAGCTATTATCCGGTGGATTTTGCAAAGAAAATACTCCGTTAAGAAGAAATATTGAGTTTACAGAAAAAGATAAATTCGTTACAGTTCAGTCATTACATCTTCTTGTTTCCATATTCATGAAGTTCAAGCATATGCTGATTTGGAAGAAAAAGTGCTTATGCAAGCAAGCTTGAAACTTTCTCATTCAAACCAGCGCATGGCTGAACTGTAACATAAATTTCATTCAATAAGGCTGCGGTACTGGGCAGAAAGAGGTGGATGTGGTACGATATTTAGATAAAAGTGAATACGGAAAATGCAGACTCTTATGGGAAGAAGCATTTCCGGAAGATTCAAAAAGCTTTGCAGATTATTATTTTTCTGAAAAACTCCCAGGCAGTAAAGTGCTTGCCATAGAAGGAGAGGAAGGAAGCTTTTGACCATGGCTCATTTAAATCCATATATGATCTCTGTAAATGGAAAAAAATGGGAACTGCCTTATATTGTAGGCGTGGCCACGGCTGCAGATCAGCGTCATAAAGGCTATATGCGCCAGGTTCTTTATAAAATGCTTCAGGATTTAAACCAGGAGAAAACGCCTTTCTGTTTCCTGATGCCTGCCGCAGAGGCGATCTACCGCCCTTTCCAGTTTGCCTTTATCTATGACCAGCCGGTATGGAAGCCGGAGGACGAACCGGAAAAGATCTGGAAAAGTGCCCTGTGGATCTGGCAAAAAGGCAGAAACAGCAGCTCACTGGATGAATGATTGGCTTGAGAAGCATTATGAAGTCTATGCAGTAAGAGATAAGGCTTATATGGAGCTTCTTAAAAAGAGCTGGAAAGCGAAGCAGGAGAAGTGACCGGCTGGTATGAAAAGACGGAAAGCTTCATGCATTGGAAGCCTGGTGGGGACTTGGAAAGAGGGAAGAGCGGTTTTATTACACATTATCTGAAATCGAACCGTCAGATATGCACCCGGCGATCATGGCCCGGATCACAGATATAAAAGCACTACTGGAGGTCATCGGTTTAAATGATGACGCGCCAGAAGACAGATTTCAGGCGGTTCTTTCCATAAAGGATCCCATTATACCGGAAAATGAAGGCCGCTGGCTGTGGAAACTGGGAAAAAATGGAGGTACACTGGAGCGGATGATTGGACTGGGGTTGCAGACAGAAGCAGAAGGCAGCGAACAGGCGATTTTGTCTTCAAAGTGAGGTGTTGGAGATCAACATTGATGAGCTTGCACAGTGGATCTTTGGGTACAGGCCCTTAGAAGAGATATCAGGTGTTGCACCACCGTTCTGGACAGAGTATGTGAGGACGCTGCGAGGAGTATTTCTGGATGAAGTAGTGTAAATTTCTCGCAAAATCAGGCACAGAAAGAATTACATTTTATAGGAGGAAACGCATATGGATGAAAAATGGCAGCAGTTAAAAGACTGGATCAATGAAAGCGGCAATATTGTATTCTTTGGCGGAGCCGGTGTCTCCACGGAAAGCGGCATACCGGATTTTCGCAGTGTAGACGGGCTGTATAGCCAGAAATATAAATATCCGCCGGAACGGATCATCAGCCACAGCTTTTACATACAGAATCCGGAAGAATTTTACCGCTTCTATAAAGACCGCATGCTGTTTCCTGATGCAAAACCGAATGCAGCCCATAAAGCCCTTGCAAAACTGGAACAGGAAGGAAAATTAAAGGCTGTGATTACCCAGAACATTGACGGTCTTCACCAGATGGCAGGAAGCAAAGAAGTGCTGGAGCTTCATGGTTCTGTACACAGAAATTACTGCACCCGCTGCGGCCAGTTTTATGATCTGGACTATGTAAGAAACAGTGAAGGCGTTCCCACCTGCTCTTGTGGCGGCCGCATCAAACCGGATGTAGTCCTTTATGAAGAAGGACTGGATGACCGTACGATCCGAAATCTATTGACTATATCCGCAATGCAGACATGCTGATCATTGGCGGCACTTCCTTGTAGTTTATCCGGCAGCAGGTCTTATTGACTATTACAGAGGCAGTAAACTGGTTCTGATCAATAAAAGCGTAACTTCCAGAGATTCCCAGGCAGATCTGGTGATCTCTGACAGCATCGAAAGGTGCTGGGAGCAGTTGTGGAATAACAGATATTTTGGTACAGACAGGAGAAAAAGAATATGCCTGAAGAACGTTTAAACTATGAAGTAGGAGATATCGTAAAATTAAAAAGCCCCACCCGTGTGGAAGCAGTGAGTGGGAGATCTTAAGAGTAGGGCAGATTTTCGCTTAAAATGCACCGGCTGCGGGCACCAGATCATGGTAGCCCGCAGACTGGTGGAGAAGAATACAAAAGGGTTAAAGAAAAAAGATGGGATCACCGGTTGATATAGCGCCATAAAGTGGTCGGCTGATCCCCAGCTTCTTTGCTGCAGCTGTCTGGTTTCCATTGCAGCTGTTTAAAATATGCTGGACAATGTCCTGGTTGATGCGGTCAAGAGGCTGTTCTAAGTTCAGGGAAAAGCCTTCTTTTTCAGGAAGCGCTTTGGAATGTGTTATCATATGCGCTTCATGGTCATCCGGGAAAAAGGCGGACTCTTCTTTTAATATTTTTCAATGGTATCACAGGATATATAGGCAGTGCTGGTTTCCAGTACTGCTTTTTTTAATATACGTTTAAACTGGGTGCGGTTACATGGATAGTCGTATTCTATAAGAAGCTTTGCGGCACCGTCTTCCAGTCCTACCACCTGGCGGCCCAGATTCTGGTTCAATGTATCAATATAAAGGGCGGCTGAAGGAACAATGTCATTTTCTGTTCCCGTAAAGGCTTGATAGGAAGAGGCACACATCCAAGCATATTGGTATACTCAATGCAGCATGGGGCATATGACCGTCCTTTGCCTGGGTACAGGAAAAGATCAGACGGTTGCGGATATGCAGGTTGGTGTCCAGTATGATGGATAACAGCTGTTTCTGCCGCTGATGGGACAAAACGCCCAGATTGGAGATGTAAATGGTATTTCCGTTGTCTGTAAAAGGAGAGTTGTAATGATTGATCAGGAAATTCCAGGTTTTATCATTTAACATGGAACAGTTTACAACGTAAAGCGGTTCATCATTAAACTGGCTCTTTGCATAGTGGAGATAAGCTACACGGTCTTTGCCTGTACCGATCTCTCCGGTGATCATAAGAGGGACTGAAGAAGAACCTGACTGATCCATGGCAGCGGCAGCACTGCGGGATAGTTCTGTATTGCTGTAAAAGCTTTCAATAAAGCTTTGTAATGCCTGTTCTTTATCCATAATGGTAATGCCGTATTTAGAGTGGCTTAAAGGGAATCTTGGATAACATGATGCGGAAGATGATATAAGGGAAATCCCCCTTCCTCAGCCAGGCTGGAGCGGACGGAATACAGCTGGTTTCCCAGTGTGATAAAGAAAGAACGCCTGGAGGAAGTGCGGCATTTTCCAAGCTCTTTTGCAGGCTCTGGATAAATTCCTCCTTTTTTCATCATTGATTGTGGAATAATGGCAGCGGCCTTCCAGATCCAGGATCAGATACTGGTTGGAGCTGCTGCGGATCAGGGACTGCATCATGGCATTGGAATTGCACAGCTTCTGGTACTGCTGCCAGGTGCCAATGGCATTTTCCATGGCCTGTTTTACGCTTTCTGCGCTGGAGGTAAGAAGGATAGGTGTAAGTCCGATCATTTTTGCATGGTCATAAGGGATCATATCGCAGACTACAGTTTTATAGCCCTGTTCCTTCATACGGTCCAGAAGATCGCCGGAGCCTTTCCAGTTATCTACGGAGAAGGAGAAAATATCTACATGGATCTGGAGAAGATCGCAGAGGTTTTTTGCGATGACAGTCAAGGACTGGAAGCCTAAAAGGGCAAATTTGGTCCCGGTATTCTGGGCCATTTTAATACAGCGCAGTACATCATAATAGCCAATACCAATATCGATGACCGGGATATGCACAGACTGGGAGATCATCTTGGCTGTGTTTGCGCGGGAGATGATAACGTCATAATGTTCGCTGTAGCGTTTTGCAAGGGCAAGTCCCTGTTCCATGCTTCCTGCATAGGCGGTAAATTCGATCTCAGGGTATTGCAGGGCACATTGTTTCATAAGAGTGGCAAGTCCTTTATAGGGGGCAATTCCCAGTATACGGATTTTTTTTATCATTTAGGGCACCTCACATTTATAAATGTTACAAATTTAAACATATTATACAACAAATTCATTGAAATAGAAAGACAAAAGCGTGTAGAATATAAAACGAATGAGAAAAAAATCTAAAAAATATGAACTCTCACAAAAGTGTTTCAAAAATGAACAATTAGAAAGGCGGTGAAATGGTTGGAAGAAAGATACCTGATCATTGCAGATGATTTTACCGGAGCCAATGATACCGGCGTCCAGCTGCGCAGAAGAGGTTTTCCAACAGAAGTGCTGTTTGCGGAAAGCCGATGGGTGCAGACAGATCTATTGTCATTGATACAGAGTCCAGAACGGTTCATCCTGATCATGCATATGAGATAGTGTCCCATGCGCTGGAAGATGAGGATTTTGACAGCTTCCGCTATGTGATCAAAAAAAGTTGATTCCACCATGAGAGGAAATATTGCAGCAGAGATCAAGGCAGTAGATGAACATTTCAAACCGGAATTAATGATCTTTGCACCGGCTCTTCCGGATTTAAAGAGAACGACTGTAGACGGGGTGCAGTGTTTAAACGGCGTAGAGATCTGCCGCACGGAGCTTGCCAGCGACCCTAAGAACCCGGTAGTAGAAGATGATCTGGTAAGGATGCTGGAAAGATATTATGAAGAAAAGGTCATTTTAAAAAGACTTCCGGATGTGAGAAGCGATGATCTTGATTTTACAGAAGGCCGCATTTATGTATGCGATGCAGATTGCAATGATGATTTAAAGAAAGTTTTAAAGGCAGTTGCAAAAACAGGAAAAAGGGTGCTTTATATCGGCACAGCAGGACTGGCAGATAATCTGATGGAACTGGAACGGCCGTCTCTTCCGGCGATGGGAGTGGTTGCAAGTGTAAGCACTGTGACTAACCGGCAGATGAAATACTGTGAGGAAGCGGGTATCAAGATGGTAAAGCTTCCTGATGCATGATATTCTGTCCGGAAAAGAAGAGACAGAGCCTTATCTGAAAGAAGTGGTAGATTCTTTTAAAGGCAGGTAAAGATACCATTCTTCTTACTAATACAGCCTATGACAGAAGCGAACTGGAGCTTTCCTTTGAAGCTGGTGAGGCGTTAGGACTTGGCCCTGTAGAGACCGGTGATAAGGTACGTTCCATAGTTGGCCGTCTGGCAATGGAGATCCTGGAACAGGCAAAGTTTCCGGCGTATTCCTTACAGGCGGCGATACAGCCCCTTGGAATGCTGATGAACATTGAAGCAGACGGTTCAAAGGAGATCCTTTCCGAGATCCGCGTAGGTATCCCGTTAGTCCGGGTAAAAAGGCGGAAAGTACGAAGGAATGAAACTGGTAACAAAGGCAGGTGCTTTTTGGAGCTGATGATGCAGCTGCATTTGCATTGCGTAAGATCAAAGAAGCATAAAACAACTTAAAACTTAACGATTTAATCATTCATTTAAAACAGGAGGAAGCAGAGATGAAAGAATTTTTATTACCTTATGGAAAAGAAAAATTAACAGCAAAGATCGAGGATGAGCATCTGGCAGGTGTGCTGTTATCTGAACTTCACAGCTACAAGGCGCCAAAGAGCGGGGCAGAGCTGGTTCAGGATGCTTTGGAGCATCCCATTGGAACTCCAAGACTGTGCGATATGGCAGTTGGAAAGAAGAAGGTAGTTGTTATTTCTTGACCATACAAGACCTGTTCCAAGCCACATCATGATGCCTCTGATCTTAGCTGAGATCCGTAAGGGCAATCCTGATGCTGATATTACCATTCTTATTTCAACCGGTCTTCACAGAACAACTACCAAAGAAGAGCTGGCAGCAAAATTTGGTCCTGAGATCATGGCAAATGATAAGATCATAGTTCATGACTGCGATGACAAGGACAACCTGGTATACCTTGGCAAGCTTCCATCCGGCGGCAATCTGATCATTAACCGTCTGGCAGCAGAAGCAGACCTGTTAGTAGCAGAAGGCTTTATTGAGCCACACTTCTTCGCAGGTTTCTCCGGCGGCAGAAAGAGTATTCTTCCTGGTGTTGCAAGCCGTGAGACTGTTATGTACAACCACAACTCCGGATTTATTAATGATCCTCATGCACGTACCGGTGTTGTTGAGGGAAACCCGATCCACAATGATATGCTGTATGCAGCAAGAGCAGCAAGACTGGATTTCATCGTAAATGTAGTTATTGATGCAGCACATGATCCTATTTTTGCAGTAGCTGGTGACTGTGATCTGGCTCACAGAGTTGGACGTGAGTTCTTAGCTTCCAAGTGCCAGGTAGATGCAATTCCGGCAGATATCGTTATCTCTACCAATGGCGGATATCCTCTGGACCAGAACATTTACCAGTCTGTAAAGGGTATGACCGCAGCTGAGGCAACTGTAAAAGAAGGCGGCGTTATCATCATGCTTTCCAAGGCTGCTGACGGACACGGCGGAAAATACTTCCATGAGACTTTCCGCGATGAGAAGGATCTGAACCGTATGATGAAGACCTTCCTTGACAGAAAGCCGGAAGAGACTATTATCGACCAGTGGCAGTCCCAGATCTTTGCAAGACTGCTGTTAAAGGCAACCGTAGTATTTGTATCTTCCTGCGATGACCAGTTAGTAGAAGACCTGCATATGGTTCCTGCACACAGCATGGAAGAAGCTTTGGAGAAGGCAAAAGCCATCGTTAAGAAGGATGACTACAAGGTAACTGTTATCCCGGATGGCGTATCTGTTATCGTCAGAGAGTAATGGATCAACTTTGAAGTCTGAAATGTCTGGAAGCAGGCTTTCTGGTGTGTTTCAGACAGATGAAATAAATGTACTCCCGGAGTCTTTCTCGCAAGATCAGGTACAGAAAGATTCCGAGAGAACATATAAAGAAAAAGGAGAAAGACAGACATGAAATTTGTTCTCATTCCTGATTCCTTTAAAGGGAACTTTAAGTTCTGAGCAGATCTGCGATATCGCAAAGGAAAAAGTAGAAAAACATTTTCCTGGAGCTGAAACAGCCTGCGTTCCTGTAGCAGACGGCGGCGAAGGCTCTGTAGATGCATTTATTACCGCTTTAGGCGGCAGCAAGGTAACTGTAAAGGTTAAAAACCCATATTTTGAAGATATGGATTCCTACTATGGCCTGATCAATGAAGGTAAGACCGCAGTGATCGAAATGGCTTCCTGTGCAGGACTTCCATTAGTAGAAGACCGCAAGGATCCGAGAAAAACAACTACATATGGTGTTGGACAGCTGATCCTGGCAGCAGCTGAAAGCGGTGTGGAAAAGATTATTGTAGGATTGGGCGGATCCAGTACCAATGACGGTGGCTGCGGTGCAGCAGCAGCAGTTGGCGTTAAATTCTATGACAAAGACGGAAAGGAATTCGTTCCAACCGGCGGAACTACCGCAGATATCTGTAAGATCGACTTAAGTGGCAAGGCAGAGATCTTAAATAAAGTTGAGATCGTTACCATGTGTGATATTGACAACCCAATGTACGGGCCAACCGGCGCATCCCACATCTTCGGACCGCAGAAGGGCGCTGATGAGGCATTGGTACTGGAGCTGGATGAAGGTATCAAGAATTTAAGCCGTGCTATTACAGAAGCAATTGGCAAAGACATCAGTGAAGTTCCGGGAACCGGCGCAGCAGGCGCTATGGGCGCAGGCATGATCGCTTTCTTTGACTCCCGTCTGCAGATGGGTATCAGACGGTTCTGGACACTGTAAAGTTTGATGAAATGATCAGTGATGCTGATTATATTATCACCGGTGAAGGAAAGCTGGATTCCCAGAGCCTTCGCGGCAAAGTTGTGATCGGTATTGCAGAGCGTGCAAAGAAACAGGATAAAAATGTGATCGCTGTTGTAGGCGGTGCAGATGATGCAGAGATCGATAAGGCATACGAAATGGGTGTAACTGCCGTATTCCCTATCAACCGTTTGCCTCAGGACTTCTCCATAAGCCGTCATCACAGCAAGGAGAACCTGGCGTATACAGTAGATAACGTTTTAAGACTGATCGCTGCAAAATAAAAAATATAATTTAACATAAGGGGGATACTAGAATGAACATTCTGAAAAGCGTGAAAAAAATTCCTGGTGGTTTAATGGTAGTTCCGTTGCTGTTAGGTGCAATTATTAATACATTTTTGGCGGTACGATCTGGACCATGTTTGATGGTACATTTACTACATACCTTTGGAAATCAGGTGCAATGCCGATCCTGGCAGTGTTCATTTTCTGTGATGCAACAACTATCAACTTCAAAAAAGCAGGCGTTACCGTTTATAAAGGCGTTGTAATTACCGCTGTCAAAGTTGGTGTTGGTATTATCAGTGGGCTGATCTGTGGTAAGCTGTTTGGCGAAGCAGGTTTCCTGGGACTGTCCACACTGGCGATCGTAGGTGCCCTGGCAAACTCAATGGTGGTCTGTACGCAGCATTAGCTGGTGAGTACGGTGATGCAACAGACGTAGGTGCTGTTTCTATCCTTTCTATCAACGATGGTCCTTTCTTCACCATGGTAGCTTTAGGTGCTGCTGGTGTTGCAAAATCCCAATGTCCGTACTTGTAGGCTGTATCATTCCTGTAATCGTTGGTTGTATCATGGGTAACTTAGATGAAGACATCCGTAAGTTCTGCGAACCAGGTGCTTCTATGCTGATCCCGTTCTTCGCATTCCCTCTGGGCGCTGGCTTAAACATCATGAACCTGATCAAGGCAGGTGGCCCTGGGAATCCTTTTAGGTGTTGGCTGTACTCTTATTACAGGTCTGGTTGGATACCTTGTATACAAGCTGTTAGAATGGATCATCCGGAAGTTGGTGGTGCTATTGGTACAACAGCAGGAAATGCAGCAGCAACTCCTGCATCTGTAGCAGCTGTAGATGCAACCTTACTTGCAGTATCTGGAAGCAGCAACTGCTCAGATCACAGCAGCTATCATCGTAACCGCTATCTGCTGCCCGATCCTTGTATCATGGCTCCATAAGCTTGAGGATAAGCGCAGAGCAGCAAAATAAGTAAATAGATAATAAAAGAATAAGTACAGCTGGTTTGGCTGTAAGATAAGTGGGACCGGGTGGAAGCATCCGGTCCTGTTTGTTACAGAAATGCCGACCGCCTGCGTCAGCGGGCGTGTCTGAGAAAATAGGAAATCTAAGCATATGACATACTATTTTCAATAAAGTATGGTATATTGAATACAGAAAAATTTTATTATTCCATTTTTCAGGAGGCAGATATGAGCGAAAAAGAAGATCGTAGGTATTACCATGGGAGATCCGGCCAGTATCGGACCGGAGATTACTGTAAAAAAGCATTTGCAGACAAGTCCTTATATGACCTGTGTAACCCGGTAGTAGTAGGGGATGCCTGCGTAATGGAAGCAGCACTTCCTATTGTAGGACATACAGAAATGAAGATCCATGCCATTAAGGATGTTTCTGGAAGCAAAATATGAACATGGAACCATTGATGTGCTGGATATGGGTCTGGTTGACATGGCACAGTTAAAAAGGGGAAGTTTCCGCTATGTGCGGAGATGCCGCTTTTAAATACGTAACAAAGGTTATTGAACTGGCAATGGATAAGAAGGTAGATGCTACTGTTACCAATGCTTTTAATAAAGAAGCTGTAAACCTGGCAGGACATCATTATTCCGGACATACAGACCGGCACCAAGAACTACTACCATGATGCTGGCACATGAAAATCTGCGAGTAGTCCATGTTTCCACCCATGTTTCCCTGCGTGAAGCCTGCGACCGTGTAAAGAAGCAGAGAGTATTAGACGTGATCCGTATTGCAGACAAGGCATGCAAGGATCTGGGCATCAAGGGCCAAAGATCGGCGTAGCAGGCCTGAACCCACACAGTGGTGAGCACGGCCTGTTTGGAGAGAAGAGATCGATGAGATCATCCCTGCAATTGAGGCAGCAAAGGCAGAAGGCATCAATGCAGACGGACCTGTACCGCCTGATACTGTATTCTCCAAAGCAAGAGGCGGCTGGTATGACATCGTAGTTGCCATGTATCACGACCAGGGCCATATCCCGTTAAAGGTAGTAGGTTTTGTATACAACCATGAAAAGAAAGCATGGGATGCAGTGGCAGGTGTAAATATCACTTTAGGACTGCCGATCATCCGCGTATCCATGAACCACGGAACTGCATTTGACCAGGCCGGAACCGGTACAGCAAGTGAATTAAGCCTCAGAAATTCTATTGAATATGCGGTAATGTTTGCGAATAATAAAAATTAATATGTGCCGTTGACAAATGGCGGCCGTTATCGCAAAAAAGTCCTTAAAAAGTCTTGAAAAAATTGCAAAAAGGTCTTGCATTTAAAGGCTTTCTTTGCTAGAATAACTATTCGTGACATATAAAATCCTTGCTCCCTGAAACTGAAAGCAGGGGCCAGAGACCACAAGGAGGTAAAAACAAGATGAACAAGTACAATTAACCGTTGTTCTGAATGTGAAGCTTGAAGACGAAAAGCGTGCAGCAGCAATCGAAAAGGTAAAGGTTACATCACCGTTTCGGTGGCACTGTGACCAACGTAGATGAGTGGGGTAAGAAGAGACTTGCTTATGAGATCCAGAAGTCTCATGAAGCATACTACTACTTCATCCAGTTTGAGTCCGATTCTGTATGCCCTAACGAAGTAGAAGCTCACGTTCGTATTATGGAACCAGTGATCAGATACTTATGCGTTAAGGTTGAGGCATAAGAATACCCAGACCGTGAAAACAGGTTAAAAAAGGAAGTGTGACCGTATGAACAGAGTTATCTTAATGGGAAGATTGACAAGAGACCCGGAAGTCAGATATTCACAGGGAGAGCGTTCCATGGCTATAGCCAGATACACTCTTGCAGTGGACAGAAGATTCAGACGTAACAAGGATGGAGACCAGACCGCTGATTTTATCAACTGCGTTGCATTTCGGAAGAAGTGCAGGAGAGTTTGCTGAGAATATTTCCGTCAGGGGGAAGTTCGTAACCGGAAGGACGTCCAGACAGGAAGCTATACCAATAAAGACGGTCAGAAAGTTTACACAACAGATGTTGTTGTAGAGGATCAGGAATTTGCTGAAAGCAAGGGGCAGTAAGCGACTGATGCAGGAAGTTTCCGTGCGGCAGCTCCATCACCGGCTCCGGCACCAGCCACACCAGTATCTGATGCAGGTGGCTTCATGAACATTCCGGATGGAATTGATGAGGAATTACCTTTAATTAGGCAATAGTACCGTGCTGTGGTACTTGCCGCATTTCATTTTGTTGAAAGGAGAAACCAAAATGGCTTACGATAAAATCGTCCAGAAGGAGCGGCTTCAAGAGAAGAGGCGGCGGACGCAGAAGAAAAAAAAGTTTGCGTATTCTGTGGCGAAAGATACGGCGTAATCGATTACAAGGATACAGCAAGCTGAAGAAGTATGTATCTGAGAGAGGTAAGATCCTTCCTCGTCGTATTACCGGTACTTGTGCAAAGCATCAGAGAGC
>VOFH01003021.1_pt1 | contig 21579 bp, 34 predicted proteins | sample 5384091 | NCBI WGS metagenome assembly VOFH01 (sample SAMN12384727, study PRJNA508395) | human gut metagenome | isolation source: healthy gut G | host: Homo sapiens
AGCAGCTTGAAGCAAAGATGAAAGAGATCGGTGTAGGTGAAGTTGCATCCGTATCCGGTCGTTACTATGCAATGGATCGTGATAACCGTTGGGATCGTGTGGAGAAAGCTTACAAAGCATTAGTTGCAGGAGAAGGAAATACAGCAGAGTCAGCAACAGCAGGAATCCAGGCTTCCTACGATGAAGATGTAACGGACGAGTTCGTTGTACCATTTGTTGTAACAAAAGACGGTGCTGCTACAGCAACAATCAAAGAAAATGATTCTGTTGTATTCTTCAACTTCCGTCCTGACAGAGCAAGAGAGCTCACAAGAACATTCTGTGATGACAGTTTTGACGGATTTGAAGAGGAGACAGAGTTGAAGACAACATTCGTATGCTTTACAGAGTATGATGCAACAATCGAGAATAAACTTGTGGCATTCGTAAAAGAAAAGATTACTAATACATTTGGTGAATTCCTTGCAAAGAACGGACTTAAACAGGCTCGTATCGCCGAGACCGAGAAATATGCACATGTGACCTTCTTCTTCAATGGCGGCGTAGAGGAACCGAACAAAGGTGAAGACAGAATCCTCGTAAAATCCCCGAAGGTTGCTACTTATGACCTGAAACCTGAGATGAGCGCTTACGAAGTATGTGACAAGTTTGTTGAAGCGATTGAATCTGATAACTATGATGTGATCATTATCAACTTTGCAAAACCCTGACATGGTAGGACATACAGGTGTTCAGGAAGCTGCGATCAAGGCTGTAGAAGCAGTTGACGAGTGTGTAGGAAAGGCTGTAGAGGCTCTGAAAGAAGTAGACGGACAGATGTTCATCTGTGCTGACCACGGAAATGCAGAGCAGCTGATCGACGAGGAGACAGGTGAGCCATTCACAGCTCATACAACAAATCCGGTACCGTTTGGATCCTTGTAAATGCTGATCCGGCTCCTGAGATGACAGGGTTGTTGTTTGTAGTAGATGTGAATGACAGCGATGCCTATAGTTCAGAGAGGAAAGGAAAAGTCATGCGTGAAAGATTGACAAAAATGATGTAGAAAAGATTCAGGCAGAGATTGAGCATCGAAAATTAGTAGAACGTAAAGAATTGATCGAAGCAGTGAAAGAAGCAAGATCTCATGGAGACTTGAGTGAGAACTTCGAATATCACGCAGCGAAAAAGCGAAGAATCAGAACGAAAGTCGTATTCGTTATCTGGAAAAGAATGCTCAAGACAGCTGAGATTGTGGAAGATCATTCGAAAGAGGATGAGATTGGCCTGAATAATACCGTAGAACTTTATTGCGAAGATGATGATGAAGTCGAAACATATCGTATAGTGACATCTGTAAGAGGAAGCTCTTTGAATGGACTGGTCAGTATAGAATCTCCGATTGGAAAAGCCCTGCTCGGACATAAAAGAAGGCGAGAGAGTCTATATTAAAGTGAACGATGATTTTGGCTATTATGTGGTGATCCAAAGTGATAAAAACTGAAAGTGAAGAGGATGATCAGATTAGAAAATTTTAACAGAGTGAGGAATTGGAAATGAAAATAACAACTGTACTGTTTGATCTGGACGGAACACTCACAGATTCAGGTATCCGGGAATTATGAATTCTGTAAAATATGCGCTGGAGAAGGTGGGAGAACCGACACCTGACGTAGATGAATTACGTAAATTTATTGGACCACCGCTGAAGGGTCAGTTTATGGAACACTGTGGAATTGATGAAGAAAAAAAGCAGCAGAGATGGTTACTCTTTATCGAGAATATTCACAGTGACAGGTATTTTGAAAAACAGTGTGTATGATGGCGTAGAAGAGATGCTCAAGACATTGAAACAAGCGGGAATCAAGATTGCGATGGCGACATCAAGCCGGAAAAATTTGCTAAAATCATCGCAGATCACTTTGGACTGGCTCAATATTTTGATGTGATCGGCCGGGGCATGTATGGATGAGACACGTACAGAAAAAACAAGATGTTATCCGTTATGTCTTGGAACAGTGCGAAGAGAAAGAACTGGATAAAATCGTAATGGTCGGAGATCGTTCTTATGACATACTAGGAGGCCATGCGGAAGGGCTGAAAGTGATCGGTGTTCTGTATGGATATGGAGACTTAAAAGAACTCTCAGAGGCAGGTGCAGACGCTCTGGCAACAAACCACAGGAAGTGGCCGAACTGGTTCTGGAAACAGAATAAAAAGTAAATCGATTTAACAATAGTTTGATTTATTTTACATAGATTTAGCATTGGAAGAAAATGAGACTTTACAAATACCCTCTATACTAAGAAGTGTCAAAAGGAAAACACTTAGACATTTTTAGTAGAAAGAGGGTAATTTTATGTATGGAAAACTTTGGAGTTTTGTAAATCATTATATAGATGCAGATCATGCACTTGCAGTATATCTGCCAATTTTAATTGTAGGATGGACAATCATAGGAACACTGTTTGGATTAGGAGTATGTTCTGCAATCAGGATAGATCTGATACAGAGCCTGGCAGATATCCTCTGTGCAGGAGGATACGCAGGAATTTTCCTGGGACTTTTCGGGGAATCCTTTACTTGTATCGTAAATAAAGATTTAACGGATTCTTTTTCGAGTCTGGATGAAATCAGATATCGCTTATAAAGTTTACTCCTAACAGACAGACATTGAGGGATTGCTGCAGGCTCCGGGTTCTGTATACAGGAAAGACTAAGAAAAACGAAAGATTACTAAAAACAAAGAAATGCTCGGCAAACTCGCTGCCGCTTCAGACAGTAGCCTCACATTGCTTTAACGTAACCTTCCGTTTTTAAGTCTTTCCAAGCACACAGAACAGTCACCTGAAACAATCCCTCGACGTCTGTCTATCGGTAAGTTTTCAGCGCCATCAGAGTTCTACTCGAAAGAAGAACTCTACTTGAGAAGCAGACGTACCGGATATTCTATAGAATGATATCCATATCTCAAACGTGTTAGTACCTAATAAAATTTAGCGTAGGAATCGATTTTTTCAATAAACAGAAAACAGAAAATATGGAGTCCGAGAAGCTTTATGTTAGAAGGGATGGGTACAGGGACGCAGACGAATGTGGAGCATGCTTGCTCATACTTGAAAAACAATAGATTGCGTTAAAGAAAGGATTGACAGCTGTCTGAGCGGCAGCGAGTTTGTCAATCCTTTCTTTGCTTTTAGCAGTCTGTTGTTTTTCCTAGTATGAACAGTATGCGTAACCCTGAGTCGGCGTTCCTATACCCCATCTTCTAACAATCAACTATCTAAAATCATATTTCTGTTTTCGTCCGAACTTGAAAAAGAATCCCTACGTTAAATCTTTATTTCTCCAGATTTTTTAAACGCCGTCGACAGCATCAGTTTAATACGATTCATTACCTACAACATGGTTTGGCAGGCAGGCAAATGGCTGGGTGCAGACAATATTTCCGGCACCGCTGTGGAATGAGTTCGAGCATCTCAGCAGTCAGGAACCAACCCTCACCGGTCTGATTTCCAAGAGATACGATCTCTGAAGCCATTTTGCAAGATCTTCAATGTGAGCCGGCGGATCAAAGTGTTTACTTTTCTGCAAATGCTTTGGAAGCCGGAGCACGGAACCATTCAAGACTTTGATTCCAAGATTTCCTGCTGTTGCTTTTCATTTTCTTCATTCCCAGATGGGAAACTTTGAAGTTCTGATTGTAGAAACAGTACTGCAGGAAGTCCAGAAGATCTGGGACAACTGCTTCGGCGCCTTCACTTTCCAAAAAGCTCTACCAGATGATTATTAGCTGCCGGAAGGAATTTGACAAGAATTTCTCCAACGATTCCAACACGAGGTTTTTAATGTCAACAAGTGGATATATTATCAAAATCATTTGATATCTTTACCAAAGCTTTTAAATTCTTACGGGACGGATATCCTTCGGACACAAACTCTTTAACAACTTCAGCCCATTTTCGGTGAATCTCATCTGTAGTTCCCGGAACGGCCTCATAAGGACGCATGCGGTATACACATTTCATCAGGATATCACCAAATACTACGATTATGTAGATTCCCGGAGAAGCAGTGCAGGAGAAAGTTTGAATCCAGGATTTTCTTCCAGTCCACTTAAGTTAATGGAGATAACCGGAATATGCTCCATGCCGGCGGATTTTTTAGGGCACGGCGGATAATCCGATATAGTTCGAAGCACGGCAGCCACCGCCGGTCTGGGAAATGATCACAACAATATGATTTAAGTCATATTTTCCGGATAATAGTGCATCCATGATCTGACCGACAACGATGAAAGAGGGACGGATAGCAGGCATCGTTATTTACATATTTTAGTCATAAGAATATCGACACGGCCTGTTTGTTATCGGGGAAGAACATTCGATGTTATATCCGGAGCACGGAAATGCAGGCTCGCCAGCGTCTTGTGAAAGAGGAATAGGTCAGCGCCTCGATCTGCTCCAGTGAAAGCATCTTAGTCGGTGTCGGTGCTCCGGTGTAATTGCGTCTGGCGATCAATGCGGCACCGAAAGCACCCATCACGCCGGAAATATCCGGGCAAATCACTTCTGCACCGGCAATTTCTTCAAACGCCCGCAAGACAGCCTTGTTATGAAAAGTACCGCCCTGCACGACGATATGGCTGCCAAGCTCCTCCGCCGAGGACAGCTTGATGACCTTATACAAAGCGTTTTTGATCACGGAATAGGCAAGGCCGGCGGAAATATCCGAAACCGAGGCACCTTCTTTTTGTGCCTGCTTGACATTGGAATTCATGAAAACCGTGCACCGGGTACCGAGGTCAACCGGGTGTTCGGCAAATAGTGCGGTTTGTGCGAACTCTTCTGCAGTATATCCTAAAGAGTTTGCAAAGTTTTCAATAAAGGAACCGCAGCCAGAGGAGCAGGCTTCGTTAAGCATGATACTGTCCACAGCACCGTTTTTCAGACGGATACATTTCATATCCCAAAATAAATGATCTTCGCATCTTCACCGCCAAGCTCAATGGCAACATCTGTCTGAGGAGCGTAATCCTGTAGTGCAGTGGAGACTGCAATTACCTCCTGGACAAATGGAACACCGAGATGTTTGGCAAGTGTCAGACCACCGCTTCCTGTGATGACAGGAGAAACCTGGATTGGTATCCAAGCTTATAAAGCGCACGACCGAGCAGATCGGAAAGCGTCTCCTGGATATTAGCGAAATGGCGCTCATAATCAGAGAAGAGGACTTCATTTTCATCATTAAGAATTGCAATTTTTACTGTCGTGGAACCAATGTCGATTCTAAAGTATGTAGATTTTTGCGTTCATAATTAATATCCCCAATCTTTTGTAATTCAGTTAATTTGTCAAATTTATATGAGTTACTACCTATTAAATGCGTTTGTTAGCTCGCAATAAATAACATTATACGACAAGATTCTCAAAAGACAATGGTCATTGTAGTGTAGTAAGTGTGAAGAAATGAGCTGCAATATGGCAAAATGTCTAAGTGGAAAGGAAAGGAAAATATCATATTCTTGTTAAAAAGTGTATTAATATAAAACAATCGTTTGACAAAACAAGTCTTCCCTTGTACAATTACTGCTATACAAAGATGTGAGTGCTGGCCACACGTAGTGGACAGTAATATAAAATGAAAATAGAAGGAGAATACAAGTTGAACTGGCTTGACAAATTAGAAAAAAATTAGGTCGTTTTTGCAATACCGAATCTTACGGTGTATCTGCTGGCCGGGTATGTGATAGGTTTCGCTATTTATTATTTAGCACCAGGACTTTTAGGATGGCTGACACTGGAACCGGCATATATTTTAAGAGGACAGATCTGGAGGATTATTTCCTGGGTATTGATCCCACCAACAGGAAGTTTGATTTCTTTACTGTTCCTAGTATTATTGTACTATTCTCTTGGTTCTGCACTTGAGAGAACCTGGGAACATTCCGTTATAATGTATACATTTTTTCGGGAATACTTTTTACAGTGATCGCAGTATTCATACTGTATGGTGTGTTTCATCTTATCTATGGAATTGAACTTCCACTTTCAAGTATCGGATTGATCAGCACGAACTACATTACAATGTCTATCTTTTTGGCATTTGCCTCCATCTATCCGGATATGGAAGTTTTACTCTATTTTATTTTACCGATTAAGATGAAATGGATGGCTTTCGTATATGCAGCAATGGCACTGTATTATTTCTTTTAGGAAGTCTCGCAACGAAAGTTGCGATTGCGGCATCCTTATTGAACTTTGTTATCTTTTTTCCTGTCCAGCAGGAATATGAAGCGTTTCAGTCCGAAAGAGCAGGCGAGAAAAGCAAAGTTTAAACAGCAGACGAGACCACATATGACTTATGCGAATGGGGCAAGACACCGTTGTGCAGTCTGCGGACGTACAGAACTTGATGATCCGACATTGGAGTTCCGTTTCTGTTCAAAATGTAATGGAAACTATGAGTATTGCCAGGATCATTTATTTACACATGAACATGTAAAGTAGAAAATGAGAATTGTGTAACGCATATTTCTCATAGTTTACCGGAGATGAGGTATGGCAGTGCAGTGTATCAGATCAGAGTTGCAGCCGAAAGTGATACAGTGCAGCTTCGCCTAGGTGTATAGGAACTTTATGGTTATATTTTTTAAAGGAGAGATTGACTTAGTATGAAAAAAACAAAAAGTAGTATGTACGATGGGACCAAACACAAATGATAGAGAACTGATGAGAAAACTCATCCAGAATGGCATGGATGTAGCTCGTTTCAACTTCTCTCATGGTGATCATGAAGAACAGAAGGGTCGTATGGATATGCTCAAAGAGCTTCGCGAGGAAGAGCATGCAACGACAGCTATTCTTCTGGATACAAAGGGACCAGAGATCCGTACAGGTGTTCTGAAAGACGGGAAGAAGATTAAGCTTGAAACAGGGAAGACCTTTACACTTACTACAGAAGATATTGTTGGTGATGAGAATAAAGTATCTATCACATATAAAGGGACTTGCAGAAGATGTAAGTGAAGGAAAGATTATTTTGATCGATGATGGTCTGATCGGACTGAAAGTAATCGGAAAAACAGACAAAGAAATTCATTGTGAGATCATCAACGGTGGTGAACTCGGAGAGAAAAAGGGCGTTAATGTACCGGGAGTACCGGTAAGACTTCCGGCAATCACTGAGAAAGATAAAGAAGATATTAAATTCGGAGCAGAGCAGGGAATTGATTTTATTGCTGCATCTTTCGTAAGAAATGCAGAGTGTATTCTTGAGATCAAGGCATATCTGAAGTCTCTCGGAGCTCCTTACATTCCGATCATCGCAAAGATTGAGAATGAAGAAGGAATCAGCAATATCGATGAGATCATTCGTGCAGCAGATGGTATCATGGTTGCCCGTGGAGACCTCGGAGTTGAGATTCCGGCAGAGGAACTTCCATATCTTCAGAAGATGATGATCCAGAAATGTAACGATCAGTTTAAGACAGTTATCACAGCAACACAGATGCTCGATTCTATGATGCGTAATCCACGTCCGACAAGAGCTGAGGTAACAGACGTTGCGAACGCTGTATATGACGGAACAGATGCTGTAATGCTCTCAGGAGAGACAGCACAGGGTAAATACCCATTCGAGGCACTTCAGATGATGGTTCATATCATCGAGCAGACAGAGAAACACCTTGATTATGATATCATGCTTGAAAAGAGCACGGTCATTTAAGAGGCGGAGTATCAGTGCAATCGGGTATTCATCCGTACTGGCAGCAGCAAACCTGAATGCAAGATGTATCATTACACCATCTGTATCAGGAGCAACTTCAAGAGTTGTATCCAACTTAAGACCAAGACAGGAAATCCTTGGTGTAACTCCGAACGAGAAGAACACTGAGAAGAATGTCTATTTACTGGGGCGTAAGACCGCTGAAATCTCTTGAAGTTGATACAACAGAAGATATCTGTGAAAATGCGATTGAACTGGCACAGGTAAAACAGTATGTTGAGCCGGGAGATGTTGTAGTTATCACAGCTGGAATTCCTTCAACAAATGTAAGCAAAAGAGAGAAGCTTTACAAGTAATATGATGAGAATTGTGACAGTAGATTAAATTAGAAAAACTTTTAAAAGAGCCAGAACAGTTACCGTGCAGGTGCCTGTTGTTCTGGCTCTTATTAAATACAATCAATATATTGACATCCAACAATCAATGCTGTATAGTGTTCCTGTAAAGAACTACTACTAAGAAGAGGGATGGAGAATGGATGAAAGTAAGAGAAATTGAATATCTGATGCATTTTGGAATGTCCCGGCAGGAAGCAACTGTTTATTTCGACTGATTTTGAAGGGAAAGCAGACCGGGTATGAGATTGCGAGAGATACCGGGATCTCCAGGTCGAATGTATGCATTCGCTTGCAGCAATGGTGGAGAAAGGGGCTGCATATCTGGTAGAGGGCGATGCAAAGCAAGTTATATCCCCATTGTTCATGTTCAGGAGTTTTGTGGAAACAGAATCCGGAGACTGGAAAAGAGCAGAATGGCTGGATAGAATCTTCCCAGCGAGTCAGTGGAAGAGGATGGATATATTACGGTTGAAGGTCAAGAAGAATATTTCAGATAAGATTCATAATTTCTGACCTAAGCAGAAGAAAGGGTCTATTTTCCTGTTCTAAAGTGATGCCTGGAATTTAAAGAGGAACTTCTACAACTGGTGAGAAGAGGAAAAAAGGTAGTTCTTGTGACAGATCATCTTTTCCGAATTTCAGGGGCGATCATTTATGTGACGAAAGAAAAAGAAATCAGATTGGTCTGATCACAGATTCTAAATATGTTCTTTCAGGAGAATATGGAATGGGCAGCATGAATACGTGTGTCTATTCCGGTCAGAGAAATTTTGTGACAGTATTTAAAAATGCACTTGCAAATGAAATTGAACTGATAAAGATACGAAAAGGAGAGAAGAAAGATGAGCAAGAAACCATTTGTTACAAAGGAACAGGTTGAAGAGATCGTAAAAACATATCCCACTCCGTTCCATCTCTATGATGAGAAAGGAATCCGCGAGAATGCAAAAGCATTAAAGGAAGCATTTGCATGGAATCCGGGATATAAAGAGTATTTTGCTGTAAAGGCAACTCCGAATCCGTTCCTTTTGGATATCTTGAAGGAGTATGGATGTGGATGTGACTGCTCATCTTATACAGAAGCTGATGCTCAGATGCAGTTAGAATTAATGGTCATGATATTATGTTCTCGTCAAATGATACTCCTGCAGGAGGATTTCCGTCTGGCAGATAAACTTGGTGCGATCATCAATCTGGATGATATCAGCCATATTGAGTTCCTTGAAAGACAATCGGACATATTCCTGAGACGATCAGCTGCCGTTACAATCCAGGCGGCTTATTTAAGATCAGTAATGATATCATGGACAATCCGGGAGATCCAAATATGGTATGACAACAGAACAGATCACGGAAGCATTTAAAATCACTGAAAAGCAAAGGTGCAAAAGAGTTTGGAATCCATGCATTCCTTGCCAGCAATACAGTGACAAATGAATATTATCCGATGCTTGCAAAAGTTTTCTTTTGAACAGGCAGTACGTCTTCAAAAAGAAACAGGTGCAACATATTAAGTTTATCAATCTTGTCTGGTGGAATTGGTATTCCGTACAACCGGATCAGGAGCCGAATGATATTTATGCGATCGGAGAAGGCGTGCGTAAAGTTATGAGGAAGTAATTAGTCCCTGCTGGAATGGGTGATGTTGCAATTTTTACAGAGATGGGACGTTTCATGATGGGACCGTATGGATGCCTGGTTACTACTGCAATCCATGAGAAACATACACATAAAGAATACATTGGTGTGGATGCATGTGCGGTAAACCTTATGCGTCCGGCAATGTACGGCGCATACCATCATATTACGGTTCTTGGAAAAGAGAATGAACCATGTGACCACAAGTATGATGTAACAGGTTCTTTTTGTGAAAACAATGATAAGTTTGCAATCGATCGTATGCTTCCAAAAGTTGATATGGGAGATATTCTTGTGATCCATGATACAGGAGCACATGGTTTTCTATGGGATATAACTATAACGGCAAATTAAAATCTGCAGAAGTTCTTTTAAAAAGAAGATGGAAGCGTGCAGATGATCCGTCGTGCTGAGACACCGAAAGGACTATTTTGCAACATTTGATTGTTTTGAGTTGGAAAGAAACTTGGTGCAAATAAAAAAAAATAAAATCATAAAAAATAGTTGAAAAATGTGACCGGATATTAACAAAAGTCGATTCGGACAGGAAAATTTTCTTGTCCGACAGAATAAGCCGCTGTGGCGGAATTGGCAGACGCACTTGACTCAAAATCAAGCGGTTAGTAGCCGTGCCGGTTCGAGTCCGGCCAGCGGCATCGAACTGAATCTCTGAATCTCCTGTAGATCCAGTGTTTGCAAGGGGTTCAGAGATTTTTTATATATTAGGAAAGGGTCAAACTATTTTTTAATTCTTAAAACGCATTTCTCTGTTCTTCAGGTTTCTTTTGTTGCGGCGATAATCTCTAAATGTGCAGGAACAGATGTCTGAGCTGTTTCATGAAATTGATGAAACATATGGTCTTGACAGATAATGGGATGCCAAAGACAGTATTCAAGCAGATTATCAAAAATTGCAAGAAGATGCAAAAATGTATGGAATAACAATACATTCTTTGTTCTTTGTAATTTCACTTTTTCCAAAAAACCAATGATGATAAAAGAAGAATATCGTGGTATAGATATTTTGCATGGGATGTTTGATGGAAGACATGGGATATCATAAAAATGAGTATTGGAAAAAAACGTTGATTGGAAAAAAGTTCAATATTTAGAATATGTAGTATGAATGGCGATGCATTGAGGTATGCAGCAATTTTTCTTTCTGCGTTTTATCAGGAGGATTATCTTCTCGAAAAAAATTTCGTATGTTTCGAAATAATCCCATCCTCGAACAATTATCAGAAAAAGCCGGTGTCAGGACAAAATTAACCGGAAAAAATGAATAAAGTTTATGAAGGATTCACTAAAGATAAAAAAAAGAATCCGGATTTCGTAGAATAGTAAATTGGCTGAGAAACTGATGGCATTTTTTTGTATTTTTCAACGAAGGGATTATTGAAAGCGGTGTGCATTAAAAGTTATTACGATAAATGTCTGCATCGGAGTATGAATCGGGGATGAACTGGAAGTGACAGAAGAACGTTTTGCGGAGTTATCTGGCAGAAAGGTTGTTAAAAAGAAAGAAGTATTCGCTGTAGAGTATACACAAGAAAGAGCGGTTGGCTTCCTTACCTTACATTCGGTAATAGTTATGATCTTAATGATAAGAAGAACGGAATCCTCGGAGATGGGTCAGAGATTCTTGCTGTTGAGCTGTATTACATCACCCCAGATGGATATAAGTACAAGAGGGTCCATTACAGAGTTTCTGCACAGAATAATCTAACTTCTATGCAGATGTCGATACACTGAAAGCAAGTGGCATGGACGGATACGCCGGAGAAAATACAGATTCATTGACAAGTTCCAAGCTTGGATTCGTATGAAAAAGATGCCCCAGGGCAATCCGCTTCGGGCTGAATATTTATCACCGTGGGGGCAAATAGATGCGTAAGTTATTATTTGCTTGTATTGAAATACATGAGAAATTTGTGAAAATCAAATATTTTTACAGTGTTTATACCTATTTATATGTATAGGGTAGCCGGCCAGCGGCATCAGACAGAATCTCTGAATCTCCTGTAAATCCAGTGTTTACAAGGAGTTCAGGGATTTTTTGTGTTAAGAAAGATGCTCCCTCAATGCTGGTGGTATTTTATCCTTATTTATCGGCAATCTTCAGTAATTCCTCAAAGCGTGCAATCCGTACTTTTGCATCCGGGACATCGCCCAGTCCGTATTCAGCAAAAATAAAAGGAATACCAGCCCTGGAGCAGGAATCAGCATCGCCCTGCGTATCACCAACGTAAACCGGAGATTTCAGCCCATTTTTCCCAATCAACTGTAAAAAGTGTCTGATCTTTGAAAGCTGGGTTTCTCCAAAGCAGAGGTGATCTTTGATGTAAGGTTCGATCCCAGATGATTTCATCATAACTTCAATATATCCGCACTGGCAATTACTGACAATGAAGAGTGGATATCTGAGGGAAAGTTCTCTGATCGTATCAACAACACCATCATACATTTTCCCCGGGTGAGTTTCGAGATATCGGTTTTCATAATCAAAGCAGATCGTAAGGAGTCGCATTCTTTCGTCGAGTGGAATCTGGGGAAAAAGTGCATCGGCAATTTCAGTCATGGTTTTTCCAAAGAGCCATGCAAGAGAGTCCCGTGTCAGATCAGGTGTCATATCGGTATTTTCGGCGATCGCAAGATTCCACGATTCAGCCACGGGATCTACAGAATCCCATAAAGTGCCATCTACGTCAAATATAATACTATCCATATTTATTTCCTCTTTTTATTTTTAATGATGCGTACATAATACCATAAAATGAGCCTTTTAAAAAGATAGTTTTTAGTGTATACTTTATTGTTGGGTTATAAAGAAACTGAGGGTTTCACGGGCAGTGGATCAGCAGTGTAAAGAGCAAAGATTGAGGAGAAGTTTCAGATGAGAGATAAAATTGTACTGATCGATGGACACAGTATATTGAACCGGGCGTTTTATGGAGTTCCGGATCTGACGAATTCGGAAGGACTGCATACGAACGCAGTTTATGGATTCCTGAATATTATGTTCAAAATACTGGATGAGGAAAAACCAGAATATCTGACGGTGACATTTGATGTGCATGCACCGACTTTCCGGCATGAAATGTATCAGGAATATAAAGGAACAAGAAAGCCGATGGCAGAGGAACTGCGTCAGCAGGTTCCGGTGATCAAAGAGGTTCTGAAGGCAATGAATATCGAGATCATTGAACAGGCAGGACTGGAAGCAGATGATCTTCTTGGAACGATTTCTCATCAATGTGAAAAAGAGGGACTGGATGTCTCGATCATTTCAGGAGACCGTGATACACTTCAGCTTACCACGGAGCATATCAAGGTGCGGATTCCGAAGACAAAGCAGGGAAAGACAGAGATCGAAGATTATCTTGCGGCTGATGTGAAAGAGCGTTATGGAGTGACTCCGACAGAATTTATTGATGTAAAAGCTTTAATGGGCGATACATCGGATAATATTCCCGGAGTTCCGGGAATTGGAGAAAAGACGGCGACAAAGATCATCCAGGAATATAAGACGATTGAAAATGCATATGAGCATGTAGACGAATTAAAGCCGCCAAGAGCAAGCAAGAATCTGAAAGAGTTCTGGGAGCAGGCACAGATGAGTAAGACGCTGGCGACTATTAGGCTGGATGCGGAGACAGAATTTGATTTGAATGGAGCAAGACACGGTAACCCTTATACGAAAGAAGCACATGAGCTGTTTCAGAAGACTTCAGTTTAAGAATCTGCTGGGACGGTTCGATGTAGAAACTTCAGCAAATGATGTGGAAGCAACCTTTTGTGAAGTGACAGGAAAAAAAGCTGCGATTGAAAAGATATTTAAAGAGGCAGAGAAGGCAGAGAAGGTCGGGTTGCATTTTCCAAAGATAAGGGAAATGTATTGCCGCTGTTTGCACATCCATCAGGAATTGGCAGAATCGCACTTTGTTATACTGAGAAAAGACGGTTACGATTCCGTGTGATATGGAGATGGATTTTGAAACTCTGGCAGGAATGATTTCTGGTCTGGCTGAGAAGGTGAAAGTATTTTCTATGTGTGGACTGAAAGAATCTCTCAATTATTTACCGCAGGCAAAAGAGAGAACAGTTTTGACGTGATTGTGGCAGCTTATCTTTTGAATCCATTAAAGAGTGATTATGATTATGAGGATGTAGCGAGAGAACAACTGGGTCTTCTGATTGATGAAAAGACAGAGGAAAGTACAAAGGCATGCTACGAAGCTTATACGGCATATATGGCAGTAGAACCGTTGAACCGGAAAATGGAAGAAACCGGGATGACGAAATTGTTCCGGGAAATCGAGATGCCGCTGGTATTTACTCTGTATGAAATGGAACAGGCAGGAATCCATGTGGAAGGTGAAGCATTGAAGGCATATGGAGACCAGCTTGGAAACCGGATTGTAGAACTGGAAAAAGAAATCTATGATATGGCAGGAGAGACATTCAATATTAATTCTCCAAAGCAACTGGGAGTGATCCTTTTGAAAAACTGGAAATGCCGCATGCCAAGAAGACCAAGACCGGGTATTCTACAGCAGCAGATGTGCTGGAAAAGCTTGCACCGGAGTATCCAATCGTGGCAAAGATTCTGGAATACCGGCAGCTTACAAAGTTAAAATCGACTTATGCTGACGGACTTGCCACATTTATCGGGCCGGATGGAAGGATTCATGGTAAATTTAACCAGACTATCACAGCGACAGGAAGGATCAGCAGCACGGAGCCGAATCTGCAGAATATCCCGGTGCGTATGGAACTTGGACGTCTGATCCGTAAAAGTTTTTGTGCCCAAAAGAAGGCTGTGTCTTTGTGGATGCGGATTATTCTCAGATTGAACTGAGGATTCTTGCCCATTGTTCGGGGGATGAACAGTTGATTCAGGCATACCGGGAGGCAAGGGATATTCATCGGATGACGGCATCCCAGGTATTCCATGTGCCCTTTGATGAAGTGACAGATCTGCAGAGGAGAAATGCAAAAGCAGTTAATTTCGGCATTGTGTATGGAATCAGTTCTTTTGGACTGAGCCAGGATCTGAGTATTTCGAGAAAAGAGGCAGCCAGGTATATTGAACATTATTTTGAGACCTATCCGGGGATCAAGACATTTCTGGATCAGTGTGTGGCAGATGCAAAAGAAAAAGGCTATGCAGTGACATTATTCGGACGAAGAAGACCCGGTGCCGGAGCTGAAATCCAGCAATTTTATGCAGAGAAGTTTTGGAGAACGTGTGGCGATGAATGCACCGATTCAGGGAACTGCAGCAGATATCATCAAGATTGCGATGATCCGTGTCAGTGATGAAAATGAAGAAGCAAAATATGAAGTCAAGAATGATCCTTCAGGTGCATGATGAGCTTCTGATCGAAGCGGCAGAAGAGGAAGTAGACGAAGTGAAAAAATCTTAAAAGAAGAGATGGAACATGCAGCGAGTCTGTCAGTTCCGCTTCTGGCAGATATGCATACAGGAAAGAACTGGTATGAGGCAAAATAATATGAAAGTAATAGGAATCACCGGAGGGGTAGGGTCCGGAAAAAGTGCAGTACTTGCCTGGATGGAACAGGAATATGGAGCATATGTATCTGTCAGATGGACGAAGTTGCAAAAGCAGCTTCAGAAAAAAGGAACAGAATGTTTCAAAAAATCGTAGATGAATTTGGTGATGCTGTCGTTGGAGAAGACGGGGAACTGGATCGGAAAGAACTGGGGAAAATGGTATTTCAAGATGCGGAAAATTGCAATGCCTGAATGCAATCGTGCATCCGGCAGTGCTGAAATGGGTGCAGAAGGATATTGTTGAGAAGAGAAAGCAGGGAAAGCCTCTGTATGTCGTAGAAGCGGCACTTCTGACAGATACAGGAAGAGAGCTGTGCGATGAGATGTGGTATATTTATACTTCTGAAAATATACGCAGGCAGAGACTGAAAAGCCTCCAGGCATTATACAGATGAAAAGATTACAGATATGATCGCTTCACAGCCATCGGAAGATACATTCCGGCAGGCATGTCAGGCAGTGATTGATAACAGTGGAGACTTTGAAGATACAAAAAGACAAATAGGAGATAAGTTATAAAATGAGAATGTGCAGCATTGCAAGTGGAAGCAGCGGGAACTGTATTTATGTGGGAAGTGATAATACGCATCTGCTTGTGGATACTGGAATCAGTAAAAAAAAGAATCGAAGAAGGACTGAAGACCCTGGATCTAAAAGGGGATGATCTGAATGGAATCCTGATCACGCATGAACATTCGGATCATATTCAGGGACTGGGGGTGTTCAGCAGAAAGTATCAGGTCCCGATCTATGCGACAAAAGGTACATTAGAAGGAATAAAAAGTTATTCAGGACTGGGAAAGATGCCGGAGGGATTATATCATCCGATCCATACAGATGAGCCGTTTACGCTGGGGGATATGGATATTCATCCTTTTTGAGATTTCACATGATGCGAACGAACCGGCAGGATACCGTATGGAGTGTGGAGACAAAGTCCGTTGCTGTTGCAACAGATCTCGGCAAGTATGATTCGTATACAGTGAAAAATTTGAAGAATCTGGATGCGGTTCTGCTGGAGGCAAATCATGATATCCATATGCTGGAGGTCGGTGGATATCCATATTATCTGAAGCAGAGGATTCTCGGAGACAGAGGTCATTTATCAAATGAATTGTCAGGACAGCTCCTTTGTGATATACTACATGATAATCTGAAACATATTATGCTGGGACATCTGAGCAGGGAGAATAATTATGCAAAGACTTGCTTATGAGACAGTAAAACTGGAAGTGACTCTGGCGGAGAATGAGTATAAGGGAGAAGATCTTGATATGTTTGTTGCAAGCAGAGATTCAGTTTCAGAGATCGTTACGGTATGATCAGATTTATAACAAAAAGCGGAGGTACAATGAAAAATGAAAAAATGTATTGTCACAGTACTTGGAAAAGACACGGTGGGAATTATTGCGAGAGTGTGTACATATCTGGCGGAGAACGGGATCAATATTTTTAGATATCTCTCAGACCATTGTGCAGGGATATTTTAATATGATGATGATCGTTGATGTTTCAAATCTGAAAAAAGATTTTACAGAGGTATGCGATGAAATGGATACACTCGGAAAAGAAATTGGAGTAAGTATCCGTTGCCAGAGAGAAGAGATTTTTGAGAAGATGCACAGATTATGGGATTTTACCGTACAGCAGTGAAGAGACATAGAAGATGAGGATAAGATTATGATTAATATGTATGAAGTATCAGAAACCAATAAGATGATCGAGCATGAGAACCTGGATGTCCGTACGATCACCCTGGGAATCAGCCTCCTGGATTGCATTGACTCTGATCTGGATCAGTTAAATCAGAATATTTATAATAAGATCACGACAGTTGCAAAGGATCTTGTATCTACAGGACAGGATATCGAAAAGAATTTGGAATCCCGATCGTGAACAAGAGAATTTCCATTACCCGGTTTCACTGGTCGGTGGCTCAGCCTGTAAGACTCCGGAAGATTATGTGACGATCGCAAGGACACTGGATAAGGCGGCGAAAGAAGTCGGTGTGAATTTTATTGGAGGATACTCAGCACTCGTTTCAAAAAAGGGATGACGAAGAGTGAAGAGAATCTGATCCGTTCCATTCCCCAGGCACTGGCTGAGACAGAACGGATCTGTAGTTCCGTAAATGTTGGATCGACAAAAACCGGGATCAATATGGATGCGGTACGACTCTGTGGTCAGATCGTAAAAAGAAGCGGCAGAAGCGACAAAGGATAATGATTCCCTTGGATGTGCAAAGCTGGTGATTTTCTGTAATGCACCGGATGATAATCCGTTTATGGCGGGTGCATTCCTTGGAGTGACAGAGGCAGATGCAGTTATCAATGTAGGAGTCAGCGGACCAGGTGTAGTTAAGAAGGCACTGGAAAAAAGTGCGTGGAAAAGGATTTGAGGAACTTTGTGAGACAATCAAGAAGACCGCATTCAAAGTCACGACGAGTGGGGCAGCTTGTGGCAGGAGAAGCTTCTGCAAGACTGGGAATCCTGTTTGGCATTGTGGATCTTTCCCTTGCACCAACTCCGGCAGTTGGGGACAGTGTTGCAGAGATTCTGGAGGAGATCGGACTTGAGCGGGTAGGTGCTCCGGGAACAACAGCAGCCCTTGCCATGCTGAACGACCAGGTGAAAAAAGGTGGTGTTATGGCATCTTCCTATGTCGGCGGTTTAAGTGGTGCATTCATTCCTGTCAGTGAAGATCAGGGAATGATCGATGCGGTTCATGCAGGATCGCTGACGCTGGAGAAACTCGAAGCAATGACCTGTGTATGCTCTGTAGGACTGGATATGATCGCAATTCCGGGTAAGACATCTGCTGCAACAATTTCCGGTATCATTGCGGATGAAATGGCCATCGGTATGGTGAACCAGAAGACAACGGCAGTCCGTCTGATTCCGGTGATCGGGAAAGATGTAGGGGATACGGCAGAGTTTGGAGGACTTCTCGGATATGCTCCGATCATGCCGGTAAATGAGTTTGGCTGTGATGCATTTATTAACAGAAAGGGAAGAATCCCTGCACCGATCCACAGTTTTAAAAATTAAAATACAAGAGTCCCGGAATGGGATGCAAAGAAAGGAATGCGGACACTTTGGTTTGCCCGCTTGAGAAGGAGAAGTTGAATGAGTAAAGTTGCAATAGTAACGGACAGCAATAGCGGAATTACGCAGAAGGGGTGAAGAACTGGGAATCTACTGCTTCCGATGCCGTTTTTCATTGGCGGTGAATTATATTTAGAAGATATTACACTTTCACAGGAACAGTTCTATGAAAAGCTCGGAGCAGATTCTGATATTTCAACATCACAGCCATCCCCGGGAGAGGTCATGGATCTTTGGGATAAGCTTTTAGAGGATTATGATGAAATTGTGTGCATTCCGATGTCAAGTGGTCTGAGCAGTACCATGCAACGGCTCTTTCACTGGCACAGGAATATGACGGACGTGTTCAGGTGGTTAAATAATCAGAGAATTTCGTTACACAGGAGCAGTCTGTTCTGGATGCAATGAATCTGCGTGAAGAAGGAAAGAGTGCAGCAGAGATTAAAGAAATACTGGAGAAAGAAAAACTTCAGGCAAGTATTTATATTACGGTGGATACTTTAAAATACCTGAAAAAAGGTGGAAGAATCACACCGGCAGCGGCGGCAATCGGAACGGTGCTGAATTTAAAGCCTGTTCTTCAGATCCAGGGAGAAAAGCTGGATGCATTTTCTAAAGCAAGAGGCTGGAAAACAGCGAAGAAGACAATGCTCAATGCAATAGAGAAAGATCTGAATGGACGCTTTGCCGATGTTAAGGATCAGATGGTTCTTGGCATGGCTTACACATGCAGTAAAAAGAAGAAGCACAGGAGTGGAAAGCAGAGATTGGAAGAAAGATTTCCGGGATATGAGATTATGGAAGGATCATTGTCATTGAGTGTGGCCTGCCATATTGTATCTGGGGCACTGGCGATTACTTGCATGAAGAGATTGTAAACTGGTAACTGTGACGAAATGCGTAGCATTTTGGAAGTTGGCTCTGAACAGTTACATAATCTGTATTGGTGAGAGGTGGTACTGTTCACGTGGTGTGAGCAGTACTCTGCTTTTTTAGGAGAATATTATGAAAATCGTTGGTCTTATTACAGAATATAATCCATTTCACAATGGACATCTTTATCATATTAAAGAATCTCTGCGTGTAACCGGTGCAGATGCAGCCGTTGTTGTTATGAGTGGTGACTATGTACAACGAGGAACACCTGCAATCATGCCGAAAAGGATACGTGCAGAGATGGCACTGATGTGTGGTGCTGGAGCTGTCTTTGAACTTCCGGTCTGTTATGCGACGGGATCTGCGGAGCTTTTTTTTGCACTTTGGATCCGTATCTCTTTTTGGAGTCTCTTGGAATTGTTGATTCTATCTGTTTTGGCAGTGAATGTAATGATCTCCCAATCTTGGAACAGCTTGCAGAACTACTTCTTGAAGAACCTGAAGCCTACCAGATTCTGTTGAAAGATTATCTGAAACAAGGGATGTCTTTTCCACGCGCCAGACAGGAAGCAATTCTTTCTTATACAGAAGATCCTCGGTTTGCAGAGATTTTAAGAAATCCGAACAATATTTTGGGGATTGAATATTTGAAAGCAATCAAAAACTTGGAAGCAGGATGGAACCTTATACGATTGCAAGACGTGGTGCACAGTATCATGATGAAGAACTGGACAGTGATTATAGTTCCGCTTACGGCAATTCGTTCACTGCTTGCTTATTCAAGTTCATCTTTCAATACAGAACCAGTAGAAGGAAATTACGATGAGCTTTCGTTTTCGGGGGAATACTGTCAGAGTTGGAAAACCAGGTTCCAAAATGTTGTCTGGAACTTTTGAAGGATTATCATAAAGTACAGTATCCGATTTCACAGAATGACTTTTCTCTGATTTTGAAATATAAGCTGTTAAATAAACAGCCGGAAAGTTTGGTTCGATATGTGGATGTCTCTCCGGAGATTGCATTCAGAATTGCGAATCAGTTAAACAACTTTTTAATTATAAACAGTTCTGTGATTTGTTAAAAACACGAGAACTTACGCAGACCCGAGTTAACCGGGCATTGCTTCATATTATGCTTGGAACGAAAAAGGCAAATGTGGAAGAATATATTGACAATGGCTATCATATGTATGCACGCTATAGCTTGGTTTTCGAAAAAGACAATGCAAAGCTTTTGACAGCTATGTCGAAGGAAAGCAGTCTTCCGGTTTTGACGAAAATGTCTCGGAAATTGACGATCTTCCGGAACTTGGTCGAAAATGCTCAGACATGATATGCTTGCTTCAAATCTGTATACCTCAGTGGTGACGGATAAGTTTAAGACGGCGTTTCAGAATGAATATAAGCAAGGGGTTTTGAAGGTGTAAATTTTAATAAGAGCCAGAACAGTTGTCGTGAGGTGACTGTTCTGGCTCGTAATGTTCTTAGAAAAGACAATGTTTGATAAATTGTAACAATCTTACAAATATCCTATTACAAAGTTCAGATTGTATTTGAAAATGCATAAAATGACTTGTATACAAAAACGATTGAGTTATAATAGGACTAATTGAGATAAAAAAGAAAGGTGGCATTAAATCATGGGATTTATTGATGAAATCAAAGCAAGAGCGAAAGCTTGCAAAAAGACAATCGTTCTTCCTGAGACAGAGGACGAAAGAACTTACAAAGCAGCAGAGACAGTACTGAAAGAAGGACTCGCTGATCTGGTGCTTAGGAAGCAAAGAGGAGATTGAGAAGAACAAAGGTACATACGACATCTCCGGTGCAACAATCGTAGATCCTGCAACAGATGCAAGAACAGAAGGATATATTGCAAAACTTAAGTTGAGTTAAGACAGAAAAAAGGGAATGACTCCTGAGCAGGGCAAAAGAACTGCTTTTAGTAACTACTTATACTATGGTGTAATGGATGGTTAAGATGGGTGATGCAGACGGAATGGTACATCCGGAGCATGCCACTCTACGGCAGATACATTTCGCCCATGCCTTCAGATCCCGAAGACAAAACCGGGGAACAAAGCTCGTATCCGCATTCTTCCTTATGGTAGTACCGGAACTGCGACATGGGAGCAACGGAACATTTATCTTTTTGCTGATGCAGGACTTGAGCAGAATCCAGATCCGAGAAACTTATGAACATCGCTATTTCATCCGCAGATTCTTTCAAACTGCTTGTTGAGAAAGAGCCAGTTGTTGCTATGCTTTCTCACTCAACAA
>VOFH01002315.1_pt1 | contig 21569 bp, 27 predicted proteins | sample 5384091 | NCBI WGS metagenome assembly VOFH01 (sample SAMN12384727, study PRJNA508395) | human gut metagenome | isolation source: healthy gut G | host: Homo sapiens
ACTTAGCACACTTCCTGTGCATTATCACTGCTGCAAAACAACGCGCCTTCGCTCTTGACAAATGCGGGCGGCTTTTATAATAAACAATGAAACGGTTATTTAAGCAAACCGTTTTTAAATAAAAACTACTTTTGAGAATGATACGGCATGTCCAAAAAATTCCGAAGTCCTGGTGGGGTTTCGCAATATTTTGAAGTATTACGACAGCCTGCGCCACGATCCAGCGCGTACTTTGTGCCGCCGCCAGGATACCGCCGACCGGCGCCGCATCCATCTATCGCTGACAAATAGCGCCGCGCCGCTTTTGAAGACGTGCTGGCCGTGATGCCCTGCTTTACCGCCTGCGCGCTTCCGGTTTACCGCAGAGGAAACGCACGATTTTGAGCAATTTTACTACCGCATCGCACAAACATCTCCTTATGCTACAGAAAGAAGAACGCTCCATGAATGAAGACCAAAATCAGCTCGGTACAGCGCCTATTGGCGTTGCTTTTTTCAGAGCCTGTTTACCCCCATTTTGATGCTGATTACCGCGTTTGCCATGCTGTGCGGCTCCGGCGGCGCGCCCCGCGCGGCCATTGCCATGGGCCGCGGCGATGACGATGCCGCCGAAAAGATCATGGGCAACTGCTTTACGCTGCTGCTGATTCTGGCGGCTGTGCTGACCGTTGTGTTCTATTTCGCCGCGCCGTCCCTGCTGGTGCTGTTCGGTGCCAGCGAAAAAACGCTGCCTTATGCGCTGGATTACGCCCGCATCTATATCATCGGCACCATTTTTGTGCTCATCGTTATGGGCATGAACCCCTTTGTCACCACCCAGGGCTTTGCCACGTTCAGCATGATGACCACCGTGATCGGCGCTGTGTGCAACATCATCCTGGACCCCATCCTGATTTTTGCCCTCAATATGGGGGTGCGCGGTGCCGCCACGGCGACTGTCATCAGCCAGGCGGTGGGCGCGGTGTGGGTGCTGCGCTTTTTGACCGGCAGCCGCACCAGGCTGCGACTGAGCGTGAAAAACATGCCGCTGGTGGGAAAAGTCATCGGCCCCTGCCTTGGGCTGGGCGTTTCCACCTTTGTGATGATTGCCACCGAAAGTATCCTTTCCATCAGCTTCAACTCCAGCCTGGCACGCTATGGCGGCGATATCGCCGTCGGCGCCATGACCATCATCACCAGCGCCACCTTGGCCAGCGCCAACGACCTTTGGTAGCATCGAACAAAGCGCCCGTATTTCGCCCCGGCCGCCGCCCCTGCCAAACCGGCCCCACTGTATGGATCACATACCGGCACGGCAGTTCATACGCGCGTGATCTTGGCGCTGCCCGTCTGGCAGCCGCCCAAAATTCTACATTCCTCTAAAAGCCCCGGCCCCGCAGCGCGGTGGATGCATCCATCTACGCCGCCCCGCCCAGCAGCGTCCGGTTGGCAGCATTGACAATGGCATCCACACGCATCCTCGTAATGTCTCCGCCCACAAATTTCAACGGCATAGCGTCTTTTCCCTTCCGGCGCTATCTTTCCACTGCTGATACTGCGGCGGAAAACATTTGCAGGCTTTCCTCCAGCGTTTTTGCCAATCACAGGCAAACTCCTCATTGAGCATAAAGCTGCCCGTCGCCAGCACCGTATCGCCCCCCTCTCCCTTGAGGAATACCACCATCGCCGGCACCGCCGATTTAAGGTGTACAAGCATACAGTATCCCCTCCCCCCAGCCCTGCTTGCACAAAGGTTTGTCTGGCTGAGCATATGCTGCGGCTGCTGGAGCGGAAGCCCCCGCCAGCCCGTTGATCTGATTGGGCAGCGCGCCCAGCATTGTCTGCATCGATACGCCTTGAGCGTTTCAGACACCTCTTCCGTCCCTCCTTCCACAAGGGCAGAGCGCTTCCGTGGGAGCCTCTATGCGATACACTGCCTTGGGGTGCTACAGTCCTGCCTAGCGACAACGTCCAGCGTTTCCAGCAGCGTTTGGCTCTGCGTCATCGTTTGCGCATAGGGCGCCGCCGCCATTTCCTGCATCAGTTAGCCCTCTGTCGTATAACGAGGTCTCCTTAACACCGCATCCGCACAGGCAGAGCATCGCCGTCAGACACCAGGCCGCCATCATGCTTGCTTTGCTTGTCTCTATTTTCTTTCCGCCTCTGAGTCCCTTTGCTTTGCATCAATCCAGGTCGTAGTCGTCCGGGTTAAGAAAAATGCCTGAGCCCTTTTTTAGCTGCTCATTGTTCGCTTGGATAAACGCAGCCTTTGATCCATATTTCCACCAGCAGCACCAGGTGCACTGCCCTTTTGATCCGATTTTCCAGCGGCACAAATGTCACGGCAATGTCCATCGCCTTGCGTGGATTTCCATGCGGTGTGAACCACAATGTCATCGATCGTCCGAGTTCCCGCAGCTCCTGTTCCGCTCTCCGCTTATCTTGGGCCGGGGAGCGGCAGGTTTTCATCCTCCCCACCAATACGCCCATTCCCCATTGGCCAGCTGCCGCTTTTCCAGCGTAATGGGCCGGATATTTAGGGGCGCTTTTCAAAATCGGTGCACAGTTTCACATCGCTGAACGTGATCTCATCCCTCTTTTTTTCCCTCGATATAAATGCCGATGCAAGGCCCTTGGATCGTCCGCCCCGGTTGATCGCGCTAACAAAACCCTCTTCTTCCATCCGATATGGCAAAAGGGCACAGCCATATTTCATAATTCCGGCAGTTCCTCCTGCTGTTCCTCCTGCCTCTCCTCCTCCGCAAAATACAAAGTACATGTTTCTGCCGCACCGATATCGCCAAACATCTCCTGTGTTAAGCAGCCCTGTGCAGCGGGGAGCCCTGATCAGCGCCCCAAAGGGCTCCATAAACTCCTCGGCAAATACATACGCTTCTTTCTGAGGCGCTTTAGGGGCTCGTGCTGCTTTATCACCTTTTTCCATGCCGCTGCGTTGGTTCTCCTAGGACAGGGGATCTCCGGGCTTTGCCCACATTCATCAAGCATCAACCTTCTCTTGGCATTGATCCAATTTATAAAAAAGATAATCGCTGTCAAAGCACGAGACCGCCAATACATCTGTTCCTTATATCCTTGGAAAACGGCGTTAGATAGGCTGACACCTCCTCCGCACTTTCCACTGAATAACATCCGAGGCCACTGTGATCCAATCCTTCTTTGGGCGCAAAAATCGCAATCATCGCCTCAAACTCTTCTTTGTCCCGCCTGTTTGTAGCCTGCCTGTTCCATCCCCCTGTATCAAACAGGACGCCACTGTCCCTACGCCAACTTCATTCTGCTTTTTTGATGACGATTGGAAAAAAAGCTTCCCATTGATGATCCCCTTTTTTATTCTAGCACGTACCGCGCTTCCGAGCGCTTTGTTTCCTTCTGGCCGGAACAGCCGTTTTCGCAGAAACAGATGAAGAGGCCAATACAATATGTCTGCATGGGCGAACACTGTCACAATATCTACCAGCCCCTATCATAGCAATCGGTCTTAAATCCTACGGTGCCAAGGCTGCAACCACAAATGCGACGTTTCCCAATATGCTGGTTTCAAGATCCCTGCCTCCATCAAGGCGCCTTTCGTCTCAATGCGAAAGGGCGCTCTTTCAGCATAAAACACAGTCTCAGCGTGCTGCGCCTGTGTTCTATTCGCAATGCTTTCAGGTGCCACGGTGCGCCAGGTTTTAGCTTTGCTTCCTCCGGCACATAGGCGTTGCCATACGCCATAGACGGCCGCATCTTCGCCGGGCTGGAAAACACCAGTTCGTTTTTCGAAATCTCCTCCGTATAAAACCTGCTGAGGGAAATAGGTCGTTGGATATACCATGTTGCTCATGGCGGCCAGCTCTACGCAAATGCCCGCGCCCACCGCGCTTTCCAGCATCCCGCCGATCCAGCAGCCGATGCCTGCCTGCTGTGCCAGCTGGTTGATGCGCTTTGGCATTGTACAGCCCGCCGCATCGCCCAGGCTTTATATTGATGACTTTGCATGCGCCCAGCTCTATCGCCTTTTCCGCCATGTATACAGAGGAAATGCTCTCATCCAGGCAGATAGGCGTTTCCAAACGGCTCTGCAGCTTTGCATGGTCGACCACATCGGCATGAAACAACGGCTGCTCTATCATTGCCAGGTCCAGCTTATCGATCTTTTCAAACATCGGCAAATCATCCAGCGTGTAGCCGGCGTTGCAGTCGATATGAAAGGTGAACTTCGGAAACGTGCTGCGCACCGCTTTGCAGCATCTCCAAATCTCCAGCCCGGCATCGCCTTTGAGTTTGATGTGTTTATAGCCCTCGCGGATCGCCCCGTCAATGCGCCCATCAGGCGATCCAGGCTGGGCTGGCGGCCAAAATCCGCGCCGGTATCGATCTTCATCATCGCTGCCGCCCAAAAGCGTGTCGGCGGTTGTCAGTTTGATTGCATGGTCCAACGGGCTTTATTGCCGCATGCGCAAACGGATTGCCCTTCACGCACGCCTGGTTGATTCCTCCGCCGACTCGAAGGACGGCCCAGCACCAGCGGTGCCAAAAATTCGCTGGCCAATAATAGGCCCGTAGGCGCATTCCGGCGAATAGGTCGGCGCCAAAAAACGGGCAGGATTCGCTCCAGGATTTCCTCCGCCGCTTGTCAGCTTTTACCATCACAGAATAGATCACAGGTCCGAGCCACGCCGTCGTCCGCTCTATCAACGGATGGGCCACATAGTACACATCCAATGCATCGATCCTCATTGCCAATTCCCTCCACACCGCATTTTTTTCTTCATCATATAATCGCTGTATGCATCTGTCAATTCCATGCTGTTTTATACGGCAAGGGCGCGGCGTGGTATCCAAGAGCTGCGGCGTCTGGGCCCTCAATTCAGATTGCGTTTTTCCTTTGCTCTCTGGCGCATACGGGGCATCCGCTCCCTTGGGATCGGCTATCCGGCGTCGCCTGCCACTGGTGGCCCTGCTTTTCCACCATACCTTTGGCATTGAGCGGGCGGCATATTGTTCGGGCGGGCGGTCATTTTGCTAGCATCCCACTCAGCAAGCAGTTCCGATGCTCCTTGGCAAAGGATTGATGCCGAATCTGTTCATGATGGCATACCGGGCAGCCTTTGCTATGGATGCGTCCATCCACTGTCGACTGCCATGTATGCCCCTTCTGCATTTCCACCAGACCCGCTTGCGGCTTCCGGGCGTCACGTCCTGCGGGGTCAGCGGCGCATTTTCTCCCTCATCCCCACTCTTTGGCAATTTCAGGATGTGTGGCGCAAGGCAGTTCTCTGCCGAGGCTCTGTGGCCGGAACAATACGGGCACCCATCTCCGCGCAGGTGTTTGGCCGGTGTTGTCTGCCACTCGTGCCCTTTTTTTGCATTTCCACCAAACTCGTTTGCTGCTCCACGGAAAAATCTGTTCCGGCGTCAACGGCGCATTTCTGTCTGTGCCAATCGCTGCCAACTCGGGCGCAAGATATGCCAGCGAGTTTCCAACCCAAACCTTTCGGTTATTGCAGTAGGGCAGGCCTTTTCTGCGCCCCGGCCCTGCATCTGGCTTGGGCTTGCCTCCCACTCATGCCCTTTTCGCATCTCCACCACACCTTTTGTTGGAATAGGTGCAATCTGCTCCGCAGTGCAGCTGTTTTTCAGCGGATGCCATAGCCGGGCAAGCGGAGGATTCGACGCCGCCACAATATTCCTTGGATAGTCTTCGGCGGTTGCAGTATGGGCAGATGCGGTCCGGCACATGCTTTTGCAATTGATTGGGCGCCTCCTGCCATTCGTGGCCCTCTGGGCATTGCCACCAAAACACCTGATTTGAGTTGGGCGCAACCTGCTCGGGGGATACCGCATTTTTAGACGGATGCCAGTATTGTGCCAACGCGGGGGGTTTCCCTGCCAGCGATGTTTTCGGCTCCACGGCATGCCCCTGGCAGTATGGGCATTTTGTGGGCTTAGGCCCCGTGCGCGTATAGATCAAGGCCCGCCAGCTATGGCCCTTTTTGCATTTCCACCAAACACTCTTATCTGTGCCGGGCAGCACATCCGTCGGCTTAAGCGGCGCATTTTTGGCCTCATCCCATTCCGCGGCTACTTCCGGATACACAGCCGCCAGGCAGTTTTCCGGCGTCGCTCTTAAATGCGCGCAATAAGGGCAGGAAGAATGGTGATAGGTACGGTTATGTACTGTGGCCTGATACTCACGATGGCATTTTTTGGGCATTTCCACCACCGCTTTTTCCCCAGCCCCGGAGAGACCACATCCGGCCCCTCCTCGTTTTTTTCTCGCTCCATTCCTTCGCCAACTCCGGATATTGAACGGCCAGAGATCGCTCCTTTCGTGTATGGTTGTAGAAAGCCTCTTATTTTTCAATGGTCTTTTATATGGTCCGGCTCTATATATGAATGCCTGCGATGAATACCAAAAGATATTGGATGACACGGTCCAGATGGCGGTTTTGTTCGGAAAAGGGATAGGTGATCGTATCGCCGTCCATTTGAATCCCTTCATCCTGCTCCGGCCCTCCTTCACCCGCATCACACGGTATCCCTGTTTTCGCAGATATTCGTCTTTCCGCGCTTCACGGGCAGCGCCTCGGCAGTCTTATGATGATGGTATCCATCGATTTCAATGCAAGCGGGCGGGAAGGCAGCGGAGGCGATTGTATTTTCAATATCGATGATATACCGCCCCGCCTGCACCTCGCAGGCGCAAAGCACCTGGTTTCGGTACAAATAGTAATATATGGCCCTGGCCGTATACGAAATGTGAAAATGCCTAGAACAAATAGGGCATCCTCTAAGCAGTTGTGTGCGGTTAGAGATATGGTCCGCCCAGGTATGCGCCGGATTAAAAGCGCAGCGCCAAAATACCTTTTTGGCTGGAAGGAGAAACCATCCGCGGGGTTAAAGCCCCATTTTTGCTATAATCCCATTGATCGGCTATCTCCGGATGTATCACTGCCAAATTGTAAAACGATGAGGTCCGTCTATGGCTACAGTAGGGGCATAGCCCGCCGCTTGGCGGAGAAGGGTTGCGCCGGTATCGTTCCGTAGCCTTTACCTGCTCGTCGATGGGGCGTGTCCAAGCATGTCCCTGCTTGCAGCGCCACGTGCATTGTAGCCGGATTTTGGCAGATAATCCTCCAGCCGCCCTTGGTTTTTCTCTACGTCCCAATAGTGGACCAGTTCAGGATACAGAACCGCAGCATTGTAAAATGCGCTTGGCCGTTCATGGCTGCAAAACGGGCATACCGTCCGATCCTGGCGTTTTCGGTTCATTTTATTGGGGTAGCATACCATTTTTGTCCACAAACGCGGCATTTCCACTCGACCAGTTTGCCGGACGAAAAGCCTATGCATTCCGGCGGCAGCGGGTTGTCCGCGTCCATATAACAGCTAAGCAGCTCTTCCCAATGACGGCTTTCACACAAGCTCTTTAAATCTATCATCGATACGCCCATCCTTTTACTTTCCTGTTCCTGTGCCCAAGAACGTCCACATTCCTCCCACGCCCTGTCGTTGAAGCGCAGCATACATGCTTTCCTTCGCCATGCATGCTCTTGTTTATCCTGCTTTGTTCTTCGGTATGCACAGTATAGCATACAGCTTTTTTTATATGCGCAAAGCATATGTTCACCATAAAGGCGCTGCAACACAGTCTCAGGCGATTCGGCGCCGTGGAGACTGCCGGAATGGATATTTCCTTTCGGGCAACAAAATATCGCAATTCACTAGCTACGTCATTATTTTGCATCGCAGGCCATGTTACAAGGAGTTCCTTTAAAGATACATTGCCGAGATGATGGGACATTCTTCTAAAAATGCTAGAGCAAATTTATCTGCATACATTCCCTGATAAAAGACAGAATACAGAGCAAAAATGGTGTCATATTTTTGAAAAAATCTATAATTGATGTCATGCAAATTAAAAACCGCCGAATAATCGGCGGTTTTATGGCAAATAACCCCTTATTTTGATACAATGCACCCCCTTTGGCTTTAGGGGTGCATCGCATTATAGGGGTGCGCATTAGGTTATCGAGAAATTATTTACCATATTTCTTTTTTTCGACCGTAAACCATAGCACCACTCAAACCGCAGACTGCAATGAACATGAGTGTAATCCACAATACCATACTGCTGCTGTCGCCGGTATCCGGTGTCGGTGTTTCAGTATCCTTTAAAATCTCAAACTCACCAGATGTCTCACCGTCTGTGTAGATCACGGTCAGTGTATGCTTGCCAACAGACAGCGTATTCAGATATTCCGGTTTCAAGCTGATTATGGTGCTTCCGGATTTCACTGTATAATTGCTGCATCAACCGCTTTTCCGTCTACCTCAATGCCTGTGAATTTTCAACAGAGCCGTTGGCAGTTATGGTGAGGGAAGCGTCATCTCCGAGTGTCCACTTACTTCCATCGCCTTCAATGATTCGATAGTCCAGCAGATCACCGAGCAGGCTTTCCAGTTTTTCCTTCAGTTCCTCGGGAATCAAAGATTTTTCATGATCGGTAAGCGCGTCATACTGCTCTTTTGCAGTATTTATCAATGCTTCGGTTTCGGCGTCGTCCGGCTCTACCGTATCAGGCAGTTTGAAATGGCATCCTCCACCGTCTCAACCTTTTCGATGCTTTCCAGCGCTTTGTTAATTTGGTCCAGTTTATCCTGAATTTCAGCTTTTTCCCTTTCGGTGTAGTTATCACCAAAGTTTTCAAGGGCATTTTCCAAATCTTCTTTCGCTGCAGTCAGATCGTCTTTGTTCTCCGGTTTGACATTGTCGGCAGTAATATCCTCTACTTTTGTCGGTATTTTCGGTATTACCGGCCTGCACAGATTCTTCGATTTTTTCAACCAGCTCGTTGCATCTTGTCAAGAAATCTCCTGAAGCGCTGTCTTTTCATCCTCGGTAGCATCTTCCAAATCTATGGATTCGATCTGTTCTTTCACCGTCTCCACAAATGGTTTTCCTTTGTCCTGGGAGGTCACATTGTCTGGGCTGAGGCTCCCAATGGACTCTTCCAGGCTGGAAATGGGCTTCATGGTCAAGGTGTATTCCGTCTTGTTTCCCTGCTTTATCGGTGGCAACGATTGTATAGGTCTCCTCTTTGTTACCCTCGATGGTAAAGGTTCCGTTGACCGTTTCGCCGTTCAGTGTAATGGACTCCAAATTTGCGTCAGAAACGGTGACACTCTGCGTAGTATAATAGGTTGCACCGTTTGTCACGCCCTCGATAACGGGAGCGGTCAGGTCAAATGTCACACCATCGGAGCCAAAGTATGTGACATTACCCGCATGGTCGGTGATCTTCACATAGTAGACAAACTTCGCTGCAGCTTCTGCCGTCTCACTGATAGAGGAGTACACAGTCCAGTCTTCAATCGCCAACACATCATCCCTCTGTGAGAATCTCCCCGCTGCGGTAGTATTCTACAGCAGCTACGCCGCTCAAATCATCGGTTCCGGTGATGGTCACATCCACATTTTGATTGAAGAAGAGACCAAATGTAATGGTGTTGATAAACTTTTGACAGAACTCTCTGCAATTTCGACATCTCCGTCCGGAGCTGTTTTTATCCAGTTTCACGGTAATGGAAGCTTCCGCACTCTCAACACCGCTGGCACTGATGGCCATAAATGTGTATACCGTGCCGTCAGTTTCTTCAGAAACAATGATGTCGTCAGTGTATGCCTGCCACTCACCCTTATCCACCTTGTACCAGAATGTGGCGGTGCCCAAATTGCTTGCCGTGTTAGACACGGACAGGGTAACATTTTCGTTTGTCCAGTTTCCGGATCTATAGCTGCCGGAATCGATGGTCACCACCGGCTCTGTGCTGTCGATTTTATCATAGGTAATGCTTTTCTCATCGCCTACAACGCCTGTGCCGCTGGTAACACGAACGGTGTACAGACCGTTTTCTGTAACGGTGTAGAAGTAGGTGTTCGGGTTATCGGCGGATGGATTGAGCGTTATCCACTCGCCGTTGTCTTTCTTCAGCTCCACCTGGGAGATACCGGAAAGTCCAATGATGGGGATAATCTTTAGCGTGTCCTCCTGGAGATAGTCAGTGATGTTGCCGTCGAACGTTACACCGGGTTTCGCCTTATCGATTTGTACCGTGACCGGATCGCTCTCCGGACTTACGTTGCCCGCATTGGAAACTGCCCGGAAGATGTAATCCTTGGCAAAATCGCTCTCTGAGATAGTCAGACTGTTACCCGTAAGACTCGTCCAGCTTTTTTCCATCGTCTTTGGAGTATTCATAGTAGGCGATTCCACTGTCGGCAGTCGCCGAGGGAGTCAGGGTCACATTGTCAGCGGTCCACGCGCCATCATAGCCGTGAGTATCCACCGTGGGCGCAGCAAGTGCAGATTCCTTTGCAACGCCCTCTACGGTGATCCGTGTATCCGTCAGTACCTCCACAGTGTAGTTGCCGTCCTTATCAGGGGTCAAAGCCGTGCCATTGACCTGCACTGCGAAGCCGGCGGTCTTATAGTACCCCTGCCCAATCTCCACGGTGAATGTGAAGTTGCTGTTGTATGGCAATTCCGTGCCACCGGAATACTGGATGGTATCCTTCACCGGTGGGAACGGTTGCAGTATAGGTCCGTGTGTCGGAAGAGAACCGGGCCGTATAGGTGGCCGTACCAGTTGCCGTCACAATCTCAGGATCCCAGCCGGTGAAGGTGTAGACCGTGTCCGTAGTGGATGCCTTGCTGCCGTCCTCGTGGCTTGGGGTTTCGCCGTAGGCAACATATTCGGTTTCGTCTACATCTCCGTCACCGTCGGTGTCCCAGTCGATCTGATAGATGACCTTGTTATTGTGGGCTGATCGCCGGAATAGGTTCCGCCATGTTGACCTTAATGGTACCGTTGTTGGTAATGTTTGCACCACCATTGAGCGTTTTTCCGTCTTCTACTGTCAGCGTTTTTGCCGTCAGGAATGGTGAGTGCTCCCTCTACGGTGTAGCTATCCCCGTAGATTTTGCCGTTATTTACGTTGAAAATCAAGCCTTTCCAACCGGTAGTGTTGGAAGTAGGAATGAAAGAAGCAAAAATTACTGCTGTGCCGTTCTCACCTGTGGAAATATTGCCGCCGGAGACCATGTAGCCGCCGCCAATGCCGGATGCGTTTTTTACCGCCGGTTGCGGTAATAATTCCGCCGCTGAGGGTAATTGCTCCGCTGGAGCCCCAGTAGCCGCCGCCAATGCCAGCGCCGCCAGACGTTCCGCCGGTTGTGGTAACAGTTCCGCCGTTGATGGTAATCGTTCCGCCGTCGCCTCCGTTACCGCCGCCAATGCCGGATCCATACCTACCACCCGTTGCTTCAATCGTTCCGCCGTTGATGGTAATCGTTCCGCCGTCGCCATACTCTACCGCCGATGCCAGATACAGAATCAACATTCGATGCGTCTGCAGTAAGCTGACCCATGCTCTCGTCTGTCGACTGAGCATATACGGTAAAACTGTTGCCCTCGGAAACATCAATCCCGCCGTTTACGGTGAGGTTTGAACTGTCCCTGAGGATCAGCTTCACATCGCCCGATACCGTCACGCGGCTGTCGATGCTCACTTCTCCCTTCGACGACATACCAGCCGGATTGCCAGGACGGCGGGAAGATTTTCGCTGTTAATTTCAATATATTGTTGAGACAATACCTGCTCTGCCCCATTTTCATCCAAATAGGGGACATATGTGACCGGCGAGTTTCCGGTAACGGTTTTGTGTGATTTTGCCCGCCGTCATTGATGATTTCGCCGCTGTTTTCTATCCTGCCGCTGTTTTCTATCCTGCCGTTGTTTACTATGCTACCCTTGTTTGTCAGTTTGACGCCGCTCGGTATTGTTAAGGTTTGGCCGCTGCCGACCGTGAGTTGGTAGCCTTCCGGGGATCTCAAAACCTCATCCACCGTAACAGAAGTGCCATAGACTGTTCCGGTATTGTCATCACTGTTAAACAAAATGCAGCTCCAGCTATTGCTGTTTTTCCGGATCGATACCGTCGGTGTAAATGACGGCGTTTCCGTTTGCCCCGTACTCAGGATACCGCTAATACCCTCCCTGCGATGTACCGGATGCAGTCACCACACCGCCTGTAATAGTAATCTTGCCTGTAGCATTCCCCACAGACCATCACCGATACCAGCACCGTTGAAAGAGCATGTAGCCTTAATTATACACCTCCATGAATATTGATTGTCCCGGCAATCATCTCCCGGAGAACCTTCACCGCCGCCGCCGATTCCAGCGCCATTGCCACTGATCGCGTTCAATGCACCAGTCCCCTGGGACTGCGCATACACGGTAAAGCTATCATTAGTTCGCACCAGAAGTCCACCATTAACAGTAAGGTTTGCGCCATCTTTCAAAATTAGCTTCACATCGCCCGTCACAGTCACGCGGCTGTCAATGCTCACATCTCCTACCACATACCAGCCGTCTGACCAAGCGGTCACATCTGAAGTCACGGGTGTATAGTCGTCCGTCAGCGTCTGCTCATCGCCGTTTTCATTCAGATAAGCAACGGCATCCTGTGCCGATGTTTCTCCCCTACCTGCCAATATAGGGTTATGCGATTATCTCCTTGAGAGACAATGACGGAATAAAGCCCATCGTCTTCCGGAGATTGATAGTTTTCAATGGTATAGTTGGAACCTGTTGCCCCGGAAATCACCTGGCTATCCTTATACCAAAGTATATGTATAATCGCCGCCGTCGCCGCCAAGAATCTGCGGGAGAAGCGTAATGCTGTCGCCGTCTTCAGGCGTGAGTTCAGCAGGATTGTCGGAATCGGTACTTCCGTATTCCGGGCCGGTGAATCCGTCGGAGACAAAAAGACCGCTTCCGATGACAATATTAGCCTTATCAAAGGTGCCGACAATATGGCTTCCGCTGCTGTCTGCCAGGAACCGCTCTTGCGTCTTCCTGCGTAGTTACGCCGCCGTACTCCTGCTCAATCAAAAGGCGGTACCGTTACCCACGAAGGTAGCCTTACGAATGACCAAAGTTCCGCCGCCTGTTCCGGGCGTTTTATTGACCGAAAGAGCGCAGTTGGCCTCAAAATGACCGTCATTTATAGTCAGACTGGAAGAGGTATTGTTATTATAATAGAAAATCGCATCTACGCCAGCGTCTTTTGGCCCGGTATAGCTGCCGCCGTTAATGGTAAGAGATGCGCTCCCGCCCAGAAAGATTGCCTTTTCCAGATCATCTTCAGCACATTGCTCAACCCTCAAATTATTCAAAGTCACATTTGCGGTGCCGGTAACATAAATGCTGCTGGAACAGCGACTGTTTTCAGTTGCTACAAAACCGGCCGCATGCTCTCCATTGATGATACCCGTACCCTTGCGGTCACCGATAGTAACTGTTCCCGCAGTGATCTTAAACGCCGTGCTGGGTAGGCTATGCCCGTCCAGCTCGATGGTCAGGTTTTCACTGATCTCGATCTGCTGCGCAGTACTATCGTCCGCTGTCAGGAGGATGGTATCTCCGGGATCAGCCTGAGATACTGCTTGTGCCAGAGTAGCGTATCCGGTATTGCCGATATATGCCACATGGCCGTCGGCAAACACCATTGTGGGCAGTACGCCGATCACCAATATCAGTGATAGAAGCATGGCCAGCAAACGGCTGGATGTTTTGTGTCGTGTCATAAAGTTTCCTCCTGCTATTGAAACATTCGCCCTGTGTCAAGAATCGATTTTTGAAATATACTAAATAATTATAGCACTCATTTATCTCTTTTTCAATCTTTTTCTTCGCAAAATTCGCATTTTACTCTTGACAAATTCATCAAGATATGATATAAGTTACTTTTTACAAATTCCACCCGAACTTTATATTTCTGATACATCTTTTGAGCGACATTATAAGTGCTTTTCCTTGACAAATTTCGTTTTTGTGGCTAATTGCGACTTAAATAAATCATTTAACGATTACCACACAAAAATAACGATTACTCATCTTTAACGATCGCTTTGAGACTGAAAGCCGTATAAATACCAAAATCTCTGCCTTATGAACTATCGAGTCAGGGATTTATCTTTGGTCGAATGTTAGAAAAGCTGAAAAAAGCCCGTAAAACAGATAAAAATTAAGAACCGTGACCCCTGATACCCATTGTATCAAAATCACGGTTCTTATTTGGTGGAGGCGAGGGGAGTCGAACCCCTGTCCGAAAAACCGTCCCACCAGGCTTTCTCCGAGCGCATTGGGCATTTTCCATTCCCTTGCCCGGGCCCCTGCCCAAAGGGTCCCGGGTTTGGTAGCTTCATCGTTGGCTGTTAAAGGGTCAAAGCTTTCCCTAACAGGGCCCCACCTAATGGCGTTTCGGCCCCACCCGGTGGGCAAGGTGGGCGAAACGTCGCAGCGTTACGCTGCGAGTGCGACTTCGTTTTTGTTCGCGTTTATTTTTTTGCCGGCTTTTATCGCAGTTCCGGCGCCTGCGCTCCGCTTACCCGGCGTCACGCGTCCCCGTCGAAACCGTTACGCCCCCCATGTACATAAAGTTATTTCTGCCGCTCGCGGAACGCGCGTTCCATTTCGCGGGCGTCATCCTTGCCTTGGCGGCGGCGCGCTTATCGTACAGCTTTTGCCCTTGCAAACGCCCACCTCCAGCTTTGCTCTGTTTTTGGAAAAATAGACGGACAGAGGAATCAGCGTATACCCGTCGCGCATCACCTGCGCCTGCAGCTTTCGGATCTCCGCCTTGTGCAACAGCAGCTTTTTTCTCCCGCAAAGGATCGCGGGTTGAAAATATTGCCCTGCTCATAGGGCGAAATATGGAACCCCAGCACAAACGCCTCGCCCTCTCGGATCTGGATGTAGCTGTCCTGGAGGTTGCCCCGCCCTTTGCGCAGGGATTTTACCTCCGTACCGCTCAATACCAGGCCGGCCTCTACCCTGTCCTCCACAAAATATTCGTGACGGGCCCGTCTGTTCTGTATGGCGATCTTTTTTCCCGTGGATGCCGGCATACGCCCCCGGCCCCTTTCTTTTGTTGTATTGTATAGTATATCAGGTTTCCGATTCCTACGCTACTACCTGCGGCGCCGTTTTTGCCGCCCCCTACGCCGTTTTCCCTGCGCTTTTTCTGGTTTCGCGTCCGGTGCGCCTGTTTATGCAGTTTGGTCCCCGCTACCGTCTTCCGCCTCTTCCAAGGCAAATTCCACGCGGCGCATCGCCAGATCCACCGCCGTTACCCTTTCACCGTTACGCGCTGCCCCAGCGCGTAAACCATACCTGTGCTGCGGCCGATCAGCCGATAGAGCTGCTCATCATAAATGTAATAATCATCCTCCAGCATGGCAATGGGGACCAGCCCCTCGATGGTGTTTGGCAGCTCTACAAACAGCCCAAACGCCGTAACCGACGATACAACCCCTTCATAGACCTCCCCGATCTTATCCTGCATATATTCCGCCCGTTTCAGATCATCTACCGCCCGCTCCGCTTCCATCGCAACGCGTTCACATTCGCTGGTATGGCGGCCAAATTCCGGCATCTGCCGTACCTGCTGCTCCAACGCCTTTTCAGACAGCCCGCCCTCGAGCTTTGCGATGATGGCGCGGTGTACCACCACATCGGGATACCGCCGGATGGGCGATGTAAATGGCAGTAATGCTTGAGCGCCAGGCCGAAATGCCCCAGGTCCTCCTCGCAGTATCGTGCCTTTTTCAGGCTGCGCAGCATCACGCGGCTTACCGCATCTGCGTACGGCTCTTTTTCCGTCTGTGCCAAAAGCGCCTGCAGGTCCCTCGGTTTTAGCTTACGCTTCGGCTTTTGAAACGATACGCCCAGCGCTTTGCACATCGCAAAAATTCCGCCATCTTTTCCTCTGCCGGGTCTTCGTGTACACGATACAAAAAAAGGCAGCTCATATTGGCCGGCAAACTTTGCCGCGCATTCGTTGGCCAACAGCATAAATTCCTCGATCATCCGGTTGGCAATGCCGCGCTCATGCACAAAGACGTCCACCGCCCGGCCCTCTTCGTTCAGCGTAAAGGCGGACTCCGGAAACTCAAAATCCAGGCTGCCCCGCCGCTGCTTGTTGCGCATCAGCTTTTCCGCCAGCGCACGCATCTCTTCCAAAAGCGGCAGCACGGTCGATAGTCCTTGGCTATGTCTTTGTCTCCCCGCTCCAAAATGGCATTGGCGTCCTCATAGGTCACACGCTTATCCACATTGATGACCCCGCGCACAAAGCGGTAGCCCATTACATACCCGTTTGGTCCACCTGCATGATGCAGGAAAGCGTCAGCCGATCCTCTTTTTGGTTCAAAGAGCAGATCCCGTTGGAAAGGGCCTCCGGCAGCATAGGCAGCACCGCCCCCGGAAAGTATACGCTTGTGCCCCGTTCATAGGCCTTTATCCAGCGCGCTGCCCGGCTTTACATAATGCGTTACATCCGCAATATGCACATACAGCGCATAGCCCGCATCCGTACGCTCCAGCGAAATGGCATCGTCAAAATCTCTGGCATCCGCGCCGTCGATGGTCACGGTCAAAAGATTGCGAAAATCCTCCCGCTTTGCACTTTCCCGGCTTGTGACCTGCTGCGGCACCTCCTTGGCCTCCATCAGCGTTTTGGTTTCAAACGTCTCTTTCAGCCCATAATGGCGGATAATGCCCAGCAGATCCGCCTCTGCCGAGCCCGCTTCGCCCAGGATCTCTATCACTTCGCCCTCCGCATTGCGGTTGTCCTGCTGATAGGCGGTAATTTTTGCCACCACAAGCTGTCCATGCTGCGCGCCGCCCGTCTTCCCCTTTGGGATGAATAGATCCGGCAGCCGCCTGTCCTCCGGCGTTAAGAAAGAGGCATAGTGCCCTTTTCCAACGTGCCTACCAACGTTTGGCGGGCGCTGCAAAATGCGCAGCACCTCCCTTCCCGCTGCAAGCCCTTGCCGCGCTTGGTCGGCGCAAAGGTGCGTACCAGGGCGCGGTCCCCATGCATGGCCCCCTGCAGCGCATCCTGCGGCAAAATACATCCTCGCTGCCATCTTCCGGCAGCAAAACGCAAATGCGCGTGCCCTGCACCCGGCCGCATACGCAGCCCAAGAGCTGCGGCAGCGCCCATTTGCCCCGCTTGGTCTGCATCAGCAGCCCTTCATCCGCCATACGCGTCAGCCCATCTGCCGCTTCATCCCGGCCCAGCGCCAGCGCTTTTTCCAGCTCCGCCAGGGAAACCGGCGCCGTCTGATCTTTAAAAAATATGCTATAATATCTCGCTCTATCGCTTGGTTATAAAGTTCCACATTTCCTCCAAAAAAGGCGCCCTTTATGAAGAGCACCTTTTCCGTTTTTTATCTTTACTTGGCCCCCGCCCATTATAGGCTCTGCATCAGCACCAGAGCAAAGGAAACAATGCCAACGGCAATGCCGCCAATCTTTGTCATCCGGTTGAGCTTGCCTTCTACCGTACGGGATCTCATCTTGTTCGCATAGGAATCGCTGTTCCCTGTCCCAGCGCCGCGCCGGGTTATCGTCCGCCGGCTTTTGCGCCGCAATGATGAATACGACGAATACGCAAAGGATGCATAATAATATTTTTCCAATTGTGATGACAGTTGTCACTGGAAATCCTCCACTAGCTTGTGTATCAGATGGATTATATCACCCACAGCATAGATTTGCAAGGAAAATCCTCTTTGATTCTTTAGGGTTTCCTCCTCTCCGCCCTGATCCGCTGCCGTCACGTGTCTTAGATTGCCCTTTTTTTTTCAGCAAATATATATTTACACATCATTATATCTGGATTTCATGTGCCGATTTTCTTGCGAATCCTCCCTTTTTTGGGGAATTTAGCCGAACCGCATTGCGGACAATGCGTAATTTCTGTACAATGATTTTGTTATTCTTTAGAAAGGACGCGAGCTATGCTGGAATATAAATTTGATACACAGCTGTTGATCGATGGCAAAGATCTTTCCGAAGATGCCATCAACGAGTACATCACCCAACACATCAAGGAGACTGCCTTTGGCCGCAGGCGATGAAACGCTGATTAAAATCCATTACCATACCAATGAGCCTTGGCAGGTCTTGGAATACTGCGCTTCCCTCGGCGAAATCTACGATGTTGTCGTGGAAAATATGGAGCGCCAAGAAACGGTCTGCCCGGCTGATTTTATTTGCCTTGAAAGTATACCTTTTTGAGGTATACTTAGAAGGAATTTAACGCGCAATTTTCATTGAAAAACAGCACTTTTCGCTTTATATAATCCAATTTACAGATAAAGTAGGGCGATACAAAAAGGTATAGTTTTAGGCGGGAATTTCCATGTGTAACGCAAAACAAAAGCACCGCTTCTCCGCCATGGCGCTGGCGCTGTTGGTTTCCGCGTCCCTGTTGCCCGCCGCGGCTCTGGCCGCCCTGGGCCGGGACAGAAAAACCTGGCGACTGCGACCAGCCGCCCCTACAACGGCACCAAGACTGTTGAGGTTACGGATATGTACTTTGCCCTGGCTGAGGATGTAGATTATGAGGACTTTTTCCGCTACGGCTACCGGCACGCTTGCTTCCGCCAACGCTGGGCGATATACCGTGCTGGAGGAGATGACAAATATCGCCTTCAAAAACCGCGATCCTGAAAGCGATATTGATTGAACGACTGGTAATGTTACTGCCCTGAACGCATGACAAATATTGAAACCGATGTTACCATCACTGAGGCTGTGCCACAGCTTTCTCTCTCCGTAGATGTGCAGTCTGGCAAAGCCGGGCAGGAGGTCACCGTGACCGCCACGCTGGTAAACGACTTTGATGCGCCAGAGGGGCTGCCCACTGCCGAACAAATTTCCCTAACTGCCCAAAAAATGCCACCCTAAAAGAGGGTTCCTCTGTCACGCAAAACGGCAATGCATACAGCGCCGTATTTGTATTGGGCAAGGAAGATGCTGTGTTCTCCGCCAACGTGTTGGATAGTGCCGTCAATTACAGCCCACTGGCGCAGCCGGCCACTGTCTCCGTGGATGTGTTGAAATTGGCGGATTATAGCAAACTGGAAGCCGCCGTTGCTGCCAAAGCCAAGGCCTTAAATCCTGAAGATTACAAGGATTTTTCCGCTGTCCAGTCCGCTTTGAACGCCATCGTCTATGATCTGGATGAAACGCAGCAGGATAAGGTAGACGCCATGACCGCAGCGCTGGAAAACGCCATTGCCGGCCTGGAGAAAATCGCGGACGCAGCGCCGGCCGAGCGGGAATACCGACGCACAGCAAACCGATTCGCCCCAAACAGGCGATGCTTCCGCCTCTGGGCTCTGGTTTACTCTGCTGCTGGTTTCCGCTGCCGGAGGGCTTGGCCTGGCTACCCTGCGTTTGAAAATGAGCTCTTCTAAATAATCCGCCCATGCAAAAGCCAACGGCAATGCCGGTGGCTTTTTTCTTTTTTATCCTCTTATCCCAGCTGCTTTTCCATCAGAAAAACGGCCCTTTGCGAAATACTACATCCCCTACAATGCGATAGCCCATGCGTTCATACAGACGCAAGGCATAGGATTTTGCTTAAACGCATTCAATCGCAGCGCTTTTACGCCCAACGCAGCGGCGCGCGCCTCTGCCGACTGAACGGTCAGCTTGCCCAGACCGCGATTTTGCACCCTTGGGCTTACGCAAAGCCGATGGAGCACCAAAAGCTGTCTGTCTCTGCCCAAACGCCGCTGGTGGATCATACCCAGGTTGAGTACAAATACCGCCGCAGGCCTTCTTCCAGCTCCGCCGCATACATCTGCCCATGCTCAATGTCCTCTTTCAACGTGCGCTCATCCGGTACACCTCATCCCACTGTGGAATGCCATCTTTATCCATGGTATGTATGGTGGCGTCGGTAAACAAAGCGCAAACACCTGCGCCAGATCCTCCGGCCCGCTTTTGCGGAAATGCCAGCTGTTCCATGTTTATTCCTTTATTGGAGAACCAAAAGGACGATAGACAACTGCCACCGTCCTTTTTTATGCCTTGGTTATTTGAGCAGGCTCTTGCCCGTCATTTCTGCCGGCTGCGGCAGATCCATCAATGCCAGCATCAGGCGCCAAATCACAGCGCGCCCTCGTCTGCCAGCTTGCGCTCCGATGCTTCGTCTACCAGCAGCAGCGGCACCAGGCTGGTGGTATGCGCCGTCATCGGGCCGCCCTTTCGTCCACCATCTTTTCCGCGTTGCCATGGTCCGTCCGTCAGCAACACAGCCGCCGCGTTTTGATCACCTCGTCGATCACCTTGCCCGCGCACTCGTCCGACAGCTTCCACCGCTTTGATTCGGCCGTCCATCACACCGGTATGAAGCCTACCATATCGGGGTTGGCAAAGTTTAGGATCATCACGTCGTAATTTGTCGGATTCAATGCGTTTAACCGCCCATCCGCCACCTGGTACCGCACTCATTTCAGGCTGAAGATCATACGTTGCCACTCTTGGGAGACGGGATCAGCGCCCTATCTTCGCCCGGGTTTTTCTACGCCGCCGTTGAAAAAGAACGTAACATGCGCGTATTTTTCCGTTTCGCACGCGCAGCTGCGTTTTGGCGGCAGCTTTCGGCTGGTATTCGCCCAACGTGTTTTTTCAGCTGTTTCCGGCTTAAACGCCACCTCCAGCTTGTCGGCAAAGGTCGCATCATACTGCGTCATGCTGACATACTTGAGCGGAAATACCCGTTTTTGCGTGTAAAAGCCGTCAAAAATCCAGCGCCCGCGTAATCTCACGCACGGTCCGACGGAAGTTGGCAAAAATCACGCTGTCTCCTGCTGAATGGTAGCCACCGGCGCACCGTTTTTCCGTGATAACGATGGGCTTGATGAATCTATCCAGCCAGCACCCTCATCATAGCTCTTCTGTACCATCGCTGCCGGGTCCTCAAGTGATACGCCTTCGCCCAGCACCATGAGTGCGTTGTACGCCTGCTGCACGCGCTCCCAGCGGCTGTCACGGTCCATGGCGCGGCCGATGATGGTCGCATCTTGCTAACGCCCAGCTCTTGGATGGCCTGCACTCTGTTCGATATAGTTTGCCGCTGGTCGGCGCTACATCGCGGCCATCCATAGCAGTGCAGATATACCTAGCGCCCTGGCGCTTTGCCATCTCTGCCAGCGCCAAAAATGGTTGATGTGGTGTCGCCGTTATCGGAGCAAAGCGCAAACAAATGCAGGGCCTTTGTCGTTTGCCTTTGCATTCATGCATCGCGTCCAAAAACGCGGATTTTCAAAGAAGTCGCCATCCTGATGGATTTTGTAATGCGGGTCAGCTCCTGATACACCACGCGGCCGGCGCCGATGTTCAGGTGCCCTACCTCGAATTGCCCATCTGCCCTTTCAGGATTCTACCGCCAGCCGCTGGCGGCCAGGCGGGTGTACTTGGCAAATAAGGCGTCCAAATGGGGGTTGTTGTTGTCAACCGATGGTTCTTTGGTTTCGGCGTTTACGCCAAAACCATCCAGAATGATCAATGCAGTCATGGTTTTCACATTTGTTTACCTCGATTGCTTGATTATTGATTGTTGACGAGTTTGAGAAGTCTACCGGCTTCAATGCCGCACCGCCGATGAGGCCGCCGTCGATTTCGGGCTGCGCCATCAGGTTCGCTACGTTGCCGG
>VOFH01003664.1_pt1 | contig 21520 bp, 25 predicted proteins | sample 5384091 | NCBI WGS metagenome assembly VOFH01 (sample SAMN12384727, study PRJNA508395) | human gut metagenome | isolation source: healthy gut G | host: Homo sapiens
TACTTTTCCTGTCAAAAGCATGCACCTTGGTAACAGGAAGTCCACCTGCCATGCCCTCCAGATAATCAATCTATATAACCAAGGGAATCTGCCCCTTATCATCTTACAGATTTCTTCTGTGGAGGCTGTGCTGCGATCAGCTGGTCATTGCTTGGCACATCGGTTCCGAAATAGCATGATGTAAAAATGGCGGGAACTGATCCTTACGTGCATCGCTTCTTTCGTTACGCGGATCAGGGTTTGCGGTGGTTCCACGGACAATAGAATCATCCACAAGTACAATCCTCTTATCTTTACAATTCCAATACGCTCAGAACTTTCAGGCCAACGCTGGATTCGTTCTTCCTGAGTAGGTTTGATAAAAGTTCTAAGCTGATATAGCTGTTCTTATAAATGCAAACTGAATGGAATTCCAGATTCTTCAGAAATCGCTTTGGCTGCAGGAAACCGGATTCCGGAACGCTGCAGTACAAGATCTGCCTCTACAGGATACGATTTTGCAAGGATTTTACCGCCACGTGATTCACGTGCGCCATAGACCTTCACCCCATCAATGGTACTGTCAAGTCTTGCAAAATATATATACTAAAAAACACAGTGAGCGTTTTTTCACAGTATCTGCAGCAGACGCAAGCTCTTTATTGACGCCCTTTGCGTCTTTTTGTAATCATCGAATCTACCAGGTTCAATGTCACGGATAAACTCGGCACCTACAGATGTGAGCACAGCCTCTGTAGAAGCCAGCACATGGCATTTCCTTTTTTTCCCCGAGACAGAGAGGTTTTAAGTCCATATGGGTCGCGGACTGCGATCAGTTTTCTCATGGGGGCTCATGATCACAAGACCATGCGCCTTGCAGCTTCCTTTGCTGTATTCAGTTGCCTCTTCTACACAGGTGGAATGCGCACGTTCTCTTGCGATATGAAAACGCAATAACCTCTGAATCTGTAGTTGTATGAAAACTGCTCCATTCTGATCAGTTCATTTCAGTGTCCCAGTATTAACAAGGTTTCCATTGTGTGCAGTGCCAGAGTTCCCTTTATATAAGACAAAACCAAAGGCTGTGCGTTCTCTGCAACGGAACTCCTGTTGTGGAATATCTTACATGACCAATTCCAATATCCCCCTCACCTTATGGAGTGTATCTGTCTGAAGCACTTCGCTTACCAGACCAAGAATCCTTATGAAACTTAATATTTCCAATAGGTCCCTTTAGTATCCGATACTGCCAGGCCACAGGCTTCCTGACCACGGTGCTGCAAAGAAGTCAGACCATAGTAAATAGAAGACGTCACATCATCCAGGTCATAGATTCCGAAGACACCACACTCTTCTTTTTTATTCTGCCATTTGTTTTTCCTCGGTACTGAGTTTTATTTTAATGATCAACCAATCTCAAAAATGCATCCCATTTCGTCGATTTTGCGTATCGCCAAATAAATTTACAGCCAAGAAACGTATCGTTATCAAGCACTATCACATATCTTACTCAAAATTTTTTCTGAATTTTGAACAAAATTATAATGAAGAAACCTATTTGTCAATTTGCCTATCCTAATTTGAGCAAGAACTTTTTCAGTCAAAGCAAAAAATCTTTGGAATTTTTTAAAAAGATTACATCCGTTTTTTTGAGCCTTTTTCGTTTTAAAGGCGCTTTCGTTTCATAGAAAATGTTCGATGAGAATTTTTCTATGAGACAAACCATGAGCAGTCACAATGGTGAAGCGGACATATTCAGAAAATAAAAGTGAAAGGAGAGTATCCTTAGCTGACACAAAATATCTTCAACTGTACGGAAGCCTAGTCTTCACGACATGATTATGCAGTAAATTACTGCCAGTGTACAAAGCGTTCGAAAAAAAACAATCGGGGCAGCACTCACCTGGAACTTGATGTTGCCAACTCCGTTGCTGTAGCCAGTATGAAAAGAATGGGCAATCGAAAACAGCGCTACTTTCATTATACTCACTGGTTTCAGCCGCTTACAAAATGTAACAGCTGAAAAACACGGCAGTTTCATTTCTCCGGGCGATGGACAGGTGATCATGGATTTCTCCGGAAAAGAACTTATAAAGGGTGAACCGGATGCCTCCAGTTCCCCTTCCGGCGGCTTCGTGCCACTTTTTGAGGCAAGAGGTTATACCGCATAGGATCCAATCATCGGCATTCATCAAAGACGGAACCCTTTATATTCCTACCGCATTCTGTTCCTACAGCGGTGAGGCTCTTGACAAAAAGACTCCTCTCCTTCGTTCCATGGAGGCCTTAAATAATGAGGCAAAAAGATGCTTCACTGTTCGGCAAAACAAGGGACCGGCGTCAAACATGTTTCCGCAACCGTAGGACCGGAGCAGGAATATTTTCCTGGTTCCAGACAAGGATCTTTACAAAGTCAAAGAAAAAGACCTTGTATTCTGCGGACGTACCCTCTTCTTGGTGCCCTGCTCCAAAGGGACAGGAAATGGAAGATCACTATTTCGGAACCTTTAAAACCATCGGTCTGCAGCTTACATGCATGATCTCGACCTGGAGCTCTGGAAGCTTGGCATTCCTGCAAAACAAAACATAACGAGGTTGCGCCTGCACAGCATGAGCTGGCCCCTGTATTCGATACAGCAAACGTTGCGGTTGACCACAACCAGCTCACAATGGAAATAATGAAAAGGTTGCTGAAAAACATGGTCTATGCCTCAATAAAACGAAAAGCCGTTCGATGGGATCAACGGAAGCGGAAAACACAACAACTGGTCCATGACAACCGATGACGGCGTAAATCTCCTTGATCCGGGAAAAACACCTGCTGAAAATACAGTTCCTGATTTTCCTGACAGCTGTTATCAAAGCAGTTGATGAATATGCAGATGTACTTCGTATTTCAGCAAGTGCAGGAAATGATCACCGTCTCGGTGCAAACGAGGCTCCGCCTGCTGTTGTATCCGTATTCCTCGGCGATGAACTGACAGAAGTATTAAAATCTATCGAAAATGATACTTATTTTGCGGGAAGCCGAAAAAGTCCAGATGGATATCGGTGCAAAAGTACTTCCGCATTTTTGTAAAGACAATACAGACAGAAACCGTACTTCTCCATTTGCATTTACCGGAAACAAATTTGAGTTCCGTATGCTTGGTTCTGAAGCTTCTGTTGCAAACCCGAACATCGTCTTAAACACTGCTGTTGCTGGGGTGTGTTCGAAATTTGCCGAACAGTTAATGGATGTTCGGAAGACAAGATGGAGGATGCAATCCACGAACTGATCAAGAGACAATTATTGATCATAAACGTGTTATCTTTAATGGAAACGGTTATACAGACGAATGGATCGAAGAAGCTGAAAACGTGGTCTCTTCAACCTGAAATCTACACCGGATGCTCTTCCTCAGTGGATTGCTAGAATAAGAATATTGAACTCTTTACCAAAATATATCATATCTTCACAAAAGAAGAAATTGAATCCCGTTATGAGATCTGGCTGGAATCCTATTCCAAGATTCTTAACATTGAGTCCAATACTATGGTTGAAATGGTACAGAATTCCATCTGTATATCGCATATATTGACAGAAAGTTGCAGAATACAGCAAGTTGCAAAAAATCAGTTGTTTAGATGTCAGCACAGCTGTGAAGTGAAACTGCTCTGATCTCAAAAGCTGTCACGGCTTGCAGACACCATTTCAAAAGGTCTTGAGACCTGAAAGCAGACACTGCCAAAGCTTGCTTCTACAGAAGATGTTCTGGCTAATGTAAAAGCATACCAGACAGTTGTTCTTTCTGATATGGATGAACTCAGAAAGTCTGTAGATGCAGCAGAAGACTCTGATTCCGGATGACTGCTTCCATATCCTACATATGACAAGCTTCTATATTTGATCCAGAGGTTTAATTAACAGGTAAATAACAGGGGAATATCTTTATGAACTCTACTTCATAATTCATTATCGATTTCCTCATCCATTAATCACACGATATTTTGATATTCCCCTGTTTTTACATATATTTGATTTTAAGCTGTATTCATACGGTCGCGTCAAAATTCTTTTTTTATTACATCAGCTTTTCGTTATCACTGATACTGGATAAATATTCTTTATGTTTTGCAAAAGCGCGATGAACTGGTTACATTTCCAAACATTCTTTTTATAAAAATATGAGGAAATTTTTATGGGAGGGAGAATATTATTATGGAATTTTCCGCAGTAAACACAATATGGGTGCTGGTCGGCGCCGCGCTGGTACTTCTTCATGCAGGCCGGGTTCGCCATGGTGGAAACCGGCTTCACAAGAGCAAAAAACGCAGGTAACATTATCATCATGAAAAACCTGATGGACTTCTGTATCGGAACCCCGGTCTTCTGGCTGGTCGGCTTCGGTCTGATGTTTGGTGCAGGTAATGGATTTATCGGAAAGATCGGTGGTATTGCCACAGAAGCACACTATGGTTCAGGAATGCTTCCTGACGGAGTTCCTTTCTGGGCATTCTTAATCTTCAGACAGTATTCTGTGCAACATCCGCAACAATTGTTTCCGGTGCAATGGCAGAACGTACCAAGTTCCTTTCCTATTGCGTCTACAGCCTTATGATCAGTCTTGTTGTATATCCGGTATCCGGACACTGGATCTGGGGCGGCGGATTTATCAGCCAGATGGGATTCCACGATTTCGCAGGTTCCTGTGCAGTTACATATGGTAGGTGGTGTGGCAGCTCTGATCGGTGCCATCATCCTTGGACCTCGTATCGGTAAATATACAAAAGGACGGCAAATCAAAGGCTATCCCAGGACACAACCTTCCAGTTGGTGCTTTAGGTGTATTTATCCTCTGGTTCTGCTGGTTCGGATTTCAACGGTGCTTCCACTGTCAGCATGGAAGGCGATGCAATCGTTGTAAGTGCAGGAAAATCTTCGTTACTACTAACCTTGCAGCAGCTGTTGCAACTGTAACTGTTATGATCATCACATGGGTACGTTACAAAAAACCGGATGTTTCCATGTCTCTGAACGGTTCTCTTGCAGGACTTGTTGCTATTACAGCCGGATGTGATACCGTATCTCCTACATCTGCAGCTATCATCGGAGTTGCCTCTGGATTCATTGTAGTATTTGGTATTGAATTTGTTGATAAAGTTCTCAAAATTGATGACCCGGTTGGTGCTGTTGGCGTTCACGGTCTTAACGGTGCTTTCGGAACCCTTGCTGTCGGTCTTTTCTCCGACGGTTCAGGCACAGACTGGAAAGGACTCCTTACAGGCGGCGGCTTCCACGGATTTGGTGTTCAGTTCACAGGTATGATCATCACCATCGCATGGGTTGCTGTTACTATGACAATTATCTTCCAGGTGATCAAACACACAATCGGTCTTCGTGTTTCCGCTGAGGAAGAGATCGCAGGTCTTGACTCCAAAGAACATGGTCTTGCAAGTGCTTATGACGGATTCTTTGTACATGACCATGACTGTTCTGTTCCTGTCCTATGGGCGTTCCAAAAAGCCCTGTTGTTAAAACCCCAGACCTTCTGCTCCTGCTGAAATTCATTCCGGAACTTCCAAAGAAGGCGTACAAACTGACAAAGGTTGTTATCATTACCCGTCAGAACAAGCTTGGAAGAGTTTATGCAGGCTATGAATGAAATCGGTGTAACCGGAATCACCATTACAAATGTTCTTGCTGTGGTGTCCAGAAGGGCTCCGGCCATTATCGTGGCAAGTTGAAATGGATAAGGAATCTAAGCCTGAAAGTCAAGATTGAAATTGTTGTCAGCCTTGTTCCTGTTCAGAAGGTTATCGAAACCGCCAAGAAAGTTCTTCATACTGGTCAGATCGGTGATCCCTTATTTAAAAACAGCTCCTGGAATTTTTCCGAGCTGTTTTCTCTCCCGCGTTCCGGCACATATGTCCGCACATGCTGCTTCCTATACAAATATTTTGTTATCCATTATATTTCTGCAAAAGTCCAGTTCTTTCTAAAATCGCATCCTCATACTTACTTACTGCCTGAAATTATGCGAAAATATTCGATTCTCCAGTTCTCTGCTGCAACTGCATTCCAGGGTAATCCTATCAAAGTGATCGGCGTAAATCATCTTTCTTGAATTTTCGCATGCTACCCTGCGAAGACCCTTGTCCTCTGTGAGAAGGCTTACATAATCCATGGCAGGTTGGCTGTTGTAAAATCGTGGGAAACCATTAGCTGCTGTTCATTGTAACATTTCTCTACCGCCTGCTCCAGTGCCAGTTGGGAATATAAAGTGTCCAGATGACTGAGTTGCCTATCCAGTAGCGGCTGAGACACAACTGTTCTGAGAATATCTGCAAGCTAGGAGAAGATTCTTTTGCTCCACCAGGAGCAGATCACATACCGAACTGTAGATCAGTTCTTTCCTCAAAACCATGCTTTTCCGGTAGCTTATCACCCTGGATCATCGGTATCAAAGCCTGCATCTAAAATTCTTAAGAACAGTGGCTTCATGCGTAATGCACTCCCCATGCATCTGAAAAGATATGCCATCTTAACATTTTCGCCAAGACGGATTGCCGCTTTTCCTTTGATAACATCACGAAGAAGGGTCGTCTTTCCAGTACCGTTTTGGTCCCACAATTGCAACCTTATCCCCTGCATGTGAAGAAACTTAGGAAACATGTTCCATAATCTCACGGTCAGGTCACATTATAGTCTTCTACACTTAACACTATCTTCTCAGCTTCAGCCTTCTGCGCATTCGCATCTCCCAACTCGGATTTTCTTTTCACTTTCCAAAGCTTCTTCCGGAGTTTTCACCAGAAACTTCCGCATCAAAAACCTCATCTGCATGACCTACGATCTCCGGCTGCTTAATTATCCACAAATGGAGACTCCTTTTGTCTTTCTCGCTTCCAGACGTTCCAAAAGGGAAACTCGCGCATGCGAGGCTTCACTTGCCCCTTGTTACAAATTGTCAATGGCAGTAGCGCTGTTTCGAAGACGCCTGCACACGTCTTGCGGTTACGCTCGATTTCCTCCGCATCTGCCGCCGCGGCAGCTCGCCGCACGCTTCAATTTTCATCTGCAAAGTGCAAATTATGTCGCATACATCCACGCATCGACGTCGTGCAATCTCCGTGATCTCGGATGGAGGATCTTGTTGAAATAATGATCGAAGACTAGCGGTTGTGGGTGATCGCAAGCAATGTTCCCACCGCGGGAATTGAGTCGATTCCGGTATATCAAGTGCTGAAATCCAGGAACACATCTGGCTCATCCACTTGTAATAAATTTCGGGCTGATCATCATCTCTGCTGGATGGCCTGCGCCACGGCTTGAACTCCTCCACCGCTTACTTTTGTAAGAAGCTGGTCTTCACTTGCCAGCCAGACCACTGTTGCTCAGCGCTGCTTGCATGAATATTGCTTTCATAAAAGTCACCCGTCAATGGCATTAAAGTCATCTAGAGTCTGCTGATGTCCTCCATCAGCTCCTCCAGTATGATCACCGTAACTGCCATATCCTCGCAGATCTGGTTGATCTTATTCTGAGCTTACAAAATTCTTTCACTGATGTAATCAAATACCGTAACCTCTTTTCTCTCAATGGTGTAAAAACTGACTGACATGTCCAATCCTTCGAGGTACATCCACGATCAGCTTTCCATCGTATAAATATTTATCCGGATGAAGATCATGTCCCACCAGTGTACTTACCGTTATGGTTCCGATAAAGGCCCAATGCATCATCCTCAGGGTAAATGAAAATTTTTATTATATAACTCTTTATGTGGAAAGAATAGGATAAATTCTCTGCTTTAAATCATAAGTACTCCTCTAATAGTTGCCTTTTATTTTAATTTCGGCAGGTTTCCACCTGTAATGTGCAGCCAGATACGCATCAGGATCACCGCTGCGCAGATCCAAAAGATCAAGGAGAACACCACGCAAACCAGCGAGTACGTATACACACAAACAATAGCTCCCACTAATGGATGCACATGCATAAATATGCTTTACAAAAATATAAAGGCGGCACCTCTGCCATCATATCACGGAGCAATCCTCCGCCAACACCGGTGATGGTTCCCACAAATACCAACAGGAAAGTGTTGTCTGCAAACCCCTGACGGATTCCAGTATTTACGCCAACCACAGTAAAATCCCAAGTCCACAGAGTCCATCACCAGCATTACTTTGTCATAAGTAACATTTCCTTTCAGCATCTCCCTTTTTAAAATAAAGAAGAAAAAACACCAGCACTGAAGTAAGCACTGCTACAGCCGCATATACTGGCTTTCTGACGAGAGTAATTCCAAGCGTCACATCACGAATCATACCCCGCCAACTGCAGTGATCACCCCAAGAACCTGAAACTCCGAAAATATCCATCTTCTGCTCCGATCCCACCAGTGCACCTGACGCTGCAAAATGCAATAGTTCCAATCATCTCCAAAATAAATGTGATTGTTTCCTGATACCCCATAAAACAATAACCTGCCCACTTTTTATCCATGCCATTCTCATAAAGTTTGTCGCAGTAAAAACTACTTTTTGTGTTTATCACAAGAGGGTTCTCCTTTCCCGCTTGTTCCCATAAATGACACCCAATCAGTATAACATATAATCTCCCTGTTTGCCACCTGAAAAACTCCGAAAAATCCAATTAATTTCAGCATATCCAAATTATGAAACAGCTCGAAAATATGACTGAAGACTTCTCCTCCGGCCATACACTTATTTTTCTTTAATATTTTTCTTTAATATTTTTTAATATTTTTCTTTAATATTTTTCTTAATCTAATATATTTTTCATACACGCCATCAACCCTTAACACCGCCAAGTAACACCTGCGACGATGTACTTGGAAAGTACCAAGTATACAACAACCAGAGGGATAATAGTAACAAACAGTCCACATAAACTACACCATAGTCAGTACGGAACTGGTTAGAACTCAGCAGCTGTACAAACATAGGAAGTGTTTTCTTGGAATCTGTTGTCAGCAAAATGGTAGGTGTAAACAGGTTGTTCCACTGTGCGATGAACTGGAAGATTGACCTGTGTGGCAACTGCCGGTTTCATAATTGAAGGATAATTTTGTTAAAGGTATTCCACTCTTTGAACCGTCGATTCTAGCTGCCTCGATCATCTCCTAGAGAAAGTGTACTTTCCATATACTGTTTCATAAAGAAAAACAACAGTTGGAGCTGCAATGGTAGGAATGATCAACTGGAAACTGTATGTGTATCGATCAGCTTCAGATCCAGCATGAAACGGTAAAGGAAAACCCGATGATGGAAATCTGATTCTTTGGGTACCATCATAACTGCCATAATAAATGCCCATGCAAATTTTGAATTTGAAATCATATACATGGATACCATAAGCTGTCAGAGATGAAAAATAAACTTCGACAGGGAGTTCCAGGAATCGTAATGGTTGCAGAGTACGACGCTTTCTGCAAAGTACTCTGCATACCGTCTCTGCTTGATCATCAGGTCCGGTTCTCGATCATCAGGTGTGTGTGGACGGAATCAGGGAAACGCACCAGCCTTGATAGACTCGTGAATCTCTTGTTGCGTCTCATAACCAGAAGAACAAATGGCAAAAGTGCAATGATACAGAATAAAATACAAATAATGGTAGGAAGAAGACTTTCTCGATGCAGCATATTCTTGCTGCTGGCTGTCTGCTGTTGGGTGCTTTACTCATGATCTTCCACCTGCCCAACTTTCTACGCTGTTTCTGCTCTTTTTCATTACGTCTGTCTTCGCTGTCGCTCGTCGTTGCGAACAGGATCGACTGACAACCAACGATAATAAACAGTACTACGGAAACGGCTGCTGCCTTCCAACATCGCTGTTGTACAAACGCATAATATACATGGCCATTGTGGTAGTCTTATCATCTGGCAGACCAACAAGTCCGGTCTCCGGAACGTTGAACAGTGCTGATATCATACATCTGAAGACCACTGATTGCGGAGGTAACCAGGTACAGCATAATTGGTTCTAAAGCGGTAAAGTGATGTAGCGGAATTTTTTCCAGCCTGTTGCACCATCAATATCAGCAGCCCCAAAAGTCCCTGGTCAATGCCAAGAACGCCTGAAATCAGAAGCAGTGGGTCGTATTACCAAACCACATCCACCACAGAATGTGGAGATCAGCCCACGGCCTCGCTGACATAAATCGGAAAGTTCTTGTTGAGAACGCCCCAGTCCTTCCAACGTCTGGGTGATTGGTCCGTACTGGGAAAATAAAGATTTAAACAGTACAGAAACGGAAGCTGCAGTGATAACGCTTGGAAGGTAAAATAACCTTCATCGCACCGGTTCTTTTACCTTAACCTCCTCATCCGTCAGCCATACAGCCAGAAGAAACCAGAATCTGAGGAACAAAGTTGCAGCCCCACATTACAAAGTGCGTATTTTTCAGATAGCTAATTACATAACCCTCTCTCTCCTGCAGCCATACCAAGGATATTTACAAAATTCTGAAGTCCTGCAAACTCCATGAATTCACGTCCGTTACGTTTGTAGTAGGTTAAGGTACTATAATAGAAAGTATTGATCAGTGGCCACAGCTGGAACACCAGATAAGTGATAAAAACAGTGCAATAAAAGTAGCCATACCTTCCATAATCGATCATTTTTTCTTTTTTCTTATTCATAACAGCCTCCTGTCTGAAGTTGCCTGCTTTTCCCAGGCAGAATGCCTGACACTGGTGGGAGTACCTGCCCCTTTGGGCTTCTGCCATCCTCCTCTGCCACTGGCAGTCATTCTGCTTTTTATAGCAAAAAGCAGCTGCTCGCTTATATAAGAATGTGCTGCTCCTTCTTTGGGGAAGAAGCAGCACACTCACTACTTACTTATGATTGACTCTGCAAACTCTTAAGCCACATTATTCTGCGCTCAGGTAAGAGAATGTATCATGGATAGATGCAGTCAGATCTGCAAGTGCAGTATCAAGGTCTTTTTTTTCGCCTGTAGCATAAGCCTTGGTCTGAGTATCCATAAGGAAAAGGATCTGCTGGTCTTCTGCTGTTACCATAGAAGCGTCAAGTCCGTCTGCTAATGGAAGGAAGAACTCCATGAAGTTCTGTCCAGCGTCTGGATACAGATAGCCGTTTCCATCTGCGGATGTACCAGCCTCGATGATCTTGCTGACAGCTGCTGTATTGTTTACATAGTCAGAGTTCAGAGCGTTGATTGCAACCATTCCATCTTCATCACATGTGAAGAACTTCATAATCTTAGCTGCAAGCTCGGTATCTGCACAATCTGTTGTAGCTGCAAGTCCTGTGCCCCCAATAGCATTTTGTCTGGGTAGGGAACAAGGATTGTGTTGCCTTTCCAAGCATCACTTAAGCTCCAGTATACAAACCATGGGCATCCCATATAAGCAAGTGCTGCGTTAGAATCAACGCCATCACCACTCATGTTTGCACTCCAGTCAGCGCTCCACTGATCTGTGTTGAAGGTAAGATCTTCATCATAAAGAGTCTTAGCTGTTTCCATATATGTCTTGATGTTGTCATCAATTGTAATCTTATCGTTCTCATCATAGAAGCCCTGGGTTCTGGAACCGGTCAGGCTACGTTTGATCTCATCATAACCGGAGAACAGTTTGCATTTTCCACCGGAAGCGTCATTCACTTCTTTTGCTGTAGCAACAATGGTATCCAGATCTTTGAATTTCTCAGCTAAAGCTGCCGGATCTGTTGTTCCAAGATATTTCTCAGCCAGATCTGCACGAACTGCATAGCATCCAGGAGTTGCCTGCCAGAACAGAGCTCTTACGTTTCCATCAACATCGGATCCAAGATCCAGATTGTACTGATAGCTGTTTGCATAGTCATCAGCTGTGATTCCAAGATCTGCTACATTCTGTACCCAGTCGCTGTTTACATATTTCTGAACATAGTCAACTTCCAGACCCATCATGTCAGGATATAACTCATTTGAAGGATCATCAAATTACAGGATCCAGTTTGCTCTGATAATAATCAGATCCGCCTGTGTTTACGAATACGATTCTTTCATAATCATCTGGATAAGCCTCTTTGAATGGTCCATCAAGGATCTTCTTGATATCAATCGTTCCATCCCCATACTACAAAGGAATCATCTGCGGAAGCGTCACCGGTAACTTCGTTTTCCGGTGTTTCTGCATCTTCTGCCATAACCGGGACTGCACATAATGTCATTCCTGCCAGCATAGAAGCTGTTAATAATACGCTCACCATTTTTTTTCTTCATGTTACTTCCTCCTTTAATTATATCTTTTAATTTTTTTAATAACTACTTGAAATTTTTTGATGGATACAAAGTTTTCACGGAAGCACCTTTAAAAAGGGTTCCATCCACTGTGTATTTCTCAATAACTGTTGTCTTCGGGTGCTCAATCAGCTCAATCAGCCTTTCTGCCGCTATCCTTCCTGATTGCCGCTGTATCCTGGCAAAGGGTTGTCAGCTTGGGTTCAAGAACCTGGGCGATATTGATTCCATCGTACCCGGCTACTGAAATGTCTTCCCGGTATCCGAAGTCCTCTTTCCCGTATCTCGTTTATCCCTCCCATCGCTGCATAATCGTCAGGATAGAGAATACAGGTTGGCGGATCTTTCAAATCCAAAAGTTCACCGGTTCTCTCACCTGCCAGATCAGCATCTCTGTAAAAGACGGTTTTACATATTCATCCGGTTCTTCAATACCCAGCCTTTGCAGGGTCCGGTAAAAAGCTTCCCAGACGATTCTTGGTAACCGATGTGTCATCTCCGTGAATGTAAGCGATCTTGCGGTGTCCCTTCTTATATATATAGGTAACAAGTTCTTCCATTCCCTGGATGTTGTTGGATACTACCGATATCCTTCCATCACAGATATGATCGATGGTCACCCGGAATGTCTGAAAGGAGAAGCTCTGAACCTCTTCTGCGGTAAAATCCACAGGCCATTACTACTCCGTCCACGCCCCGGTATCTGCAGTGCTCCAGGTAGGTCATCCTTTACCGGAAACATTTCCGCTTGTAAAAGTAATGTCATAGCCTTTCGCTTCTGCGGTGCTTTTGAAGCTTTTCAGCACTCTGTTGAAGTAATCATGTGTGAGACCGCTTCGGGCCTCGTCCACAAATAAAACTCCCAGATTAAAGGTTCGCTTCGTCTTCAAAGCTCTTGCCGATGAGTTGGGAAGATATCCCATCTCTGAAGCCGTTCTTAATATGTAGTTTTTGTTTCTTCTCCGATATCGGAGTAACCATTTAATGCTTTACTGACAGTGGCGACTGAGACATTACATTGTTTTGCGATTTCTTTCATGGAAACCATATGCTTGCCTCATTCTTTCCTGTTTTTCTTTTCCTGTCATCTCTAAATCGTTTTCGTAAGCTTATAGTACCCTAGTGCACAAAAAAAATCAAAGTGGTTTCTGGCGTTTTTGTGCGTTTTCACGTCATTCTACCTATTGCACAATTTGGATATTTGTGTTTTTAACAATTTAATCGTGAATAAGAGCTCTTTTCGAAATGTTTTCATGAAAAGTTTCGTGTTTTAAATCTCTGATTTGTAATATATAATAGATTTAATTATTACTGTAATTTTTTTATGTTGCTTTTAATCAGTCTTTCTATTATACTAAGAACAAATATATACCATTATTCTTTACTTTTATTTCTTATTGCCTTTACTTATTCGTTTTCGTGTGTTAATTATCTCACAATTCAATCAATTGATTTTTTCGAAACTACTCATTGCATTTGCAAAACATTATTACTTATATAAGCGCAGATCACTATGCAGCTTCGAAAATTAAAATAATGCACCCTGATGTAAATCACGAATAGCAATCAACCAATTAGAAAGAAAATTCAGCAAGAATAAAATTTATCAAAGGAGATCCACTATGAATTTCGGACATTTTGATGACGTCAATAAAGAATATGTTATTACAACACCAGATACTCCACTTGCCGTGGATCAATTATCCATGGCTCCAAGGATTTTTCTCTTTGATTTCCAACACCTGCGGCGGCTACAGTTTCTATAAAGATGCAAAACTTCTCCGCCTGACAAGATATCGTTACAACAACATTCCAAAGATGAAACGGAAAATATTTCTATATTAAAGAAGGGGATGTGTATGGAATCAGGGATGGCAACCCGTACTCCTGACTTGGTTCGTATGAATGCCGCCATGGTATGGGATAGCCAAAGTTTCATCCGCGAAAAACGGCTTGAAAGCATGATCTTCTTGCTTTTTTGTCCCTGTTTCCGATCCATGTGAGATCAATCAAGCTGGTTTTGACTAATGAAAGCAAATAAACGAAAACGTTTTCGTTGTTTTCATATCTAGAGTTCTGCCTCTGGAATGCGATGGATGATATGACAAACTTCCAGCGTAACTTAAATATCGGAGAAGTAGAAGTAATCGGTTCGACGATCTATCATAAAACAGAATACCGCGAACGCCGTAATCATTACGCCGTTTTTCTGTAACACTCCAGACATTGATGGCTTCGACACAAGCCGCGATGAGTTCCTCGGTGACTTGGCCGCGGTGTTACCAATCCGAATCGTTGTAGAGGACGGAAAAGCGACAAATTCTGTTGCCAGCGGATGGTATCCCGGTTGCCCCACCAGATCAATATCACATTGGCTCTGGGAAGAAAAAGAATATGTTTTCCTTCTCGGATATTGTGAAAAGTGGAAGAACAAATGGGAGGCTTTAAACGTGATCAAAAAAGCAGCCTGCTAAAGAAGATCATGGAGCAAATATCAGACGGATGAACAGGTAAATGACGCATTTCGCCATCCTGAATGATACATGGGATGATCTTCTTTCCAAATATACGGTAGAGTCTCAGGATGAGAAACGTAAACCGTATGGCAAATATCTGGAACCAGTATCAGTGTATGGTTACATTTAACATGTCCCGGTCCGCTTCTTACTATGAATCCGGAACCGGACGTGGAATGGGCTTCCGTGATTCCTGCCAGGATCTTCTTGGTTTGTACATTTGATCCCGGAGCGCGCAAGAGAACGTATCATTGATATTGCTTCGACACAGTTCGAGGATGGAAGTGCTTTACCATCAGTACCAGCCACTGACCAAAAAAGGTAACCTGGATATCGGAAGCGGATTTAACGATGACCCATTGTGGCTCATTGCTGAACTTGGCCGCTTACTTAATCCGGAAACCGGCGATTATTCCATTCTGGATGAAATGGTTGCTTTTGACAATGCCATATGGAAAAGTTGCTACGACATTATTTGAACATTTAACTCGTTCGTTTGATTATATTGTAACCCATCAAAGGTCCCACAATCTTCCATTGATCGGACGTGCTGACTGGAATGACTGTCTGAACCTGAACTGCTTTTCCAATGAACCTGGTGAATCCTTCCAGACCACAGGACCATCTGATGGACCAGTTGCAGAATCTGTATTTATCGCCGGCATGTATGTAAAATACGGAAATGAGTTTGCAGAGATCTGCGAGACGTGTTGGAAAAAGAGAAACAGATCGCGCAGAAAGCTGTTGAAGAAATGACAGGCAGTCCTTGACGCTGGCTGGGATGGAGAATGGTTCCTTCGTGCTTACGACGCCGACGGAGAAGAAGGTTGGCTCCAAAGAATGTGAAGAGGGGCAGATTTTCATTGAGCCGCAGGGCTTCTGTATCATTGCCGGTATTGGTGCAAAAAGAAGGCCTGGCAAAAAAGCTCTTGATTCTGTAAAAGAGCGCCTGGACACCAAATATGGTATTATGCTTCACCAGCCGGCTTACACCAGATATTACCTGAACCTTGGTGAAATTTCTTCCTACCCTCCGGGATACAAAGAAAATGGAATCTTCTGCCATAACAATCCATGGATTTCCATTGCCGAAACCGTTATCGGAAGAGGAAACCGTGCTTTTGAAATTTATAAAAAGACCTGCCCGTCTTATATTGAAAAAACATTAGCGAAATCCATCGCACAGAGCCTTATGTCTATTCCCAGATGATCGCAGGACGGGATGCAGCCCGGCCATGGCGAAGCGAAAAAAACAGCTGGCTTTTACCGGAACAGCTGCATGGACTTTCGTGAACCTCCCAGGCAATTCTGGGGTGTACAGCCATCCTATGATGGACTTTCCATTGATCCGTGTATTCCGGAGGGCTTCGGTGACTTCACCCTCACCCGCCGCTTCCGCGGTGCCACCTATTACTTCGACGTTAAGAACCCGAATAATGTAGAAAAGGGTGTAGCTTACCTGGGAGGTTGATGGCAGGCATGTGGATGGAAATGTGGTACCTGTTGAGGATGGAAAGACAGAGTATCATGTGACAGTGCATATGGAATAAAAATAAATATTACTAATTTTAGCAAGAGCCCCCGGAACCGAAATTCCGAGGGCTCTTGTTTTCTATCTGTTTTATTTCTCGTAAAGCGGATGAATTTCTTTCTTATACGCATATCGTATAAACACAAAGCAGATCACTCCCGAGAACACCTCTGCAATGGGAAAGGACCACCAGCAGGCTCCAAGGCCACCTGCTTTTGACAGGATAAATGCAGCCGGAAGTAGCACTACCAGCTGACGCAGCACAGACACCGCAAGGCTTAAAAAGCCATGTCCCAATGCCTGAAACACAGAAGATGCAACCACAGAAAATCCTGCGATCAGAAAGCTGAGGCTGATGGTACGAAGTGCCGGGATACCGATTGCCATCATATCGTCAGAGGCGCTGAAAATTCCAGAAGGCTTCCCGGGAACAGCTGGAATACAGCGAAACCAGCAAGCATAATACATACTCCGTAAATAATACTCAGCTTAATTGCTTTCGTAATACGCTTCGGTTTTCTGGCACCATAGTTGTAAGCAACAATGGGAACCATTCCATTATTCAGTCCAAACACTGGCAAAAAATAAAGCTCTGAAGCTTGAAATACACGCCAAATACCGCCGTTGCAGTGGAAGTAAAGCCCATCAGGATCTTATTCATTCCGAATGTCATAACAGAACCAACAGAAGCCATAATAATAGATGGGAAACCTACGCTGTAAATGCTGCGGATCACATCACCGGAAATCTTATATTTCACAAGAGAAATATGAAGCTCTTTTATTCAGCTTCATATTCACGATCACACCTGCAATTGCTGCAATGATCTGGCCGGTAACAGTGGCAAGAGCTGCTCCTGTTACTTCCATTCTTGAAATCCAAATAAACCAAAAATCATGATTGGATCCAGAATAATATTGATAATAGCGCCAAGAAGCTGTGTTGCCATGGAATAAATCGTTTTCCCTGTAGACTGCAGAAGCTTCTCACAGGTCAGCTGGATAAACAGGCTGAAGGACATAATTCCGATCACTCTGACATAATCCACACCATATTCCATGATCTGCGGATCCGTAGTCTGCACCCTGAAAAGCAGGTGCAAAAAATCCACAAACAATTGCAAATCCAATAAAACTAAAAATTGCAAGATAAATACCGTTATTTGCAGCACTGTTGGCATACTCCTGCTTTTTCTCTCTCCCAAGAGAACGCGACACCAGCGCATTGATACCAACACCAGTACCGGTTCCAACTGCGATCATCAGGTTCTGCACCGGAAATGCAAAGCGAAACTGCAGTAAGTGCACTCTCACTTAATTTTGCCACAAACATACTGTCCACAATATTATAAAGTGCCTGGACAAGCATGGAAATCATCATCGGTACAGACATGGTGAGCAGAAGCTTTGCCACTGGCATCACACCCATTTTATTTTCCTGAACTTTTTTCTTTTTTCCAAAAACAATCCCTCTCTTCTGTAATTAAACCTTTTCGTTTACTGTTCACTCCGTGACCAGTAACCCTTTTGTTCTGTCGCCCCTTTTTTTTAGAGCGTGTTTGAAAAAGACTTTCTGCAAGATGAGCATCACAATTTGTAGGAAATTTTGTCCGAATGGGGCATCACAGCGGGCTACGCAGACGAAATTCAGGCAAAATATACTGCAAAGCAGGGCGTGCAGATTGTGGAAATGATTTTTCAAACATGCTCCAGGCCAGTCCTCTTATTGTATATAAGTACATGCTGAATGTCAATATAAGGGTGGATTTATCCGAGAAATTATGCTATCCTTATTACTGGTTACTGGTAACGTTCCGTGAGCAGTAAATCTGTCCTTTTTTCGATTGATATTTATCCAACAGGATTCAAAACAGAAAAACCAGATATACACAATTTCTTATTTTTATAAAACGGAGGATTTTTTCTTATGGAAAGACACAGCTTTGCTATGGAAATCAAAAAGGGAAAAAAAATGAATACCGCCAGATATTAGGAGAGATCTGGCCAGATCTGACTGCATTTCTGGATCAGGAAAGGTACATAATTTCAGCATCTGGAACTGTGATTCCCTGATTTTCGGATATTACGAAACAGACGAAAATAACGAATTTTCAGAAGAGAAAAAAGCCAGCATCCAGGCTCTCACCTCCAGAATTGACCACACCTTCCACCTGGATCTCCACCCTGGCGAAAAACATGCGTCTGATGTACCACAATTTCGGTGTTGTCCGCGAAAACAAAGAACTGATCCGCCACAGAATGTTCATAACCAGACTGAAACCTGATTGCGAGGAAGAATATAAGGCAAGACATGACGGACTGGTTGCCGCAAGAGAGGGCAAAATTGACCCGGGGCCTGACAGCAACTTCAGCATCTGGAGCGCAGGCGGATATATTTTCGCTACGACGAGATCGACACCACTATGGAGACTGAAGAAACACCGGAAGCCCATGAAGCTACCGTTTCCTGGGAAACCCGTCAGCTTGGCATCATGGACTGGATCACCAATGACTGCGACTGGCTCACAGGAACAGTCCACTCTGCAAGTGTAAGACTGGCATGGCATATGGGGAAATAAAATCATAATATGCCAAAACCCTCATTGATTTTCAAAGGTCATTGAGGGGTTTTTCTTGCACAGATCATATTTCAATTCTTTTCTGAGAATCTCAGTTCTTCGTCAGTCCTTATAGTCCTCATTTCCAGATAAACCCGGTCGTCTACAATATGACCAATTACCGGAGTGTCCAGTTTCCGTAAGCGGTCACTGATTTCCTGAGCGGAAAATCCACTTCCATTCAGGCTTCTTATCTGCAATGCAGCTCCAGGCAGTGTTTTCCAGGTGTAGTACCACCGCCAACAGGATTTCGTGTAGAGGTCACTGCAAGTTCATATTCAGAAGCATCAGACAACAGTTCATCCATAAAGCCATAATGCATTCCGCTTAAGTTCTTCTGCACTTCGACTCATCATATCATAAACCGGAATCTCTTTCTCCAGCTGACCCTCATCCAGATAAATACTTACTGCCTATCCAGCGCGGCAGCTGTAAACTTATCGATTCATCTGGTGCCCGCATGAGAGGATGCCTGGAAATCTTTTTCGATCAAATCTTTACGTCCTGCCAGTATTCCTGCCTGTGGTCCGCCAAGTTTATCGCCACTGAAAAGATACAATATCTGCGCCTTTCTTCAAAAGCTCCTGTACGGTCTTTTCAGGCTCGATTCCATAAAAAGCAATATCCACAAGGCTCCTCCAAAATCCACCAAAAGGGGAATTCCGCGGTTATGTGCTGTTTTGCAAGTTCCGCAAGCTCTGCTTCATGGGTAAAACCGGTAATCTGATAGTTGCTGGTATAACTTTCAGAAAAGCAGCTGTATTCTCTGTCACTGCATTTTCGTAATCCTCCCAGATAAGTCCGGTTGGTAGTCCCCACTTCCACAGCATCGTTCCACTCTGGCTGCATACATCCGGAATCCGGAACTTCCTCCAATCTCCACAAGTTCTCTCTGGAAACCACGGTTTCTCCTCCAGATGCCAGCGCCGTCAGCATGATCAACACTGCTGCCGCGTTATTATTCAATGCAATGGCAGCCTCAGCCCCAGTCATTTACAGAGATTTTCAGCAAAATGTTCATATCTGTTTCCCCTCTTCCCATCTTCCAGATTCAATTCCAGATTGGTATATCCGGTCATCAAAGGTATAGCTCTCAGACACAAGTCTGTCCCCCAGGGCGCTCTTCCAGATTTGTGTGGAGAATCACCGGTAGCATTGATCACCCGCTGCATCTGCCTCTGGTGCGCAAAGGCAGACTCTTCATTTCCCGCAAAATGTACTCTGTATAATCTAATGTTATCCCAGACAAAGCCCTATTCAAATCAGACAGCTTTACTGGTAAGCCATCCTTCTGGTCTGATAGTCCAGATATATCCAGGAACACAGCTGGCTTTCTTCGCCAAAATCTGCTGACGCATGGCATCCCGCAGCTGCTCTTCCACCTTTCTGGCAGCTTCCAGTACTGCACGATACCCATATTGTTCTGTCATTTCTTTCGTCAGTTCCATTCCATGATCCTGTCAATTTTGGGCAGTCTGCGAACAATTCATTTCTCTTGTTAGAAAGCTTTTTCTCTTCTTTATGGGCTTTCGAAGCATGCAGCTTCGGTCACCTTTATCCATTATTTTTCTGTGCCTTCAATCTGCTCCGCCAGATCATTCAGATACACCCAGCGATCCATTTTCTCTTCCAGCTGCTTCTCGCCGCCTCTTTTATCTGCCATAATCTCACGAAGCTTCACGGAATTGTGGCATTTTGCCATCATATCATTCTCCAGCCTGGCAATTTTCTCTTCAAAGTCTGGCTATATCCTCATCAATAACAGCATATTCCCGTTCTTCTTTATAAGTAAATTTCAGTTTTCAGACTTCTGACCCCTGCTTCCAGTCTTTCTGGTAGGTTTTTTCCCTTCATCCTGTACTGTTATTCATCCGGAAGCTGTTTATCCGACAAACTGCTGCCGGCCCCGGCACCAATTTCACTGCTTCCAGCCCCGTATTTCCGCGCTGCTTCTGCATAATCTGTATAACCACCATACTGGGTCAGTTTTCCATTCCTTCAAAGGCAAAAATGCGGTCCACCACATCATCCAGGAAATAGCGGTCGTGAGATACCGTGATCACAATCTCCCGAAAATGTAGAAAGATAATCTTTCGAGAATTGTCAGTGAGGAATGTCCAATCATTACTTTGGCTCATCCAGAAGAAGCATTTGGCGCTCTCCGATCAGTACCTTCCAGGAGATAAGCAGAGTTCTTCTCTCCTCCTGACAGCTTGGCTACCGGTGTATACTGCACAGAATCAAAGAAGCGCCCAGCATCATAGATGCACTGATCTTTCCATCACGGTAGGAATAAATTTTGCCACATCACGGATATAATCAATCACCCGCTGTTTTCCATCCATGTCCGGCACTTCGGCAAGTAACTGATCCGACTGTCTCCTGATCTCACGGTACCGGAATCCGGTTCCACCATTCCGTCAATAATACGGATCAAAGCTCGATTTTCCGCATCCATTTGGTCCGATAAGTCCAGTCTCTCGGTTTGCTTCAGCACAATATAGGTCAAAATCCTCCAGAATCACCTTTGTCGCCATAGCTTTTGGAGATGTGATGAAGCTCTCTACTGTCTTTTCCTTCCGCCATTCTGGTCTCCACAGAGTCCATCTGCACATCTGTCT